>MAAC01018411.1_pt1 | contig 147940 bp, 149 predicted proteins | sample 1115981 | NCBI WGS metagenome assembly MAAC01 (sample SAMN04961126, study PRJNA320927) | seawater metagenome | isolation source: sample BD02T64 sea water enriched with oil for 64 days | place: USA:Gulf of Mexico | collected 2013-07-27 | reverse complement strand
CCCTGCTACAGATCGCCTCGCAGTCGCTTAAACTAAGGTGATTTGGGGGTGGCCGGATGCCCCGGAATCCCCGGCCGGATGCTATCGGTACAGGTGGCCGGATCACCTCGGAATACGCAGTCACCACATTAGGGTCAGAAATACCCAATTCTAGCCCGTTCCTGAGAGCAATTTCCGCCTCAACAAGCTGGTTAATTGACTTCAAAACGTTGCTTTTATCGAGGCCGATTTCCTGAGCGATTTAACTTACTTTAATATCGTATGTTTCTCCCGTTTCTGCGTCCTCAGGCAGCACAAAACCAAGGCCCCACACGGCAAGCCCCAACCGGCTCCCCAGCCCCCCCGGCGCATAAATACGCGAGCAGCGGCGTTGGTTTTCTTGCCCATGAATTCAGCCCTCAGACTTCACTGAGCGTAGATCTGGCGCCGGGGCGGCAAAGGCGCATATCATCCAGGCTGTTGAGGCCAAACGGCAGATCCAATTGACCGGGCAATGCCACGTCTCGGCGATCCCGATCGGCATGACAAAATTTGCACAAATAGATCACTTCGAGATGATGCTCGGGCTGGGCGGCTTTGATAGGATCAGGTGGGTTCCAGTGACCACTGCAAGGTAGACCCGCTGCAGCCATGACTACAATAAAGTCGCAATCGCTTCGCTTACAATGGGTCAGCAATCCAACTGGGCCATCTGACAATGTCAGGGCTGTTTGATCGCGCCGCCCGTCCGGCTGGCAGGCAGGACACGGTGCCGTGCCATAGTGCCCATACCAACGGCCGCCTAGTTGGGCGGTTAGTTTTTCCGCATCGGTCATTTTCCGCTCCCTCTGATCCAGGGGGGCAACATGAAAATAGTGCGCCAGTGATGGTCAGTTTGGAGAATTTCGGATATGTATGGATCGATCGCCTTTCCAAGCGTTACAATCCGCCCCGAGCCGCTTTGCAGAGCGGCTGGGGCTGTCTATTTCTGAAGCATCGGTCACGCAGCCTCCCTGTCACGGCAGGCTTTTAGTCGGTCAATGGCCTCAGCAATTTCGCCTTCGGTCCATCGGGATGAACATCCCAGCTTGATTGGTTTCGGCAGGATGCCACTTGCGGCGTGACGCCAGATTGTCGCCTTGGAAACACCAAGGCGTTCAGCAACCTCGCGATCAGTCAAAAGTCGGTCAGTCATGTGGTCCTCCATGAGTTTCAACGTCATGGGGTACGACTGGCAGAGGAGGAACCGGCCTGTCCGGCCGATTGAATTACCGGCCGGTTGCCTTCATTCGATCCGATACCCGTTTTCGCAAGGTGCCGGAAGTCGCGGAAATTGGATGCTCTGCTGATACTCGGCGGCAGACTTCTGCCCTCACGACACGCGACCCCATATCGACGGCGGCGAGGTCAATCAGGCGATCTATTTCATCCCAGTCATGAAAACCTTTTCGTCCAGGATCAGGGTCAAGTACACCATTTCAAATCGCCTGGGCCCGCTCATAGTCTTCGGTGAGGATAAAGCCTTCAGCCGTGTCATAGCCTTTCCACGCCATTGGGATCCCGACGCACAGCCTTAGAACCCGCTTGGCATCGACCTTTGACGCTATCCGGGGACGTACGACATTTGGAAGGTCATCGTCGCTCATGTCGCGGCCCTAATCTGAACCACCTTGCCCCCGGCCTTACCGGTGACGAGATTTGACCATTTTTCCATCAGAACGGCCCGCTTTTCGATCAGGTCTGATCGCTGATAGGCCCGCTCGACCTTGTTGCCAAGCTTGTGACCCAGCGCCGTTTCGGCCACTTCGTAGGGCTGACCAGTTTCTTCGGCCCAAGTGCGAAAACTAGACCGCAGCCCATGTGGGCGGGCCGCCATGCCCCGAACGCGCATGTATTTGCTCATCGTCATGTCTGAAATGGGCTTGCCCTTCTGTCCCGGAAACAGAACCATTCCGCCGTGCCGCATCGCCTCGCGCCCAACAGTCACAGCTTCATCAGACAGAGGTACGCGAAAATCCCCGGTCTGGCCCTTTCGGCCTTTCATATGGATCGCCGGAATGGTCCACACCCGCACGTCCAGGTCGAAATGATCTGGGGTTGCGAAGCGCACCGCAGCCGAACGGGCAGCGGTCAAACACAGAAGGCGCAATGCCAGTTCGGTGACACCATCGCCAAGAGACTGATAGAAGCCGGGCACATCATGCCAAGGCAGGGCTTCGATGTTCTTTACCTCGTGTCTTTGTTTGCCGAGAAGGGCTCGGGCCTTGTCCACCGCCTGCAGATCAACATTCAGGCCCAGCGCAGCGGCGTGTTGCATCACAATTCGAAGCCGGTTGGCTGCCTTCCGAGCGGTTTCGGCTTTGTCGTGCCAAATAGGGGCAAGTGTATCTCGCACTGCGATCTGATCAATTCCGGCCACAGGTACACCTCCCAGCTTTGGCAGGATGTGGTTTCCCAAAGGTGAAAACCATCGGCCCGCGACTCCATCACCCTTTAATTCGGCCTTGCGAGCCTCGAAGGCGTCGTCCGCCACATCGCGAAGAAGGTGCAAGTTGCGTTGAGCATCACGCCTTTTAACTTCGCGCTCAGCAATGGGGTCGATACCGCGGACTGTCATTTGGCGGGCTTCGGTGGCTATATCGCGGGCAGCCTTGAGGGAAATCGCAGGAAACGGGCCAGCCCCATCTCGCGACGGCGGCCATGCACCGTGAAGCGTAATACCCATGCCGCTGATCCGTCTGAACGGCGCACGAAGCGCAGCCCTCCTCCGTCCTCATGCTTGCCGCTTGGTAAGCCATTGAGCGACACGGCTGACAGTTTGTTCAATGCTCTGTGCATTTAAAGTCCTCCATTCAGTCCCCCACAACATGTTGCGGCGTCCTGAAACTGAACTAGGCCGGCTGCAATGGAAATAGGCTGTAATTGGCTGTATTTGCTAAACTAATGAACCTGCATGATGCTGTGTGATGTGGTTTGATGTTATAGTTATGTGCCTCTTCTGGGCACCATTTGTAAATCCCTCTCATAAATTGACTAAAGATCATCAGGCAAACTCCGCCGATGCCAACATGGCAAGGACACTGTCAGCGGTTTGTGCCCATAGGGTAGTATCCGCCCGGCCTTGTTTTTGATTAAGAGTAAAAGCCTGTTCACCACAAATTGGGCTCAGCGCACGGAAGTCAAAACTCCGAAGCTCTTTTTCAGCGTTATGAGCAACCGCGTGATTGATCAGCAAAGTTGCAATCAGCGGCCCGTGAACCACCAAATCGGGATAGCCTTCAACATCACGGCAATAGTCCCGGTCATAGTGAATGCGATGCCCGTTAAAAGTCAGGGCCGAATATCGAAATAACATGGTTTGATCAGCACTGACAGTCGCGACAATCTCCGCTCCTTGTGGCGGTACAGGTAACTGTTTTGCAGGCTGATCGCCCAAAGAATCCTCGCGGTAGACAATATCGTGTTCTTCGGTCAGCCGAAGGTGACCATCCACTCTAAACTCATGCGCGACGGTCACGAAACACAAAGCACCAGTGCGACCCTGCTTAACCGCTATTGCCCTGATGGATGATATTTTCTCAACCGCATCGCCAATAAGCAAAGGGGTGGTGAATCTAAACCTCCCTCCAGCCCACATCCGACGAGGAAGCTTTACAGGTGGAAGAAACCCGCCCAATTGGGGATGCCCGTCACGGCCAAGATCCTGCGTCGGCAGAGCGGTCAGAAAATAAATCCAATGCCAAAGATCGGGTAGCGCGTCCTCGACTTGGAAAACCTGCCGACTTCCCAGTGTGGCGGCCATTAGATTGGCTTGCTTAGCATCAATGGTATCCAACTGGATCTCTGTCTTGCCAATCCATTGTTCTAGAACGTTTGCGTCCAGAGTTCGCGCGACCATCTCACCAATCCTCTCTCATTTCCCCAACCGTAAGCAGCCTGCGGGGCATAGCTCAATCAGATTCATCGGCGACGTCAGCCCAGCGCCTATTCGAAACAGGCGGATGCCAGCCGGTTTGTACGCCAATGACCCCCTACTTGCCGTCTGACGAGAGGCGCAGTTGAGTTTATTTGATAAAACGCCTATTTCCACCGCAAGATGCCCAGTGGTGGCAGCAGCAAAGGACTATCCTCGTGGCCAATCATCTCTATCAAAACGACCTGCCCGATGGGCTAGACCTTGGCCCGATTGTTGCCATCGATTGCGAAACCATGGGGCTGAATCCGCACCGCGACCGGCTCTGCGTCATCCAGATGTCAGGCGGCGACGGAAACGCGCATATTGTTCAGGTCGCCAAAGGCCAGACCGAGGCGCCAAATCTGTGTCGGATGCTGGAAGATCCTGAAGTGTTGAAATTGTTCCACTTTGGTCGCTTCGACATTGCAGCCATGTTCAACGCCTTTGGCGCCCTGACCGCGCCAGTCTATTGCACCAAGATCGCCAGCCGTCTAATCCGCACCTATACCGACCGTCACGGGCTGAAAAACTTAACTCAGGAATTGATCGGCGTCGATATTTCCAAACAACAGCAGATGAGCGACTGGGGCGCACCTAAACTGACCAAGGCGCAGCTGGACTATGCTGCTTCGGATGTATTGCACCTGCACAAGTTGCGTACGGAGTTGGACAAGCGTCTTGCCCGTGAAGGCCGTACTGAGATGGCGCAGGCCTGTTTCGACTTCTTGCCAATGCGCGCCAAGCTGGATCTGGCAGGCTGGCCCGAAACCGACATCTTTGCCCACTCATGACCCAGTTTCAGGATATAGCCCGCCGCGTCATCAATATCGAATCGCAGGCACTGCAGCTACTGGCGGATGGGCTGGATGACAGCTTTGACCGCGCCGTTGAGACACTACTAAACGCCCCTGGCCGGGTGATAATTTCGGGCATGGGGAAGTCCGGCCATATCGCCCGCAAAATCGCTGCCACTTTTGCCTCGACCGGCACCCCAGCGCATTTTGTGCATCCAGCCGAGGCCAGCCACGGTGATCTGGGCATGATGGCCCAGGGTGACGTGGCGCTGGTGCTGTCCAACTCCGGTGAAACCCCCGAGCTGGCAGATCTGGTCGCCTATACCCGCCGCTTTGGCATCCCATTGATTGGGGTCGCCAGCCGCCCTCAATCAACATTACTGAAACAATCCGACGTAGCATTGATATTGCCCGCCGCGCCCGAAGCCTGCGGCACAGGTATCGTGCCCACCACCTCGACCACCATGACCCTAGCGCTGGGGGATGCGCTGGCCGTTGCCCTGATGGAGCATCGCAAATTCACCCCCGAGCATTTCCGCGACTTCCACCCCGGCGGCAAATTGGGAGCACGCCTCTCCAAGGTGCGCGACCTGATGCATGGTGGCGAAGCGTTACCAACCGTGGCATTGACTGCGCCAATGTCCGACACGCTGATCGAAATCAGCCAAAAAGGATTTGGTGTTGCTGGAGTCACTGATGCCGACGGGCGGCTGACAGGCATTATCACCGATGGCGACTTGCGCCGTCACATGGATGGCCTTCTATCCCTCACCGCAGCGGATGTGATGACCGCCGCCCCCACGACGATTGCCCCTGGCGCACTGGCCGAGGAAGCCGTCGCAATCATGAACCAGCGCAAAATCACCTGTCTGTTTGTGGTAGATCCTGACAACGGCCAACGCGCCGAAGGCCTATTACATATCCACGATTGCTTGCGCGTTGGTCTGGGCTAGGGCACCAGGCATGGACCGCTATTCCCGCATGGTGGCTTTCCTTAAGGTGCTGCTGCCCCTGGCAGCACTGGCCCTTTTGTCGACGCTGTTCCTGATTTCACGCAGCATGAACACCGAGGCCACAATTCCTTTTGCCGCACATGAAATCGAAGAACGCATGCGTGGCCAACAGATCACTGCACCGTTCTTTTCCGGCACCACAGCGCAGGGGGACGAAATCGCTGTCACCGCCAGCATTGCGCATCCCGGCGGAGCAACTTCGCCTGCGGTGGCCACCGATTTGGTAGCAGTCATCCGCTTGGCCGACGGCGGTCGCCTGACATTGCGCTCCGAAAGCGGCGAAGTACAGATCGACGAGGACATCGCCAGCTTCATCGGCAAGGTTGAAATCACATCGGCGGTAGGTCTGGTAGTGACAACCGATCTGCTGAACGCAACTCTCAGCGGCATATCCGCTGATAGCCCCGGCCCGGTGCAGGCTATTGGCCCAATTGGCACTCTAAACGCTGGAACCATGCAATTGCAGACAAAAACCCAAGGTGGTGCATTGCATATGCTATTCAATAACGGGGTAAAACTGGTATACGATCCTAGAAAATCAGAAAGATAGCTTGTGTATTATTTTCGTGCCTTGATCTTCTGCCTGCCGCTGGCCCTTTTTTCGGGCTTGGCTACGGCTCAATCTGCGTCGATTGCCTTTGGCACCATCAAGGCGGATCCCTCGCTACCAGTCGAAGTCACATCCGACACGCTTGAGGTTAACCAGACCGACGGTTCGGCGCAATTCCTGGGAAATGTGCTGGTGATCCAGGGCGTGATGCGGCTGTCTGCAGACAAGGTTGTCGTGTCCTACAAACCCGAACAAAAGGGCATCGACCAGCTTGAGGCAATTGGCAACGTCATCCTGGTCAATGGCCCCGACGCCGCCGAGGCCGAGCACGCCGAATATACCATCGACAGCGGCACCATCGTGATGAGCGGCAATGTGTTGCTTAGCCAAGGCAACAGCACGCTTGCCTCCAATCAGATGGTGGTGAACCTGAAAGATGGCACTGCTCAGATGTCAGGCCGGGTTAAAACCATTCTCAACCCCGATGGCGGCAATTGATGGCCAAGCCAAACCTCACAGTCACCACTGGGTCTTCCGGCCTCCGGATCGACAAAATTCGCAAATCCTACCGCAAGAAGGTGGTGATCCGCGATGTCACCATGACATTGGAACGCGGTGAAGTGGTAGCGCTGCTTGGCCCCAACGGCTCAGGCAAGACCACCAGTTTCTATGCCATTGCCGGTCTGGTGTTCCCCGAAGCAGGCACAGTCACCATCGACGGACAGAATGTCACGAACCTGCCAATGTATCGCCGAGCTCGGCTTGGCATTGGCTACCTGCCGCAGGAAATGTCGATCTTTCGCGGCTTGTCGGTCGAGGACAATATCTCGGCAGTGCTCGACATTGCCGTGCCCCACGCTCACAAACGCCGCGAGCGGCTCGAAGAACTGCTGTCGGATTTCTCCATCGAGCACCTACGTCGCGCGCCTGCGCTGGCCCTGTCTGGTGGCGAGCGGCGCCGGGTGGAAATCGCCCGTTGCCTTGCCGCAGACCCTAAATACCTGCTGCTCGACGAACCCTTTGCCGGCGTTGACCCGATCTCGGTTGGCGACATCCGCCATCTGGTTTCGGATTTGAAAAAGCGTGGCATCGGGGTGTTGATCACTGACCATAACGTGCGCGAAACGCTGGAAATCGTCGACCGTGCCTATATCTTGCATGACGGCCAAGTTCTGATGTCCGGCACACCCGAAGAAGTGGTGGAAAATGAGAACGTCCGCCGCGTCTACCTTGGCGACAATTTCCGCATTTCCTAGCCCTGTGATCACCACCTCAGATCGGCCAAATCACGCCGAACCCAATGATATCCTGTGAGGTTGTTTGTGGGTTTTCCATTGACTCTGCCGCCACTTTGGCATCGAATTGAACTATGGCAAAAGCTCCGCTTGATGCAATTCTGGATCTGACCTTGGCGACAAGGTCCGGTTGGATGCAACCAGCAGATCCGCCTATTCCCCCCATCCCAAGCTGAGTGAACTTGCCGGACCCGGTCCGGTCAGTGCTTTGGATGTTCATACGTGAAGGAGATCACATGCGTTACCAAATCAGCGGAAAACAGATCGACATTGGCACGGCCCTGCAAACACATGTGCAGACCGAACTGGGTGTGGTGGTGGCAAAATATGCCCAACGCCCGACCGACGCCAATGTGGTCTTTTCCCGTTCGGCGCATGAATATGTGTGCGAAGCAACCGTGCATCTTTCGACCGGGCTGACCGCCCAGGCCAAGGCGCATGAAACTGAGATCTATGCTGCGTTTGATAGCTGTTGCGAAAAAATGGAGACTCAACTTCGCCGCTATAAACGCCGCCTCAAGGACCATCACCGCGATCGCAGCGAGCCGGTTGAACTTTCGGCCGCCAGCTCTTATATCCTCGCTTCGGAACAGACGCACGCGGAAGACGAGCCTTCTTCGCTGCAGCCGATCATAGTGGCCGAGATGGAAACCAAGATCCCCTCTCTGTCGGTTGGCGAGGCAGTGATGCAAATGGAATTGGCTGGCGCCCCAGTGCTAATTTTCCGCCAAGAAGGACAAGATGGGCTAAACGTGGTCTATCGACGGGATGACGGTAATATCGGCTGGATCGACCCGTAAACTTAGATAACCCTAGATGCCCTTCGGGGCACCCAAGCGGAGCACAGGGCAATGCAACTTTCCAACATCCTCAAGCCAGAGGCCGTGCGGGTTATCGGCTCGGTCTCAAGCAAAAAGCGGCTGTTCCAGGAAATTGCTGATGTGGCAAACTCAGCCTATGCTCTGCAAGCTCCATCAACGGTCGAGGCTCTGCTAGATCGCGAGAGCCTTGGCCCAACTGGCGTTGGCCATGGGGTAGCCCTGCCCCACGCCCGAATCAGCGGTGTCGAGGATGTCATCGGGGTTTTTGTAATCTTGGAAAAACCACTCGACTTTGGCAGCGTTGATCGGCAGCCGGTGGACATCGCGTTTTCGCTGTTTGCTCCCGAAGACGCCGGGGTCGAGCACCTCAAGGCCTTAGCACTGGTGTCACGAACCCTGCGCGAGCAAAGCTTTTGCACCAAACTGCGTGCCAACCCGGATGCAGCAACGCTTTACACAATCCTCACCGAAAGCCAGTCAGTGCAGGCCGCCTAAGTCACTTCCCTGATCCAGATTTCGTCTGGTCAGAAATATCCCGGAGTGAGAAGGCGTCTTGGAGACCATCCCAGGGATGGTTTTAGCTGAGAGCGGGCAGAGCCCAAAGGGAGCTGGCCCTAACGTCTTGCCCCGCCAAGTTATCGCCAGGGCCCAAATCCAAACATAACATAATCACGGTGATAAATTTTGGCGACTTTTTCTTCCAGAATTGCGTCGTAAATTTCTTCCAGCCCATAGGGCATATCCGCAGTGGCCACCGCCACTTCATCTGGTTCCATCCGCCCGACACGGCGCGCCAGACGCGGCAATTCATCGACCAACTCCTTCTCGCGCAGCACCAGATCCGGAGACCCCAACTCGGCAAATCCCGACAACACCTGTGACTGGCTCGCCCAGCTTTCATCCACCCGGATGGCGGTCTGTCCTGCCAAGTTTGCGCGCAGAAACTCCAGGAACCCCTCAAACGCAGCTCGGTGGTCCGCCTTAGAGTAGCTCTGATCCGGACCACCCTTAGGGATCTGCAGTTTAAATCTCTTGCGCAGAGTCTCACGGATCCGTCGGTATTTATCTTGCCCCACCGGTAGTATATTTTGACAAAACACTGCATGTGCTCGCGCCATAGGATGGCGCAGCACTGTAAAGCTACGGTGCCCGGGATTGCCACGACGCCACAATCGCAATTGCTTCTGGTTCATCTTATTGAGCAATCCATCCGCTTCAACGCGATCCAGCGCGGCCAGCCAATCAACCACTTCAGCCTCAGGGCCACCTTTGACCGGCATAAACAACAGCGGTGTGACCACCCCAGCGACATAGCCCGGAACCGAAGGCCCGCGACGGGGTTCAAAATTTGGCGTTCTGGCTAGATTGAACCGATCCATGCCCGAGAGGGCGGCAGACATCTCGTCAGCATTGGCCACCTTGGCCATGACCGGAGCCGGATTCTGCCGTTTCAGGCTGCTATCCAACTCCTCTAGCGTCTCATTCACGCCCAGCCAGCGGGACAGACCGTTCATCACGTCGATGTTCTGCAGGTCTTCGTAAGCAATATAAAACGAAGTCTGACCACTTTTTTGCAATCGGTTCAGCAGCATCACCTGAAAATCTTGCAGGGCCTCAACGTGACCGGAAAATTCGGCTCCGTCAAAATCTGCAAGCGCCTCTCGGCGGCGCGACACATTGGTCAGCTTCCACTGGCCTGTAGCTTGGGCGATTTTCCAAGACACATAACTGTCTAGCGGGTTGCGAGTCAGGATGATCTTGGCGCATCGCGGATCTTCCAGTGCTATATCCAGCACCCGTGCGTCGTGATCATGGAAATAGCGAAATCCCCCCAGTGTGCCTGTCTGCGATTTGATCTCATCAATCAACCGCCCCGGATTCTCGTCACGATCGCCTTGAGTGACGCCTAGGATCTCGGTCTTGTTGGGGTAGCCAATAAAATGTGGATTAAACGCCTCGCCATGGCAAGAGACCCCATTAAAGGCGTTCAGATTGGTCTCCAGAAAATTGGACCCCGTGCGCATTTCGGCAAAAACAATAAAATAGTCAAATTGGTCAGTCATATAAGATCATCGCACCAAATAGGGTTTACGCGGCGGTTTTGGCATGTTCACCGGCCCCTGTTCTACCGGGAAATCGCCCATCAGATAGGGATGCATGCCCTGGTTCTTGAGATTCTGCAGAAACTGTCCAAATCCGTCCAGATCCACCATCGTCGGAGCCTCGCCCAATCGGCGCTGATGCGACATGCCAATCTCATCCACAATGGTCTGGATCGGTTCCATCGGTGCCTCGATAAACTCGGCCATGGTCCAGATCCGCACCCGCGCCTTAGTGTGCTGAGAGCGCAGCACCTTTAGGTGTTCGCTTTCAATACGCTGCAATCGCGCCGCTTCTTTCCTCAGGTCAGCAAAGTTCCGATTCGATTTGAACAGTGGCACTGCCCAAGCGCCGGAGATCACCGATACCTGTGCATTTGGATCACGCGCCACGATCCAGTTGACGTCCTGATTGTCACCGGGCCCGAACTGAAAACACTGACGTTCGCCACGCGTGTTCCAAATAAGGTTGGTCAGGAAGCCTTCAACATTATAATCACGAGTCTTGGCGTTATCGCTCAGCGCACCGTTGATCAATATCTGACCATCGGCAAGTTCGGCCCGGTCCGGTGCAAACAAATGCCCATGAACGCGGGTACCAGTAGCCTGCGACAACCAAGAATCGAAGTTTCCAAACAGCTCGGAAAAACCCTGGAACATCGAATAGGGGTTCGAGGTGATGCCATTTTCGGCCCCCTGCCTCGGCATCCGGCTTTGCATGTACAACCCCGGCCGACCACGGGTTCGTCGCTCTACCGCCTTGGCAAAAATGCGGTCGATTTTTCCGGGGTTGGGTTCGGTCTTTTTCATCGCCCCGGCCTGATCAGTCAGGAATGCCTGATACAGCCGCTCGGCATGTGGCCAGATTTTGCGGGCAACAAAACAATCCGACCGTCGCAACAATTGCAAGTGGTCGTCGTAGAAAATATGCGGCTTACCCTGGAAATCAAATTTGGACAGCGTCAAAGAGCGGCTTTCGATATTGCTGGAGTACTGCCGCACCAGCGTTTGGTAATAGCTTTCATCCGGGATCCACACTTTGCGGAAATAGCGATCATATGCGGCCCGCTCGGGATCCTGCAAGATTGCTGACAACGTCTGCCGCGTCAGGCACCACCACTGGCTGCCCATATGCGGTACCAGACCGGTAGGCACTCTGCGCTTCATCCGCAGCTTGCGTTGCAGTTCAACGTAGTGGTCAAAAAGTTGCCGGTGTCGCTTCCATGAGAACGGGAACCGCAGGGTGAACCGCTCTGCGTCCAACCCGCCAACCGTCCAAGGCACATCCGCCGTGGTGGCGCTTTCGATAAAATCGGTGCGCGGCCGAGCGGCAAGATAATCAATCAGCTCCTGCACCGGTCGCAACGGCAGGCACGACCCCGAGGCCAGATAAAGGTGCCGCACATCCGCGAACTCAGCCAGCATCAGCTCCGAGGCACTTTGCGACGCGGCAACAATGCCCCAAGTGCCCCATTCACAGCGATGCCGTTGAGAGAAACGCACCAGTGGGTCATCCGCCAGCGCCGCAACAAAATTCCTATAGGACTTGAGCGCCACATTACCATCCACATGTAACACCACTGGGCAACCGCCAGCCGTCCAGTGCCGCACCACCTGCTCGGCCCGGTCCAATGCCGTATGCACCAGCATGACAATGCCAACCGTGCTCATGCCCAGTTTCCTTTGGACATCAGACCGAGGATCTCAAGTTGGCGCCAGTTGATGTATTTCTCGCTCCATTTGCACCACAGATCCGGCTGGCCCTGTTGGGTGTTGGCATAGGCCCTATATTCGGCAGACCCCGCGAAGTGCTGTTTGCGGGTCATTTCCTCAACTGCCTTGGCAGTAAAGGTGTCGAGAAACTTGGTATGCAGCAATGCACCGCTGGCTTTTTCACCGCCGTCAGTTTCATAAACCTGGTTCAAGCCGCGTGGCAGCAATGTGTGGGTTGAGCTAACATAGGCATACCGGCGGTCCCATTTCACCAGAGGGATCTTATTCAGCGCCGGCGCCTTTTTCGGCTGATCCGCAAAGAACACCCGCCGCCGTGGCCCGCCTTGGATCCACAGGTTGCCATAGGTTGCGTTTTTCTTGACGGAGTAGTTACCACTATCAAACCACGGCGCAATTTCCAGCGGGTTTTGGCCAGCGTGATAAGGCACCTCATCAATGCGCCCCTTTGGGTAAACATCAATCATCATCGCCGAGAAACTGCGAATGGCGGAATTGTCCAGCCAATCAGTCAGCGCCCGGATTGGCCGGGTGTCGCAGAACGGATAGATAAAGAACTCGTCCGGGTCGACCACCAGAACCCAATGCCCATGTGCGTATTTCCGCTTGAGGTAGTTCATCCAATCGACACCATAAGTGGCCCGCTTATAGCTGGATGTCGTATGCCAAAGCGACACATCGTCCTGACCACGCAAATAGTCCTCGGTGCCATCCGTGCTGTCATTGTCCACGATTAGGAAATGATTGACGCCCAACCCGCGATAGTAATTCAGGAAATACGGCAGCCGGATCTTCTCGTTTCGCACCGTGGACACCAGCAAAATATCCGCGGGTCCAATCCGGCTGGTGTTGTTCTGCACCGCGCGTAATTCGTCAGATTTACGCAGCGCACGGATAATACGACGCTTACGCCGCACTCGCATCCGATAAGAATCCCAAAGGCTCAACGTCTAGTCCATTCACAACTCGGTGGAAGCCTGCCGGATCGTCTTACTCCGCCCTGCTCCAATATATTAAGGCATTATGTCATGGATTTCTTTCTGGAATCAATGGATTTAGAAAGCGTTACAAGTACAGTGTGAAACTTTAAAAGTGATCCGCCGCACTGGTCGCTTTGTATCGCCTCACCACTCCGGCGCGCGCATCAGGCCCAGCGCTTCCAATTGCGCCGCACCCTGCAATTTCACCGCCTGCGAATGCCACAGATCCGGCGCAGTGCTGAGCTTGTCGTAGTAGTGATCAAAATCGTTTGGCGCATGAAAATGCTGTTGGCGCTGTTTTTCTATTGCCGATTTGGAAACAATCTCTGGCAGAAATTTGGTGTGCAACAGCACACCCGATGGCGCTGTCCCGCCGGGCCCATCATAGAGCCTATTCAACTGCGGCGGCAGCAACGAGTGGGTTGAATTGACGTAAGAATACCGCCGGTGCCATTTCACCAGCGGAATCTTATTCAAAGTCGGAGAGCATTGTGGATCATCGCCATAGAACACCCGTTCGCGCGCTCCACCCTGCACCCAGAGATTGCCAATCGGTTCCTGTCGCACCACTCGGTAAGGAGAAGGATCAAACCACTGCATCACCTCACGTGGATCTTGTCCGGGCGAATAAAAACACTGATCCAACGGCCCCTTGGGATACATATCCAACATCAAGGCGCCGAATCCCACCTGTCCCTGACTGTCCAGCCAACTGGTCAGTGCTTGCAGGTCATGTGTCTCATCACCGCTATAGACTAGTAACTCGTCAGCATCGACCATCAAGCACCAATGCCCGTGCGCATATTTGATCTGTAGCCAGGTCAGCCAATCCAGACCAAACCGTGCGGCATGGTAGCTCTGCCCTGTATGCCACAGCGAGACATCGGGCTGAGCTGCCAAATACTCAGCGCTGCCATCATCGCTATCGTTGTCTACCACCAGAAACTGAGCAACACCCAGACGCCGGTAGTGATCAAGGAAATATGGCAGCCGGGTAATCTCGTTGCGCAGGACCACAACGGCAAGGATGTCAGCTGGGGCAATCGTGTCAGTGCGATCAACAACCGCGCGCAAATGATGTCGCGCTCGCCATGATCGCCAAAGAGCGCGCCGCCGACGCCAACGCAAACTATAAGCCTGACGCCAGTTTATCGGTTGCTCCAGCGACGTCGTCACATCAGGACTCGTAGTGGCCTGATTGGTGCCAGGCCCAAGCGTCTTTGATCATGACATCCAGGGTCGAGCGAGACGGGCTCCACCCCAGTTCCAGTTCCGCACGGGTCGATCCTGACACCAGCTTGGTGCAATCCCCGGCGCGTCGTGGGCCAAGGCTATAGGGGACTTCACGATTGGTGACGCTGCGCGATTGATTAATGACCTCGCGCACCGAAAATCCAGTGCCGGTGCCAAGGTTGAACACCCGGCTGCCCTTGCCATCCTGCAGCCACTTGAGCCCCAACACATGCGCATCAACCAGATCGCAGACATGCACATAGTCGCGGATACAGGTGCCATCTGGTGTATCGTAATCGGTACCAAATACCGTCAGCGCGTCCCGCTTGCCCTCAATGGCATCCAGCATCAAGGGCACCAAATGGGTCTCGGGGCGGTGGAATTCACCAACTTCAGCCTCGGGGTCGGCACCGGCGACATTGAAATAACGAAAGATCACCGAGCGCAGCCCATATGCCGCCTCAAAATCCGTCAGGATATCCTCAACCGCACGTTTGCTGGCACCATAAGCGTTCAACGGCCGCTGCGGCGTGTTTTCGTCCAGCACCACATTGTCATGCTCGCCGTAGGTGGCACAGGTCGAGGAGAACACAAAATCGAGACAGCCCGCCGCAACCGACGCCTCAATCAAATTCAACGAGCCGCCAACGTTGTTAGCCCAATAGCGCCCTGGCTGGCTCATCGCTTCGCCGACCTGGCTGAGGGCCGCAAAATGCATCACCGCCACGGGCTGATACTTGGCAAACACCTGATCCAGTCGTGCCCGGTCGGTCAGATCACCCTGTTCAAACGGGCCAAATTTCACCGCATCCTGCCAGCCAGTGATCAAATTATCATAGACGACAGGGGTAAATCCCGCCTGCTTCAATGCCTTACAGGCGTGCGAGCCAATATAGCCCGCGCCACCTGTTACCAAAATATGTGTCACTATTCTTTGCGCCTTTTATTCAGCTGCCTTGGTAACCTGAGCAATGGAACTCAAATATCGGCTCAGGTCGTCACGCAGATCATCGCGGGCCAACGCAAAAGCCACAGTGGCTTGCAAAAATCCCGCCTTAGAACCGCAATCAAAGCGCTGTCCACGGAAACGATAGCCATAGACCGGCACATCAGTGCCAATGTCGGCAGCAATGGCGTCTGTCAGCTGAATCTCACCGCCGGCACCAGATTTAATCTTGTTCAAATTGCGCAGCACCGATGGTCCAAGAATATAGCGACCAATCACCGCCAGGTTCGACGGCGCGTCTTCTGCCTTGGGCTTTTCCACCATGCCCTTGACCGACACCACGGATCCCATGTCTTCTTTGACGTCCAACACGCCATAATTGCTGGCCTGTTCAGGCGGCACTTCCATTGCGGCGACCATATTGCCACCGGTTTCCTGATAAGCCTCGATCATCTGCTGCAAACAAGGAGTCTCTGCTGCGATCACATCGTCAGGAAGAATCACCGCAAAGGGCTCATTGGCGATCAGCCGACGGGCGCACCAAACAGCGTGCCCCAATCCAAGTGCGCGGTGCTGGCGGATATAGGCAATGGCACCTGAATCCATATAAGTGGATTTCAGCACATCCAGCAGCTCAGTCTTGCCCTTTTTGCGCAGCTCTTGTTCCAGCACAGGCGAGTGATCGAAATAATCTTCCAGCGCACCCTTGCCGCGCGAAGTGACGAAGATGAATTCCTTGATCCCGGCGGCGCGTGCCTCGTCAATGGCATATTGGACCAAGGGACGGTCCACCAATGTCATGATTTCCTTGGGAACCGATTTTGTTGCTGGCAGAAAACGCGTTCCCATGCCCGCCACAGGGAAAATTGCCTTGGTCACTTTTTTACGCATATCAAACTCTCAATTTCATACTCGGATGACACGTACAATATCGTGCGCTGAATGCAGGTCTGTGCCTGCCTAGTCAAAATATAACCGTATTGCCATCGAACCAACTACCCAAAAGGACAAAAAATATATTCCAGCGTATACATGGGCCACCCTTGGATATCACGGGTATATTACCGTCAAGTTACGTCAAGTCCGCTAATCCTGACCCATCTCACGCATCATTTGTTCCAGCCGCGGCACATCTTCAGGATTATTGAGTTCCCAAAACTGCCGCCCGCGTGCTTCGACCTCAACACACAACAGCGTACGTCCATGCTCCATGAACCGCAGCTGCTCCAGCCCTTCCAGCGCTTCCAAAGGCCCGGCCCGCCAGCGCGGATAGGCGCCCAGCGCTGCCGGACGATAGGCATAGACACCAACATGGTGAAACACCGGTGTTGCCTCGTCATCGCCATAGATCTTGGAGGTGAACGGCACCACTTCCTTAGAGAAATACAGCGCGTGGTGATCCTGAGTGAAAACCGCCGTGGTGCCGCCAACGCGGTCGGCTTTGCGGTCATCCAGAAACCCGTTCAATGCCCGGCCATCACAGCGCAGCACCGGAGTCGCGACCTCGGCCATGGGATCATCACGTAATCCTTTGACCAGATCCTCGACAAACCAATGTGGCGTCAGTGGCGCATCACCCTGCAGGTTCACCACAATATCAAAGCCGCCACCCAAGGTATCAAACGCCTCGGCGCAGCGTTCGGTGCCATTGGCGCAGTCAGACGAGGTCATCACCACCTCGGCACCAAAGCCCTGCGCTACCGCCTGAATTTGCTCGTCGTCAGTGGCTACCACCACCCGGTCCACACCATTCACCGCCGTGGCTGCACGCCAGGATCGTTCTATCAACGTGCGTTTTTCGCCCGTGGCCCCGGTCAATTCAACCAAAGGCTTGCCGGGATAACGGCTAGAGGCATAGCGGGCGGGGATAACGACCAGGACAGACATCAGGCTTTCTTCAACTCCACACCAGGGGCATAAGCGATAAAGAACGGGTTGGCATAATCGTCCTTACCGTAAAGCAACGGAGTGTGGTCATCAAATCGGACCACTTTGCCGCCAGCACCCGACAAAACCGCGTGACCGGCAGCAGTATCCCATTCCATGGTCCGACCCACGCGTGGGTAGATATCGGCCTCACCCGTTGCCACTAGACAGAATTTTAGCGACGAACCGGCGCTCTTACTGTCTTTGACACTATATTTGCCGATGTAATCGTCAGTAGCCTGATCGCGGTGGGATTTACTGGCCACCACCATCAGAGCGGAATTGTCGCTGTCAGCCACCCGAATCGGACTTACTGAACCGATGGTTGCCGGATCAAACGGACCAGTCTCTTCGACTGTTGTGCCATCAGCCAGAGTATAGAACATCCGCTGCTTGGCCGGTGCATAAACCACGCCACGGGTTGGTACACCCTTTTCCACCAGCGCGATATTGACGGTAAAATCACCGCGGCGGTGGATGAATTCCTTGGTGCCATCCAGCGGATCGACAATAAGAAAAGTGTCACCCTTGATTTTGTGCGAGTCCGCTTGCTCTTCGGTCACCAGCAACACGTCAGGAAACGCAGCTCGCAGCCCAGCCGAGATCAGCGCATCCGCCGCCTCGTCGGCTGCCGTTACCGGACTATCGTCCGATTTCTGCTTCACTTCGAAATCATCAGAATTATAGATCTCCATGATCTTGTCGCCAGCCTCGATGGCCAGCTGACGGATCAGGGGTATAAGAGCATCATAAATCACTAAAAAACTCCACCATACGGGATTTGTTGAAAATACACGTTTGCCCCCTTATGATAGCGCAGCAACGGAACAGCAAGAAATCCGTGCTAGTATTGAGCAGAGTTTCAGATCCGCAGGTATCATGTTTCAGCAACCCACACAGCCGACAGCCTTTTCCGGCCTCCTCACAATGTCCGAGGTGGTGTTTCATTCTATCGTGCGCAGCGTGCGATCCAAGCACAACAATGCTTTCATAGCGCTTGGGTTGAACTTGTTGCAAAGCCTACTGATGGTTGCCGTTTTTTATGTGATGTTCACAGTTCTGAATCTGAAAGGGTCAGCTGTTCGCGGTGACTTTATGCTCTATGTGATGTCCGGTATCTTCCTGTTCATTATGCACACTAAGACAGTCGGCGCAGTCGCTGGTGCCGAAGGCCCGAGCAGCGCAATGATGCAGCACGCACCGATGAACACAATGGTTGCGATTTTGTCAGCGGCCCTCGGGGCACTGTATATTCAGGTGCTGTCGTTGTTCATCATACTGCTGCTCTATCACGTGGCTGTTACACCAGTGCATATCGAAGAGCCGGTTCCTGCCTTTGGCATGTTGTTGTTGGCGTGGATCAGTGGCGTGGGCGTGGGGTTGATTCTGCTGGTCCTGAAACCCTGGGTACCCAATTTGGTTTCAATTTTCACCACCATCTATCAGCGTGCTAATATGATAGCTTCGGGCAAAATGTTTCTCGCCAATACCCTGCCAAGCTTCATGCTGTCGATGTTCGACTGGAACCCACTGTTTCATTGTATTGATCAGGCACGCGGATATGTTTTCATCAATTACAACCCACACAACAGCAACTGGGAATATGCCGCTTGGGTGGCACTGGTTCTGATCGTTATTGGCCTAATGGGCGAGTTTTATACCCGCCAACATGCCTCGGCCAGTTGGAGTGCGCGGCAATGATTCGACTTTTTCTATCCTTCGCAATCGGCTGCCTGTTTGCGATGCCGATAACCGCTCAGGAGTACCCTGCCCTACACAATGTAGTGGGGGTGGCTGGCAATGATGTGCTCAACATTCGACAATCGCCCACTGCATCTTCACCGATTGTGGGATCCCTCGGCCCGTACCAAACTGGGATTGAAGTTGTTACAAGTGAGCAGTCTGGTAAATGGGGACTGGTAAATGTGAACGAGGCCTCGGGCTGGGTTTCGCTTCGCTTCATGGCCCGGGCGCCTCAAGGGTATTGGCTGGACTTAGAACAAAAGCTATCCTGCTCAGGAACTGAGCCTTTTTGGTCCCTTTCACAGGGCGGCAATCACATCTCTTTTGACTTGAATGGTCAGGAAACGGTTTATTCCCTACGGGCCATGGGAAGGTCCGCCAATAACATAGGACGAGCAGGCTTTACCGCAGTGACATCAGCGGTCAATCGGTCCAGCATCAGCGGGTTCATAGCGGCCCAATCCTGCAGTGACGGCATGTCCGACCGGCAGTACGGTATTTCCGTCGATCTGATGCTACAAAAGAACGCCGACATGAAGATGTTATCTGGTTGCTGCTCGCTGTTGCAACACTAACTTCAGGCGCCTTGCCAGCGGTTTAGTAGCCAATACCATTGATCCGGGCGCTCCCGAATACGCGCTGACAGGCTGTCGTTAAACGCCTGCGTCATGGTCATGGCATCACTGTGGGCAATCGGAGCTTCGTAATCTACCGCAAAATCACCACCATCGCCGATGCGAGTGCCAAAAGCAGGCACCATCGGCAGGTCATATTTCAATGCCAGCTGCGCTGCAGCCAGCGAGGTCAGTGCCGGATGGCCCAGAAACGGCAGCTTCGCTCCGTCAGGGTGTTTTTCATCCAGCAGAATGGCAACCACACCACCAGAACGCAAATGCCGCACCAGCGTCTTGGTTCCTACCCGTCCGGTTTCCATAATCGGCAACCCACCGGCTTCGATCCCGGCCAACAGACGGCGCTGATAATGTCGATTGCTCTGGCGGCGATACACTGCGCCAACCTCAATGCCACGCGCCTTTAGCGAGGCCCGTACGGCCTCCCACTGACCAAAGTGGCCTGACACGATAACGGCACCTTTGCCGGCCGCCTGGGCGGCCTCGATCGCGGCCAGCCCCGACCCTGAGACATGAAAGTGATCCTGTCGGGTATGGAATTCGGCGTTGTGATAGATTTCAAACAGGGTCTGCCCCATGTTCTGCCCCATCCGACGCCGCAAACAGTTGCGCTCGTGCCGGGTCATCTCGGGGAAAACACGCTTTACCTCGCGGTTAAACCGGCGCCGCGCAATCGGGAACCAGCGCATCACTCCGCCAACGGCCCGACCCAGCGCAGCCGACCGCGTTTCAAACGAGCGCCATCGCGACATGGTCAGCAGTGACCAGAGAGGAACATATCTGACGTGTTGCCAGGCGTATCTTACAGGGCGTGTAATCATATCGCCTATATGGTCAGTTTCCTGCCTTACGCCAAGTGCCCGCTTGGCAAATTTTCGCCACATGGGGTTCCTAGGTCACCACCCTCAACGTCAGATTGATTCGGCCTCCTTTGGGGAGCAACCGCGAGGATTTAAACCGGATCCTGTCTACCCCGTGATAGGTCAACCTTGCCTCGCCTCCCATCACCACAACATCACCCGAACTCAGCCAGAGAGATTCTGTCTTGCCGCCTCGGCTTTGATTGCCCATGCGAAACAACCCATCGTCCCCCAAAGAAATCGACACCACCGGATAAGAAAAATCCGCCTCGTCCTTGTCCTGATGCAACCCCATCTGGGTGTCTTCGCCGTAATAGTTCAGCAAACAACACTCTGGCTGGCGCTCTACCCCGGTCAGGTCCTGCCAGATTGCCAGCACTACATCCGGGATTTTGGGCCAGGCCTGCCCTTTGGGATGCACCTCTGCGTACCGATACCCAGAGGCATCTGAATACCAACCAAACATCCCGGCCGAGGTCATTCGAACCGACATCTGCCCGCCCCCTGGCACGCTGGGCGAAAACAGCGGAGCCGCTTTCAACACAGGTCGCAACGCTTCAATCAGCGCCCGCTGGCGCGCGACATCCAGGTAACTTTTGTGAATTTCAAACCCGCGCTGGCGCAGCATGACCATCGTCATTCATCCGTTCTTAACCAACCCCATCCAAAAAAACCGCATGGATTCGCATAATCCGGTGCCATGTGATGGTTGCAGGGGTCATTTCCGCTCCCTATATACGCCGGGACGCACAATGGTGTAGGCCATTGCGCACATGAATCGGGGTCTGGATGCCGAAACGGGTTCTGACCTCGGGTAATCGCCTTATGAAGTAAAGGGATCGAACAGTATGAGCAAAGTTATAGGCATTGACCTGGGAACCACCAACTCCTGTGTGGCCATCATGGACGGATCGCAGCCTCGCGTGATTGAAAACGCAGAAGGCGCCCGGACAACCCCTTCTATCGTCGCGTTCACCGACGACGAACGCCTGGTTGGCCAGCCTGCAAAACGCCAGGCCGTCACCAACCCGGAAAACACCGTATACGGCGTTAAGCGCCTGATTGGCCGTCGCAACACCGACGCGGCCGTCACAAAAGACAAGAAAATGGTTCCGTTTTCCATCGTCGATGGTGGCAACGGCGACGCATGGGTTGAAGCGCGCGGCGAAAAATATTCGCCATCGCAAATCTCCGCCTTCACTCTGGGCAAGATGAAAGAAACCGCCGAGAGCTATCTTGGCGAAGAAGTGACCCAGGCGGTTATCACCGTTCCGGCCTACTTCAACGACGCCCAGCGTCAGGCGACCAAAGATGCCGGCAAAATTGCTGGTCTCGAAGTTCTGCGTATCATCAACGAGCCGACCGCGGCTGCGTTGGCCTACGGCATGGACAAAGAAGAAACCCAGACCATCGCGGTATATGACCTTGGTGGTGGTACCTTCGATGTAACCATCCTGGAAATCGACGACGGTTTGTTCGAAGTTAAATCGACCAACGGTGACACCTTTTTGGGTGGCGAAGACTTTGACATGCGCATCGTCAAATACCTCGCCGATCATTTCAAAAAAGAGCACGGTGTCGATCTGTCCAAGGACAAGATGGCTCTGCAGCGCCTGAAAGAAGCCGCTGAAAAAGCCAAGATCGAACTGTCCTCGGCTTCGCAAACTGAAATCAACCAGCCGTTCATCTCGATGGGCAAAGACGGCGCACCGCTGCACATGGTGATGAAACTGACACGTGCCAAGCTGGAAAGCCTGGTTAGCGACCTGATCAAAGCTTCGCTGAAGCCTTGTGCCGCTGCATTGAAAGACGCTGGCCTGTCCGCCAGCGACATCGACGAGGTTGTTCTGGTTGGCGGTATGACCCGCATGCCGCGCGTCACCGAAGAAGTCAGCAAGTTCTTTGGCAAAGAGCCGCACAAGGGTGTGAACCCGGACGAAGTTGTTGCCATGGGCGCCGCCATTCAGGCCGGCGTTCTGCAGGGCGACGTCAAAGACGTTGTATTGCTCGACGTAACTCCGCTGTCGCTGGGTATCGAAACTCTGGGTGGCGTGTTCACCCGCCTGATCGATCGTAACACCACTATCCCGACCAAAAAATCGCAGGTGTTCTCGACCGCCGAAGACAACCAGAACGCTGTGACTATTCGGGTGTTCCAGGGTGAACGTGAAATGGCTGCGGACAACAAGATCCTTGGCCAGTTCAACCTGGAAAGCATCCCGCCAGCACCGCGTGGCCTGCCACAGATCGAAGTGACCTTTGACATCGACGCCAACGGCATCGTGTCGGTTGGCGCCAAAGACAAGGGCACCGGCAAAGAGCAGCAGGTCACCATTCAGGCCTCCGGTGGCTTGTCGGATGCGGACATCGACCAGATGGTCAAAGACGCAGAAGAAAACGCCGAGGCGGACAAAGAACGCCGCGAGTTGATCGAAGCCAAGAACCAGGCCGAGAGCCTCATCCACTCGACCGAGAAGTCGATGGAAGAGCACGCCGACAAGGTGGATCCAACCACCATCGAAGCGATCGAACTGGCGATTGTTGCTCTGAAAGACGAAATCGACACCGAAAACGCCGACAAGATCAAATCGGGCATTCAGAACGTGACCGAAGCGGCCATGAAGCTGGGCGAGGCGATCTACAAAAATGCCACCGCCGAAGAGGGCGACGAGCCAACTCCGGCTGACGGTCCGATTGACGATGACATTGTCGATGCCGAGTTCGAAGACCTGGACGACGACAAACGCGCCTAAACGGCAAATTTAGGCCAAGGCGGGCCGGCCCGAAGTCGGGGTCGGCCTACTTTCGTTGAGGCAGAAGGGATAAACCGATGTCCAAGCGTGACTATTACGACGTACTCGGCGTGGCCAAAGGGGCCTCTGCTGACGAAATCAAAAAGGGCTTTCGCACGAAAGCCAAAGAACTGCACCCCGACCGGAACCAAGGCAATCCGGACGCTGAATCGCAGTTCAAAGAGGCCAACGAGGCCTACGACGTCCTAAAGGACGGCGAGAAAAAAGCTGCCTATGACCGCTTTGGTCATGCCGCTTTTGAAAACGGTATGGGTGGCAACGGTGGCGCCCGTCCGGGTCAGGGCTTTGGCGGCGGCAGTGGAGACTTCTCCTCGGCCTTCTCAGACGTGTTTGATGACCTGTTTGGCGACTTCATGGGTGGCCAACGTGGGCCTGGTGGCGGCGGACGGCGAGCTGCTCGCGGGGCTGATCTGCGCTATAACCTGCGCGTCTCCCTCGAAGAATCCTTTGCCGGGTTGCAGAAGACCATCAACGTTCCAACTGCAGTCAGCTGTACCTCTTGCGAGGGCACAGGGGCTGAAGGTGGTGTTGAGCCGACCACATGCCCAACATGTTCGGGCATGGGCAAGGTACGCGCGCAGCAGGGCTTCTTTACCGTTGAACGTGGCTGTCCAACCTGTTCGGGCCTGGGCCAGGTCATCAAAAACCCCTGCAAAAGCTGCGGCGGACATGGCCGGGTCGAAAAAGACCGCGCCCTGTCGGTCAACATCCCAGCAGGCGTCGAAACCGGCACCCGCATTCGCCTGTCTGGCGAAGGTGAGGCTGGCATGCGTGGCGGCCCTCCCGGCGATCTCTACATCTTTGTCGAGATGTCACAACACAAGCTGTTTGAACGCGATGGTCAGAACCTTTACTGCCGCGTCCCGGTAAGCATGGCCAAGGCCTCTCTTGGCGGCGCAATTGAAGTGCCAACCATCGACGGTGGTCGTGGTCGGGTGCAAATCCCCGAAGGCAGCCAGTCCGGCCGCCAAATGCGCCTGCGAGCCAAGGGTATGCCCGCCCTGCGTGGCGGCGGTCCCGGTGATATGTTCATCGAACTGGCGGTAGAAACCCCGGTGAATCTGACTTCGCGGCAAAAAGAGCTGATGCGCGAGTTTGAGGATCTTTCCGAGGACACCACCAACCCGGAGTCCGGCACGTTCTTCTCCTCGGTGAAGAGCTTCTGGGATTCGATGAAAAACTGATTTCACCTCTTTCAGGAAGATCAACAAAGGGCGTCACCGCATTGGTTGGCGCCCTTTGTGCTTCTAATGCCGCTTCAAAAACATCTTTTCAAAGTGATCATAAAACCCTTCCCAACCTTCCGGCTCAGGGTTGAGTTTACGATACTCTTGGCGTTTCTCATGTGTTTGGCTTCGGTACCATTCATGAAAAATGCCGCTGTAGTCCTCACCAGCGCCCATGCGCCACCCCATACTTGTTCGCGATAGGTGCGGATATTCAACCCACATTGGCCGCAACGGATCAGGTAGCGCCGCTTTCCACTTATCATGGTCCTCTATTATCGAGGTCATCAAATCTCGAAGATCATCTGGAATTTTGCCATCCACAATCTTCCAACTTTTTCGCTTGTCGTTCGGCAATTGAAATCTCGCCCTACTATTTTGATCATTGCGCCCTGAACTGCTTACTTGGCGTTAACACATTATCAACGAAAACAAGAGCACCCTGTCGTCATGTCACAGCGCGACTCCTTTCAGGACGCATCACTGCCGCTGTTTCAAGGCAGTGACGAAGCGCTCCCCGAAGCGCTCCCCAAGGGTCGCCTGCCGTCATATATCCAAGACCACCGCTCCCGGCTGCGTGAACGGTTCATGCAAGGCGGCGCGACTGCAATACCCGACTATGAATTGCTGGAACTGGTGCTGTTCCGCTCAATTCCACGCCGCGATGTCAAACCCCTGGCCCGCGCGTTGCTGACCAAATTCCAGGACTTCAATCGGGTGATCACCGCCCCATCTGAACGTCTGGAAGAAGTAAAAGGCATCGGCGCGGCAGTGATCATCGATCTCAAGGTCCTCGAGGCCGCAGCCCATCGCATGGCCCGCGCACGGGTGATGCAGCGCCAAGTAATCTCGGGCTGGGACGCGGTGCTGGACTATTGCCACACCACCATGGCCCATCGTGAAACCGAACAGTTCCGGGTGCTATTTCTGGATCGCAAGAATGTACTGATCGCCGACGAGGAACAAGCACGCGGCACCGTCGATCACGTACCGGTCTACCCGCGTGAGGTCGCCAAACGGGCCTTGGAACTGAACGCCAGCGCCTTGATATTGGTGCACAATCATCCTTCTGGCGATCCAACGCCTTCGGACAGCGACATCGACATGACAGACCGCATCAACACCGCGCTCACAGCTTTGGGATTGGTGCTGCACGACCATCTCATCATTGGCAAATCCCGCGAGCTAAGCTTTCGTACCGAAGGCTACCTATAGAATATTACCGCGCGTTGCCCTCAGTGTAGGGTGCGTGCTTGCACGCACCGCCAAATCGCATATCAGCGCAGCCAGACTTCGACCCGGCGGTTCACTTGGCGGCCCCAATCGCTGTCATCACAGGCCATCGGCAAAGCCTCACCAAAGGCCTCCACCCCAATTTCCAAGCGATCCAGATTGGCTGTTTCAGCAGCTTTGATAACCGCATCACGCACGGCCTCAGCGCGTTTCAAAGCAATCTTACGGTTGCCCGCTGCGGCCCCTTCACCGTCTGAAAATCCTACAAAAACCATGCGCTTTGCATCGTAAATCCCGGATTCTATTGCTCGCGAAAGCTGCGCGATATTGGCGCGGGACTGTGCGTCTGGTCGAGTTGACCCCGTTTCAAACCGGAACGACGTGGTCAACCGCTGCATGCCACCCAACAGAGCAACCAGGCGCTGCAATTCAACAAGATCGACCTCGTCGCCAGCTGCGGTAATGGCATTTGCCAGACGTTGGCCTTGGGCATTTACCGGGATCTTTTCCGGCGCCTGGTCCACAAACCCGGCGCGGCGAATCACTACCTGGGCTGCCGGGCCACGCACATACCCCAAGAAATCGCGGGCGACTTTGGGCAGACGGCGGGCAGGCAAGTACAAAAACATAGGCGCGCTTAGCGGGTAATCTTCGGTTTTGATGGCGCGACGGCCTGCCGCCAGTGAAAAGCCACAAGGACCGGTCAGCGTCAGCATGCGCGCGGTGCCGGTCTCGGCGAAACTGGCAATGCCAATGGCAAAGGGATCAATAGTCACAGAACGTGCCAGCCCGCTACTGCGGTCATGCCGACGCAGATCTTCGGACTGGGACAATTTCACAGGCTTCAGCAGGCGATCCTCGACAGCTTGTGCCAAACCAGATCCCGCCACCGGCAGATGCAGAGATATCGGCGCGTCTGGTCCGCCAAGCTCCTGCCAGTTGGTAATAGTTCCGGCAAACACCTGGGCCAGTTCTGGTACCGAGATACTGCGGACAGGGTTGCCCGGCGCCACCACCGGCACCATAGCATCCAGTGCCAGAACGCGGCTGCGGCTGGCGCCCGTCATATCCCCCATACCGGCTTCTCGCGCCAGTTGACGTTCCTTGGGGCGGATTTCTCGTAGCGCCATCACCACGTCAGCCTCGTTGGCCAAAAGATCGGCAAAACCCTCGTCTGTATTGCTCACCAAGAAGGTAAACCGCGCCACCAGAGTCGTGTCTCCGCGCAGCAATTGATACTCAAAATTTTCGTCCGGCAAGGCTTCACGGCGGGTTTGATAACCGTTTCTCAACGCAAAACCCTCGATCAGTGCTGGCAACAGCACTTCGGCCATGGTTGAGGATCCGGACAGTGTAAGCTCAGCAACAAAATCTGCTAAATTCGGGCATCCCGGCCCGTCGCAGACAACACCCGATCCATCCACCGTCAACTCGCCGAATTGGGTATCAACACGGTAAAACTGACCGTCAAACCCCAACAGGTCGCCAGTAATCTCAACCGCGCCATCCGGCGAGGACAGCGTTACGTCCTGTGCCGCGCCGGAAATGGCAGAACCAAATAGAAAGAGTGCGGCGCTAACCGCCACACGAAACCAAGCCATATAAAAACCCTGTTGAACCGCAGATCAATTAGCGGCGATTTTCAGGTCTTCTACCAGATTATTCAACACTAGAAAGTCGCCAATTGCGTTACAATTGGGCATCGACAGCACCAAATCCCGTGTTCGCAGCCCGCGATCGCCGCGCAACTCCAAGGTTTGGGCAGAAATGTCACGGCCACAGTTGATAGCCGAGACTTCGGCCTCAACGCTCAGCGCCACTGCACCGTCGATTTCAATCCTATCTCGGGCAAAGCTATAGATCTCGACCATGCGGGGCGCCAGTTGCTGCGCATCACCTAAGCGCAGCACTTGACTGGCCCGTCCGATGTCCTCGGCCCCGGACCACACGTGGCCCACCTGGCCATAATCTGCACCAAATTCGCGCGCGTGGATTTCAAACCCGCTGTTGCCAGTCCATTGCAGTGCCACCCGGTCAACCTGATCCAAATCACTTACCTGAGTGGCTGCCACCGCACCGGAGCCCGTTTCCAACTCAATAATATACACGGCGTGTTCGACCAGCGCCGGAACCTGCACCGATAATTTGCCACCACCATCCGTGGCTGCGGTGAACATAAGGCCGGAATGGTGAACTGTAAGCCGCTCGCTGCTGTTACAAGGTGCCGAGAAGGTCAGGTCCACTGTCGCCAGTGGAGCCGGAGTGGCCTGCGCTGATACTGCGCAGTCGATCGGTGCAGACAGTGCCATTGCGGGCAGCCTGTCGCGTTTTACTGTCTCGGGGAATTCGATGTCTACCGTTGAGGTCAGGGTGATGTCTTGCAGAATCAATTCGGCTTCGACCTCTGCGGTCACCGGCGAGACATTGGACCGCCAGTCGCGGGATGCAGTGCCGTATTGCATCGAGAAACCAATTCCCAGCGCAGCTGCCAGGGTCACTCCGCTCATCGCCATCATACGTTTGTTCAACATCACCACATACCTCACCAGATGCATGAGGATAGAGTGACGCAAAAAGGCGACCAGTTTGTGGCCGCCTTTTGGTTTGATTCAGGCAAATTTAACTAATTTGTCAACTTTCAGGCAGCGTATTATGCCAACCGACCATGGCAATGTTTGAATTTCTGACCCGATCCACAGGGGCATTTGTCATTGCGCGACGGTGCCCCCCAAGTGGTGGGATCATCCTCAACAAACCCCGGTGCAGCTTCGCCCTCAACTGCCTGCTCGGGCGCAGGTGCGATCCCTTGCAATGCAGCTTGACGCGCGGCCATCTCAGCCAGCATCTTCTGCTGTTCTTCTTCGCTCATCGGGCGAATGCGGCTCAACTGCTGACTTACCGTTTCCCGCAGACTATCCAGCATGGCTTCGAACAGTTGGAAACTCTCGTTCTTGTATTCATTCAACGGATCACGCTGCGCGTAACCACGGAACCCAACAACCGAGCGCAAGTGCTCCAGCGTCAGCAGATGCTCACGCCATTTAGCGTCGATGGCCTGCAACAGGATCTGCTTTTCGATATTGCGCATGTTTTCGGGACCAAAGGCGACTGCCTTTTTGGCCATCATCTCGTCGGCTTCCTTGATCAGGCGCTCGCGGATTTCTTCGTCATCGACACCTTCTTCGGCGGCCCAATCCACCACCGGAACATCAATGCCCAGCTTTTCAATGGCCTGCTGGTGCAGACCTTCGGTATCCCATTGATCGGCATAGGTTTTGGGCGGCATGTGCACGTCGAGAAGATCGTCGATTACCTCGTGGCGCATGTCACTGACGATGTCCGATAGATCCTCTGCAGCCATGATTTCGCGACGCTGACCAAAGATCACTTTACGCTGATCGTTCATCACGTCGTCAAACTTCAACACGTTCTTACGCATATCAAAGTTACGACCCTCAACTTTGGCCTGCGCCCGCTCCAACGATTTGTTCACCCAGGGGTGAATGATCGCTTCGCCCTCTTTCATGCCCAGAGTGGTCAGCAGCTTGTCCAACCGTTCCGAGCCAAAGATCCGCATCAAGTCGTCTTCGAGGCTCAGATAGAACCGGGTCAACCCAGGGTCACCCTGACGGCCCGAACGGCCACGCAACTGGTTGTCGATGCGACGGCTTTCGTGCCGCTCCGAGGCCATCACTATCAGGCCACCAGCTTCGATTACCTTTTTCTTCTCTTCAGTGTGCCGCGCCTCTTCTTCAGCGCGCAACACTGCCGGATCGGCATCCGGGTTTTGCTCAAGCACTTCCAGCACCTTCATCTCGACGTTGCCGCCAAGCTGAATATCGGTACCACGTCCGGCCATGTTGGTGGCGATGGTTACCGCGCCATAACGGCCGGCATCGGCGACAATTTGCGCTTCTTTCTCGTGCTGGCGGGCGTTCAGAACGTTATGTTTGACACCTTCCTTGTCCAGCAGCTGGCTCAACAATTCGGATTTCTCGATCGAGGTGGTCCCCAACAGAACTGGCTGGCCCTTGCCATTGGCAATTTTTGCCTCGTCGATCATCGCGGTGTATTTTTCAGTCGCGGTGCGATAGACACGGTCGTCCTCGTCCACCCGTGCGATTGGCATATTGGTGGGCACTTCGACAACACCCAGACCATAGATCTCGGCGAACTCCTCAGCCTCGGTCAGGGCGGTGCCAGTCATGCCGGACAGCTTGTCATACAGACGGAAATAATTCTGGAAGGTCACCGAAGCCAGAGTGGTATTCTCGGGCTGAATGGTCACCTCTTCCTTGGCCTCGATGGCCTGATGCAGACCTTCGGACAGACGACGGCCCGGCATCATCCGGCCGGTGAATTCGTCAATCAAAACCACTTCGTTGTCGCGGACGATATAGTCTTTATCGCGCTGGAACAATTTATGGGCCCGCAGTGCCTGATTGACGTGGTGTACGACGCTCGTGCTTTCGGGATCATACAGCGAGGCACCCTCGGGCAGAAGCCCGCGCTCTAGCAACTGTTGTTCCAGAAAATCGTTGCCGTCATCGGTAAAAGTCACGCCACGGGTTTTTTCGTCTAGCGTAAAGTGGTCGTCATTAAGCAACGGAATCACCACATCGATGGTGGAATACAATTCCGAACGATCTTCGGCTGGGCCGGAAATGATCAGCGGTGTGCGCGCCTCGTCGATCAGAATACTGTCAACCTCATCCACAATCGCAAAATTGTGATGCTTCTGGAACAACTGATCCAGATCGGATTTCATATTATCGCGCAGATAATCAAAACCCAGCTCGTTGTTGGTGGTGTAAGTTATGTCGCATTCGTAGGCCGCTTTTTTCTCGGCCTCGGGCATGTTGGACCAGATCACACCAGTGGTCATGCCGAGATGGGAAAACACCTTGCCCATCCATTCCGAATCCCGCTTGGCTAGGTATTCGTTCACCGTGACCACATGCACGCCCTTACCGGTCAGCGCATTCAGGTATGCCGGCAGCGTCGCCACAAGGGTCTTGCCCTCGCCGGTCTTCATCTCGGAAATACTGCCCTGGTGCAGGAAAATACCGCCCATCAACTGCGTATCAAAGGCCCGCAGACCCAGCGCCCGTCGGGCAGCTTCGCGCACGTTGGCAAAGGCTTCGGGCAGCAGATCATCCAGAGAGGTGCCGTCCAGCGCGCGTTGACGCAGCTCGACAGTCTTTTCCTTCAGCCCATCATCACTGAGTTTTTCGAACTCGGGTTCAAGCGCGTTGATCTGTGCGATCAGCGGCCTTGTCGCCTTGATCTTGCGGTCATTCGGTGTCCCGAAAACCTTTTTGGCGATTGTTCCGATACCCAGCATTTGCTCTCCAACGATCCTGTCATGACCCCTAATATTCGGTAGGGTTGCCCGCCCAGCTCACAACCCATAGACACGGATATGAAAGACGGTCCTGCCACGGGCCACTAAGCGATGTAAGCGGCAGGATTTAGAGTGTCAACGCTATGCCCGTTTGCGGCAACAAAATAGGACGAATCGAATGCGTAAAGGTCTCACTTTTTTGCCACGCGTGGCATTGGCCGCCCTACTGACCCTACCCTTGCCTGTTATGGCCGCGCCACACGCCAATACCGTCGTTGCCATTGTGAACGGCGAAGAGATCACCCTCGGCCACATGATCCTCGCGCGCGCAACCCTGCCAACCCAGTATCAGCAGTTGCCACCGGACGTTCTGTACGAAGCTATTTTGGATCAATTGATCCAGCAAACCGCGTTAAAGCAGGCCTTGCACGGAGAGGTTCCGCATTACATTGAGCTCTCGCTTGAAAACGAATCCCGTTCATTGTTGGCCGCTGACGTGATCGAAACAGTAATGGAAAAAGCATCCAGCGAGGAGGATTTGCTGGCAGCTTACGAGGACGCCTACTCGGACGGTGACAGTGGTGATGAATTCAACGCCTCACACATTCTGGTAGAAACCGAGGACGAGGCCAATTCAGTAAAAATGGAATTGGATGCAGGCGCTGATTTTGCCGCTCTGGCCAAGGACCGATCCACCGGCCCATCCGGCCCTAGCGGTGGCGAGCTTGGCTGGTTCACCAAGGGTCGCATGGTTCCTGAGTTCGAAGCAGCCGTTCTTGCACTGAAGTCCGGCGAGGTTTCACCGCCCGTTCAAACTCAATTCGGCTGGCATGTGATCATTCTGAATGAACGCCGCAAGACAGCGGCCCCCGAATTCGAAGACGTGCGCGAAGAACTGGCCAATAAGTTGCGCAACCAAGCCGTTGAAACACGTGTCACCGAGTTGACCACATCAGCCCAGATTGAGCGCCCGGATATCGAAGATCTGGACCCAGCAATCCTGCAGAACCTCGAACTAGTACGAGACTGACCATGGCTCAATTTCTGCCCAAATCCCCGCTCGCCCCGGCCAGGTTTCCGGATCTGCCTGAAATCCAAGGTGTGCGCTTTTCCTCGGTTGCCGCTGGGGTGAAATATCAAGGCCGAACTGATGTGATGCTGGCCCAGATGGATCCGGGAACCACCGTTGCAGGCGTTTTCACGCGCTCTTCGACCCGGTCCGCACCCGTGCGTGATTGTCAGGCCAAATTGGGCAACGACGCCCAGGATGGGGCCGCCATACTGGTCAATTCCGGCAATTCCAATGCCTTTACAGGTCACATTGGCCAGACATCAGTGGCGGAAATCACTGCGGCTGTCGCCGACGTGACTGGCCTACCCGAGACCCGTGTTTTCACCGCCTCGACCGGCGTTATCGGTGAACCCCTGCCCCATGATCGAATCGTCGCCAAAATTGGTGAGCTAAAGGACGGTTTGTCAGAAACTCGGATCAAAGACGCTGCACAGGCCATCATGACCACCGACACATTTGCCAAAGGCGCTTCGGCCCTGGTAGAGATTGACGGACAGACAGTCACAATCGCGGGCATTGCCAAGGGTTCGGGCATGATTGCGCCAGATATGGCGACGATGCTGGTCTATATCTTCACCGACGCCAAGTTGAACGCGGATGCATTGCAGTCGATGCTGGCAACGACCTGTGACCGTACTTTTAACTGCATTACGGTCGATAGCGACACTTCGACCTCTGACAGCCTTATGCTCTGCGCCACTGGGGCCTCTGGAGTTGATGTGACTGGCAGGGATTCGTTTGTCGCCGCTTTGGAAACCGTGATGCTGGAACTGTCACATCAGGTTGTCCGCGACGGTGAGGGCGCGACCAAATTTGTCGAAATCCAAATCACCGGCGCGGCAAGTGATGCAGACGCCAAGGTACATGGCCTTTCCATCGCCAATTCTCCACTGGTTAAAACCGCGATCGCTGGCGAAGATCCAAACTGGGGTCGGGTGGTGATGGCCATTGGCAAGTCCGGCGCCGCCGCTGACCGCGATCTTCTGGCGATCTCGTTTGGCGACGTTTTAGTGGCGGAAAAAGGCTGGGTTTCGCCCAATTACCGTGAAGAAGACGCCGCCGAGTTGATGAAGCAGGATGAAATTACCATCAAGGTGGACCTCGGCCTTGGACAGGGACACGCGACCGTTTGGACTTGCGATCTGACCCACGGCTATATCGAAATCAACGCGGATTACCGGTCTTGAAAACTCTGCTTGTCTCTGCCGTTGCCCTGATCGACGTCGAAGGCCGGGTGTTGCTTGCGCAGCGTCCCGAGGGAAAATCCATGGCGGGTCTGTGGGAATTCCCCGGTGGCAAGGTCGAACCTGGCGAAACGCCCGAGGCTGCATTAATCCGCGAACTGGAAGAAGAGTTGGGTATAAATACCTGGTCTTCTTGTCTGGCTCCACTGACCTTTGCCAGTCACAGCTACGATGATTTTCACTTATTGATGCCGTTATTTGCTTGCCGCAAGTGGGAAGGTATCCCACATCCGCAGGAAGGTCAGACCCTGAAATGGGTGCGACCCAACGATTTGCGCAATTACCCAATGCCTGCTGCCGACGTACCACTCATCCCAATACTGCGGGATTGGCTGTAGACCAAAGGGCTTCCGTAAAAATATTCCACTCAACAGCACTATATGTTGATTGTTTTCCATGTACTTGCGCCTATTAGGTATGAGTTGGCTCTTCTTATGAACGTTTTGTTAACGTTTATTGTATCCAATTAGTGTCAAATGCGCTTTAACTCACTCCTATGTAATTCCTTTGGGGAGGATTTGACATGCTTCGTACGATCACTATGGGCAGCTGTATCTCAGTTCAGGGCACCTATGTGCGCGCGCTTCCGGATGGCAGGATTGCCGTGAAAGTTGGCCAAAAAGTATACGAAGGACGTCCGGTCAAAGCAGCGGCCTAACGTCTTTCATCATTGCACTCACGAACTAGATAAAAGAGGGCTGCCTTTCGGTAGTCCTCTTTTCTAAGTCTTAGTGCCAATAAAAAACCCCGGCGCATGGCCGGGGTTTCAAATTTTAAGCTGGTTGCCCAATTACGAAAGCGTACGGGTGACCTCTTCGCGCTCGAAGATCTCGATGACATCGTCGGGGCGAATGTCGTCGTAGTTCTCAAACGCCATACCACATTCCTGACCAGACTGAACTTCGGGCACTTCGTCCTTGAAGCGCTTCAGAGTTTTCAGTGTGCCCTCGTGGATAACCACGTTGTCACGCAGCAGGCGAACACCAGCCGAACGACGTGCAACACCCTCGGTAACCAGACAACCGGCGACTTTTCCGATGCCAGTAACCTTGAACACCTCTTTGATGTTCGCGTAACCGATAAAGTTCTCGCGGATTTCGTCGCTCAACAGGCCAGAGGCAGCAGCTTTTACATCATCAACCAGGTCATAGATCACCGAGTAGTACCGGATCTCGACGCCTTTTTGGTTGGCGGTGTTGCGCGCTGAGGTATTCGCACGAACGTTAAAGCCAAACACTGGTGCACCCGATGCTTCGGCCAGGCCGATATCGGTTTCTGTGATCGCACCAACGCCTGAGTGCAGAACCCGCACCCGAACTTCGTCGTTGCCGATCTTAGCCATCGCCTGAACAATCGCTTCGGCGGAACCCTGCACGTCCGCTTTGACCAAAATCGGCAGCTCAGAGACGCTTTCGTCATCCTTGGCCTTGGCCATCAGCTGTTCCAGAGTGGTCGCAGCACCAGCGGCAGCGCGTTTGTCTTTCGCTGCCTGAGCACGATACTCTGCAATTTCACGGGCCTGAGCTTCAGTTTCAGTTACGTTTAACACGTCGCCCGCTTCGGGAGTGCCGTTCAGGCCCAGAACCTCAACAGGAACCGAAGGACCAGCCTCTTTGATCCGCTCGCCCTTGTCGTTAATCAGCGCACGAACCTTACCGTACTGCTCACCTACAACAAAGATGTCGCCTTGGCGCAGAGTACCATTCTGAACCAGAACAGTCGCAACTGGTCCACGACCAACGTCCAGCTGAGCCTCAATCACGGCACCTTGAGCGGCACGATTGGGGTTGGCTTTCAGTTCCAGGATTTCCGCCTGCAGCGCGATGGCCTCCAGCAGTTGATCCAGACCTTGACCAGTGATTGCCGAGACTTCAACGTCCTGAACTTCACCAGACATTGCTTCCACGATGACGGAGTGCTGCAACAGATCGGTGCGCACTTTCATCGGATCAGCAGCAGGTTTGTCGATCTTGTTGATGGCAATAATCATCGGCACGTTAGCAGCTTTGGCGTGGTTGATAGCTTCGATAGTCTGCGGCATCACCGCATCATCAGCAGCCACAACCAGGATCACGATATCCGTCACGTCTGCACCACGAGAGCGCATCGAGGTGAACGCTGCGTGACCCGGAGTGTCCAGGAAGCTCAGCACTGAACCGTCTTTGGTTGTCACCTGATAGGCACCAATGTGCTGCGTAATGCCACCGGCCTCACCAGCCACAACTCGCGCATCGCGAATTGCATCCAGGATCGAGGTTTTACCGTGGTCAACGTGGCCCATGATGGTGACCACTGGTGGCCGCGGCTTCAGATCATCGTCTTGGTCTTCAATGACCTTGATAACATCTTCAACGTCCGCATCTGAAACCCGAACCATTTTGTGGCCGAATTCCTCGATGATCAGCTCTGCCGTATCCGCATCAATGGTCTCGTTCTGAGTAACCATCAGACCCATGTTCATCAGAGATTTGACAACGTCGCCGACACGTTCGGCCATCCGGATCGCCAGCTCTGACACCACAATGGCCTCGGGCAGCTGAACTTCACGGAATACCTTTTCGCGCTCGACCGTACCCATAGCTTTTTGACGGGCACGTTCTTGCTTACGCTTCATCGACGCCATTGAGCGGTGACGGTTTCCAGCACCACCAGTGGCCTGACCAAGTGTCAGCTTGCCAGAGCGACGATTGTCGACCGGGCCTTTGCCACGGTTCTGGCGCTGATCTCGCTCACGGTCTGATTTGCGCGGAGTGGCTGCAGGGGCAGGCTTACCAAAGTTCGCCGTACGTGGTGCAGCACTGGCAGGTTTTTTCTCATCAGGAACAACCGCAGCACGCTCGGCGGCGACTTCGGCTTCACGCTTTTTGCGCTCGGCCTCTTCAACCTTCGCCTTGGCGCGCTCTTCAGCTTCGCGCTGCTCTTGCTCTTTTTGTTCCATCTCCGCACGACGACGCGCACGGCTTTCTTCGCGTTCTTTCTCCTCAGCGGCACGCTTGGCAGCGTCCTCTGTTTCACGCGCGCGGGCAATCTGGAGCGCCTTCATGCGGCGCGCCATTTCGTTGTCGGTGATTCCTGCAGGCCGTCGCGATGGATCGCCAACGATCACAGCGCTTGATCCGCCCCGGCCGGCACCCGGCTTGGGGACCACAACGCGCTTGCGCTTGGTTTCCACTACGACATTCTTGGTCCGACCATGGCTGAAACTCTGTTTCACGTTCCCGGGCCGGGACCCACCACGAAGACCCAAAGTCTTTTTGCCGTCACTATCGCTCATTAAGATACTTATCCTTCTGTGCGGCCCGTGCCGCCCACCGTTTTACGCATGCCCTGCAGTCGTTGGGCTTCCTCTACAACACGTTTGCTGAGTCCACCAGAGGCAAGCGCCGCATGTATCACAGTTTGACGCCCAAAAGCCATGCCTAGCTCATCTGCTGTCAGGCAACCAATATAGCTGCCCATGTGTGGCGTGCTCAGTTTTGACTTACCACGCCCAGACCCATCTATTGCTTGTATCAGCACCTGGGCCTCTTCTTTGGCCAGCCAGTCTTTGACTTTTTCATAGCCTCCGACTGCTGCCCCCGATTTCCGTGCCAGACTTAGCAGCTCGACAAGGCGCCGCAGAATCTGCCGCTCGACCTCGTCTACCAAACCATCTGGCATCGTCACTTGGGTTTTAAAGCCGCGAGAAAAGAGTTTTTTCTTCACCGACAGCTCTAACGCCTCCCGCTCGGCGGTCACATAGACCCCACGACCGGGCAACTTACCCATGATATCTGCGACCACCTGCCCATCTGGACCGATGACAAAACGCACCAATCCGTGTTTAGGCTGCACCTCACCTGTGGCAAGACACTTGCGATCTGGACCGTCACTCCGGTCCCTTGAGTTGCTATCGCCACCCATGTTCATCACCTCGAGGCCTGAGATCAGGCCTCGGCCTCCGACTGTTGCTCATCTTCGTTTGCGTCTTCAGAAGTGTCCTCGTCTACTTCCAAATCCGCGGGATCAACCCAGCCCAACATAATACGGGCTGTCATCACCAGCTTCTGAGCCACTTCCAGCTCCATCTCAAAGGGCTCTAGAATGCCGTCGTCTTTGATACGCTCGCCGTTTTCGGTGGTCCAGCCACCGGCCAGCTCCCAATCGGCACAGGTTGCAAAGTCTTCCAGCGTTTTAACGCCGTCTTTAGCCAGTGCCTCGATCATCAGTGGGGTCAGACCCTCAAAGTTGATCAGGCTGTCCTCGACACCCAAAGCACGGGCCGCGTCAAGGGCCGCCTTGGACTGGGCTTCCAGATTGTCACGGGCACGGGCCTGCAGTTCAGCGGCGGTGCTTTCGTCGACACCGTCGATCACCACCAACTCGTCCAGCTCGACATAGGCGACTTCTTCGAGGTTGGTAAAGCCTTCGGCAACCAAAAGCTGAGCAAAGAACTCGTCCAGATCCAGAGCGTCCGTAAACAGCTTGGTGCGGCTCTCGAACTCTTTCTGGCGGCGGGCGCTTTCTTCTTCCTCGGTCATGATGTCGATATCAAGTCCGGTCAGCTGCGATGCCAGGCGCACGTTCTGGCCACGACGACCAATCGCCAGGCTCAGTTGCTCTTCGGGCACAACAACTTCAATCTTGCCAGCTTCTTCATCCAGCACAACCTTGGAAACCTCGGCTGGCTGCAGAGCGTTGACCAAGAACGTTGGCTGATCTTCGTTCCACGGGATGATGTCGATTTTCTCACCCTGCAGTTCGTTGACAACTGCCTGAACACGCGAACCACGCATACCAACACAGGCACCAACCGGGTCAATCGACCCATCGTAAGAGATCACTGCAATCTTGGCACGCGAACCGGGGTCACGAGCAACCGCTTTGATCTCGATGATACCGTCATAGATTTCCGGAACTTCCATCTTGAACAGCTCGGACATGAATTCAGGCGCGGTGCGCGACAGGAAAATCTGCGGGCCACGCTGTTCACGGCGTACATCTTTGATGAAGCAACGAATACGGTCATTCGGGCGATAGCTTTCGCGGCCGATCTTCTCGTTGCGGCGCAGGATTGCTTCACCAGCACCCACGTCAACAATCACGTTGCCATATTCTTCGCGCTTGACCAGACCATTGATAATGGTACCGGCGCGATCCTTGAACTCTTCGAACTGGCGATCACGCTCAGCTTCGCGCACCCGCTGCAGGATAACCTGCTTGGCCGACTGTGCCGCAATCCGACCCATCTCAACTGGAGGCACTTCCTCGATGTAGGTGTCGCCAACAGCAGGCTCAGCCATATATTGCTTGGCTTGCTCGACGGTGAATTCGGCCTGGTAGTTTTCCAGCTCTTCGTCCTCGACCACAGTACGGACGCGGGTAAAGGTGGCCTTGCCGGTCTTGCGGTCAATCGCAACCCGGATGTCCATTTCGCTGCCGTAGCGGCTTTTGGCGGCCCGGGCCAGGCTTTCTTCCATCGCATCGACAACCAGGCTGGGGTCGATCATCTTCTCGCGGGCTACCGCTTCGGCGGTCTGCAAGAGCTCCAGCTGGTTAGCAGAGGTGATTGCCATTATTCTTTCTCCTCTTCGGACCCTTCGGTCTCGATCTCGTCGAATGCATTCTCGTTCAATGCGCCTGCATCTTTACGCTGGCGCAGCATTTCTTTGATCAACTCGTCGGTCAACACCAGTTTGGCATCGGTCAACCAGTCGAACTGCAATCCGATGGTGCCTTCTTCAATATTGATCAGCACCTCTTCGCCTTCGACGCCTGCCAGCTCACCCTTAAAGCGGCGGCGGCCACCGATCAGCTCACCTGTCTCGATCTTGGCCTCATAGCCTTCGAACATGACGAAATCCTTCAACCGCGTCAGCGGCCGGTCGATTCCCGGGCTCGACACTTCCAAAGCATAGGCGTCCAGGATTGGATCTTCTACATCCAAAACCGCGCTCACAGCATTTGAGATCACAGCACAATCATCTACTTCGATGCCGCCATCCGGCTTGTCAGCCATGATCTGCAATAAGGTTGTCTTGCCGGACATCAGCCGGACACGCACCAACTCATAACCAAGATCTTCAATCACCGGAGTGATAATCTCAGCCATACGGCGGTCAATGGCAGCTTTGGCAATCAGGTCGTTTGTCATCATGATCCATCACATGCGTTACAGCACAAAAAAACGGGCGCGCGGCCCGTCGATCATCCCGATGGTGCTTCGTACCCAAGGCCCGACGCGCCGCTGTTGAACCGGGATATAGGCGGGAAGGGCTGAGTCTGCAAGCCCTCAGTTCTACTTGTGTGGATTAACCGTTCAAAGACAGGGTGGATCGCGTCCTAAACCCGCCACCACCGCTCGGCAATACGGCCATCATCCAGTGCAGTACGGCGACCAACCACCTTTGGCACGCCTACCCCCGAATGAGTCGCCAACGCCATATCCTGTTGTGACGGAAGGTAGCGGAAATCGCCACGTTTGATCAGCCCCTTGGGATCAGGGAGCGCGGAGATATCGACATAACCATCACGCAAAGCCTCGGCGCGCACCTTGGCATCTGGGATGACAATCACCTCGACCTGATCGGCCCATCCCGCCTGACCATCCTTGAAATTGTTATCGACCCGCGATGCGCGGAAGTGGCGGTTTTCTTGGAAAAACTCGACCTTGTAACACCCAGTACCACAGGCTTCGGACAGGGGCGCATCGATGCGGCCCGCGCGGGCAATGATCAGCCTAGGGTCAGCCAAAAGGTAAGGAAAATCAGGGTTTGAAGCAGCAAGTTCAATCTTCAACTGCAAGTCGGTCAGAGCAGTAATCTCAAGAACTTCGACGCCCACAGGCAAATCATGCGCCATCAACGATGCGATCACATCGTCAGCGGTCATCAGCTGGTCATTATGAAAACGAACACCAGCGCGCAAATCAAAAGTCCAGATTCGTGCATCAGGGCTGCTGTGCCATTGGCTGGCCAGCTCACCTCGCAGAACCCCATCGGGGGCAATCTCGGTCAACGTATGATACAGCGCACCACGCGCCACCAAATGCAAAAAATCACCCTGACGCGGAACAGCCAATCGCAGTGCTCCACCACGCAGCGGTGCGGCCGACAACGAGGAACCGGTGGCCGCCATCAACGCAGCAGCGGCACCCGACGTAAACAGGGCACGGCGATCAATCCGGCTCATCTACAGCTCCTCCGCTATACGGTTCATCACATTCACCAATTCCGCACTGATTCCCGGTTCAGACAACGCGTGGCCTGCTCCGCGGATCATCTTCAACTCACCCGCAGGCCACAACTCGTTTAAACGCCAAGCCATGACAGGTGGGCAGATCATATCATACCGCCCTTGCACGATAACCCCGGGGATATGGGATATTCGACCCATATTGGCCAGAATCTGTCCGTCGCTTTCAAGGAACCCATTGTTGATGAAATAGTGATTCTCGAGCCGAGCAAAGGCACGGGCATAATCTCCGTGGCTTTCGCCGGACTTGCCGTTTGAGTGAATAGACGCCAGTGCGTTTTCCCAGGCAGACCAGGCTCGGCCATAGAGAATTTCTTGCGAAATATCTCCGGAAAACAACCGCTTGTTATAGGCGCCTATTATGTCATCACGCTCATTTTCCGGGATCAGAGACACAAATTTGGCCCAGGTTTCCGGCCAAAACTTGCCAGCACCGCCACCATAGAACCAATCCAGCTCGGATTTTGTCATCAGAAACACGCCGCGCAGGATCAAATGGCGCACCCGGTCGGGATGAGCTTGCGCATAGATCAGCGACAAAGTAGCCCCCCAGCTGCCGCCAAACACCATCCAATCGTCAATTTCCAGCAGACGGCGAATCATCTCCATATCGGCGACCAAATGCCACGTCGTGTTGTCTTCGCAGGAGGCATGCGGTCGCGAGCGCCCACAGCCGCGTTGATCAAATAGAATCACCCGATAGATATCCGGATCAAAATAGCGCCGCATGGCCGGGCTGCTACCGCCGCCAGGGCCACCGTGGCAAACCACCACAGGTATGCCACCCGGATTGCCGCTTTGCTCCACATATATACGATGACCTTGGCCAACATCGACCATCCGTTGATCAAATGCTTCGATCGGAGGATGAAGATATTGCACTGCGCGCTTTTGATCCTGGAGTTTGTCCATTACTGACCTGATTGAGACAAGTTAAGCTAACAAGAACACACGGAGACAGGAATGCAAACGCCTCAATCCACGGTGGACCCTTCCGAGATCGCAAAATTCGAAGCGATGGCAGCGGAATGGTGGGATCCGAATGGAAAATTCAAGCCCCTGCACATGCTGAACCCCTGTCGGCTGGATTATATCACACAACAGATCGCCGGTGAATTTGATCGCGACCTGACCAAAGCAAATCCCTTTGCCGGACTGCGGTTGCTGGACATTGGCTGCGGCGGCGGATTGCTATCCGAGCCGATGGCGCGATTGGGCGCCACTGTGGTTGGGGCGGATGCTGCCGAGGGCAACCTGCCAGTGGCGCGTGTTCATGCCGAACAATCCGGGCTCGACATCGACTATCGCCACACCACCGCCGAGGCCATGGCCGAGGCAGGTGAACAATTCGATGTGGTCTCAAACATGGAAGTGGTCGAGCACGTCGCCGATCCTCTGGCGTACCTGACGGCCACCCAACAACTGTTGCGCCCTGGCGGGTTGCAAATCTGTTCGACCATAAACCGTAACGCCAAAAGCTATGCCATGGCGATAATCGGCGCCGAGGTCATCATGCGTTGGCTGCCGCGCGGCACCCATGATTGGTCAAAATTCATCACGCCAGACGAGCTGTTTGAGTTGCTGTCACAAGCAGGCCTGTCCCCGGTGGATCGTAAGGGATTCCTGTTCAACCCAATTACCTGGGACTGGTCGATCTCATCACGTGATCTCAGCGTCAATTATGTCACCGCCAGCATCAAAAACTAGTCACGACACTATCCTTTTGTATAGGTCACGATCCTTCTGCGCTTTTGTCTAAAATTGGCGAGGATGATATATTTATGGCAACACTCAGGAATGACCCTGGGGGTTATTTGGGCAATGCGAGCCCATAAACCGAGTGAATGCTACTGAGTTCCCATAGGAAATTTCCACTCACGGAGCCTATTGGAACAACGGGGTGTCTGGGAGCAGGCGCCCCGTTTCTACGTTCTGAGGGCACCAGATTAACCTTCGTTTTCAAGCTTGGCCCGAAGTTCACGCAGGATAGGCAGAGTGGCCCGCACACGGTCACTTCCCAAGTCGGTCACCACTTCGGAAATCATTGGAATAATACCGGCTAGCGCAGCATCGCGAGCTTGACGGCCAGCCGGGCTAATCGCCACCATTTTGCGCCGGGCGTCGTCCCAATCCGGGCGGATATGGACATAGCCGGCCACTTCCAGCTTGCTCAATGTGTTGGTCATCGCGCCGCGTGTCACGTGAAACGCCTTGGCCAATTGCGCAGGCGATCGCTCTAACCCGGCCCGGCCCAAATGGTTCAGCACCGAAAAATGCGATAGCTCCATACCTTTAGGCAGCGCCTTGGTCAGGCGTGATCGGGCCAGTTGGTCAGCCATCAAAATCTCGCTAAACAGCGAGACCGCAAGAGAATTATTATCTTCCATCAGGGTCCGTCGAAATCTCGGTCATGGGTCAGCGCAGGAACGCGCCTGCGTGCTTCTGCCACTTTTTCCATATCCAGATCAACGTAGGTCACTCCGGGTTCAGTGCCAGCATCAACCAAAATCTCTCCCCAGGGTGCGACGACCAGCGAATGCCCATAAGTCTGACGGCGCCCCCCCACACTGGTCGAGTGTTTACCGGTCTGTGCCGGGGCCAGCACGTAACAGCCGGTCTCAATCGCGCGGGTCCGCAGCAGTGTATGCCAATGAGCTGCACCGGTGACGGGCGAAAACGCCGCTGGCACAGTCAGAATCTCAGCACCCGCTTTTGCCAGCGCCCGGTGCAGACGTCCAAACCGTACATCGTAACAAATACTCATACCAATCCGGCCAAACGGTGTATCCGTCACCACAGCACGATCACCGGGCCGGTAGCCATCTGATTCGCGATAGGTCTCTTCCGGGGTCACAGCCACATCAAACATATGGATCTTGTCATAGCGCGCGGTGATCTCGCCCTGCGGAGAGATCAGGAATTGCCGATTGGCAAACCGGCCGTCGCTGTCATGGGTCTTGACCGCCAGCGATCCTAGCAGCAGCCAGATCTCATGCCGCGCCGCTGCAGCTTGCAGCGCAGCCAAGGTTGGATCGTCTTCTTCGTGATGCAATACGGCCTGTTGATGCTTGCGGCTGTTACTGACGCAATTGGTAACTTCGGGCGTCAGCACAAACCCGGCGCCAGCAGCCGCGGCCTCCGCCAGCATTGCCTCAACCATGTCCAGGTTTTCGCCCGGGTCATCACTTGATGTCATCTGCAACAGAGCCGCGCGCATGTTGGATCTCCGCCTTTAGGCTGCCAGTAGCGGGTCGAGCTTGCCGGCCTGCTCAAGCGCATAAAGCTCATCACAGCCGCCGACATGAGTCTCGCCTATGAAAATCTGCGGCACGGTACGACCACCGTTGGCACGCTGGATCATCTCGGGTTTTCGGTCCGGATCGGACAGCACGTTCACCTCGGCAAAGGTCACGCCTTTTTGGTTCAGCAACCGTTTGGCCGCATGGCAAAAACCGCACAGAGGCGAGGTGTAGATTTCGACCGTTTTCATCCGGGTCTCCATTTCTTTCAGCTTCGACGTTGTGGGGGATTTGGGGGGGCATTGCAACAATTGCGAGGGGCGCGCGAAATCGTGATCAGCAAATCAATGTTTGGTGACACGCGCCAGCACCACCACGCGCACATCGCCTGCCCCACCCTGCAAGCAGGCATCACTACAAGCGGTCAGGGTCGCACCCGAGGTCATCACATCATCAACCAACAGGACCACCCGCCCCTGCATCATTGCCTTATGACGCGGGTTGAGTGTTATAGCATCGCCCAGCGCCACAAATCGTTGTTCACGCGTCTTTCCATCCAAGGAATCCGTGCGCTTTCGCCGATGCAACAGGTCCACACAACAGTCCAACCTAGATTGCCAAGCCAGTTCACGCGCCAGTAGCGCCGCCTGATTATAACGTCGCTTCAAAAGCCGGGTCCAATGCAACGGCACTGGGGCAATCAATGGATCATCATCCAGCATGGCCGTCGCGGCCCGCAGCATCCACACCGCTGCGGGTTTGGCAATGTCACCACGATCACCGTATTTCAACGCCAGCACCAGCGCCCGCGCTTGATCTCGGTACAACAAAGCCGCACGTCCCTGACTCCACGCCCGAGGATGCGCCAGGCAATCATCACAATCCAACCGAAACCCGTCATCCACCCCCGGCAAGGGCATTCCGCAGCCCTCACAAACAGTGCCACCAATAAACGGTGTTTCCCGCCAACAAGGGCCACATAGGCCAAAATCGCTCTCGACCAGACCGCCGCAACCCAAGCAGCGAGGCGGGTAAATCAATGAAACAGCCGTTTGTATCTGCCTCAGCATCAGCCTAAACAGCCCCCATGACACAATCTCCTCCGACATTGTTCGACCGCCAGGCCCTGACCATCCAGCGCGCCCGCCACAAACCAGCGGCGCTGTTCCTGCATGAAACCGCACGGGATGAGGTCGAGGATCGGTTACTCATGGTTAACAGAACCTTTAACAAGCCTGCAGTCGTCACCCCTTTTGCGGAGATTTGGCAGAACAGCCTCCCAAACGCGGTCATCGTACCGGACGATGATCTGCTGCCTCTGCAACCCGGTGCTCATGATGTGGTGGTACATGCCATGTGCCTGCATTGGGCCAATGATCCGGTGGGTCAGCTGATCCAGTGTCGCCGCGCGTTAACGGAAGACGGGCTGCTCCTAGTGCTCATGCTGGGCGGCCAGACCCTGCACCAATTGCGTAGTGCCCTGGCCGAGGCTGAAACTACGCTCACCGGCGGGCTGTCACCGCGCGTCGCACCGATGGGCGAGATCCGCGACCTTGGTGCCCTGCTGCAACGCGCCGGACTGGCCTTGCCGGTTGCTGATCTGGTGCCGCTGACCGCCGAGTACCGCGACCTGACCCATCTGATGCACGATCTGCGCGACATGGGGGAAACCAACGCCCTGGCACAACGGCAAAAACACGCCTCATCGCGGCTCATGTTCGAGATGGCCGACCACCTGTACCGCCAGCATTTTGCCACCGATCAGGGCCGCCTGCCGGCCACGTTTGAGCTGGTTTGCCTTACCGGATGGTCACCCTCGGACAACCAACAGCAACCAATGCGCCCCGGATCAGCGCGTTCTCGACTGGCTGATGCGCTGAAAGTGCCAGAAACCAAACTGCCGGAATGACCCAAGCGCGCCATTTGTCCGATTGACCCACGTCGGGTTATGCCTATTCATCCGCCCAACCAAGCCCAACAGGACGCCACCATGCCGGACGCTACAGGACAAGCTACCAACGCTGCTAGGCCCGCCGAAAAGGTAGGGGTTTTGCTGGCCAACCTTGGCACTCCGGACGGCTACACCTACTGGCCGATGCGGCGTTATCTAAGCGAGTTTCTGTCGGATCAGCGGGTGATCGACTACCCAAAGTGGAAATGGCAGCCGCTGCTGCAATTGATCATCCTGAGCAAACGCCCGTTCAGCTCGGGTGCGGCGTACAAATCTATCTGGAACCACGACAAGGGCGAAAGCCCCCTGATGACCATCACCAAAGACCAGACCACCAAAATGGCCAAGGCGATGGCGGCACGCTACGGCGATCAGGTGATGGTTGATTTCTGTATGCGCTACGGCAATCCCGCGACCAAATCCAAGGTACGGGCCATGGTCAACGCGGGTTGCACCAAGATCCTGTTCCTGCCGCTATATCCGCAATACGCCGGCGCCACTTCGGGCACCGCAAATGACGAATTCTTTCGATCCCTGATGGACGAGTCATGGCAACCCGCCGCACGCACAGTATCAGCCTATTTTGACCACCCTGCCTATATCGACGCTTTGGCAGGCTCGATTGAGACAGCCTATGCATCGATGGAAAAGCGACCGGATATTCTGGTCTGTTCCTACCACGGCATGCCAGAACGCTATGCACAACAGGGTGATCCTTACAGCCAGCAATGCCAGAAAACCACGCAGTTATTGCAGGAACGTTTAGGCTGGGCAGACATTGATATTGTCACCAGCTTTCAATCCAAATTCGGCCCCGAGGAATGGTTGAAGCCCTATACCGTCGATCATGTCGCCGAGTTGGCCAATCAGGGTAAAAAGAACATCGCGGTGGTGGCGCCGGCGTTTTCGGCGGATTGCATCGAAACGCTGGAAGAGATCAACGAAGAGATCCGTGAGAGCTTCGAGCACGCAGGCGGCGAGAGTTTTACTTACATCCCCTGCCTGAACGACGATGACGCTCATATCGCCGCACTGGCGAGTGTCATCGAAGAAAATTTGAAGGGTTGGCTAGACTAATCTTTAGAACTTAAGGCCGCGCTTGACCTAAGAGAGGCGAAAAGCGCCCTCCCAAGCGATTTGGCAAAATGAATATCGTCGCGGATATCACTTTGGGGTAATACATGAGCGAACAACATTGGGCAGCTGTCCTAAAAAATACCTGGAACATCACCGCCCAGCTTTCTCGTTTGGACGGCGAATATGATCTCAACTTTCTGGTCACAGGTGACGATGGACAGGACTATGTCCTGAAAGCCATGCGTCCCGGCTGTGCGACCTGGCTGGTTGATATGCAAATTCAGGCGCTAAAGCATATTGGCACCCATAGCCCCGATCTGCCCTGTCCAGCGGTTGTTCCCACCCCTAAAGGCGCGTCTATGCTCGAGTTGGCGGACGAAACCGGCGCCTTGCGGCTTGTTTGGCTACAAAGCAGACTGCCGGGGCGCTGTTATGCTGAGATCATACCCAAATCTCAGGAATTGATCCACCATATTGGCCAGGTTCTGGGCAGCGCGGCTAGCGCTCTGCAGGGTTTTCAACACAACGGGCTGCAACGCGATTTCAAATGGGACCTGATGCAAGCGGGCTGGATCACAACCGAGTTGAACTGCGTAAGTGATTCGAATCGCCGGGCTATCCTTGATGATATTGCTCAGGACTATTCCATAATCGAACCCACACTCGCTGAGCTGCCCAAGCAGGCAATCCACAACGACGCCAATGACTACAACATCTTAGTAAGCGGCACGCTGAACGGGCCGCGCCGGGTCTCTGGCTTGATCGACCTTGGCGATATGTGCGCGGCACCACGGATTTGCGATCTGGCCATTGCTGCGGCCTATGTGGTTCTGGATCATCCGACCCCAGAAACAGCACTGGCGGCATTGGTCTCGGGATATCATGACGCAAACCCGTTGAGCCCAGCAGAAATAGATCTTCTGTGGCCATTACTTCGTGCGCGGCTGGCTGTCAGCGTTGTGAACTCCACGCTTGAAGCTGAAAAGAACCCCGATGATCCTTATGTTGTGATCTCGCAGGCACCGGCTTGGCGGTTTCTTGAAGGTCAATCCATTCACCGCGATTTGCTGACGGCCAGATTGCGGGCCGCCTGTAATCTGCCAGTTGTTGACGGTGCGGACCGTGTGATGGCATATCTGAATGCAAAACGCGGCAGCTTTGCGCCACTGATGGGCACAGACCTGACGGACACACCGATGGGATCGCTGTCGGTCGAGGCCTCTACCTGGCCACAAAATCCGTTTCACATGCCGCTGGAAGAAGCCGCCCGTGTAGGCGAAGAGTTCGGCGATGACCTATGGCTTGGCTATTATCACGAACCACGGTTAATTTATGCGGAACCCAGCTTTCGCAAAGGTCCTTACAAGGCCAGCGATCGGCGCACCGTACACTTAGCAGTGGATGCCTTTGCCCCGGCCGACACGCCGCTATACGCTCCGCTACGGGGCGAAGTGTTCATTGTTGAAAACCGTGACACCCATTTGGACTATGGCGGTGTCATCATCCTGCGACATGAAACTCCAGACGGTGATGAATTTTATACCCTGTATGGCCACCTGAACCCTGAATGCTGTACCCGCCTGCGCCCCGGTGATGTGGTCGAAAAAGGGGCCGAATTCTGCCGCCTGGGTGATGCCAGTCAAAACGGCGGCTGGGCTCCGCATGTGCATTTCCAACTGGCACTGACCACAAAAGGAATCGAAACAGACTGGCCCGGCGTCGGAGACCCGGACGAGATGTATTTGTGGCGTGCTGTCTGTCCGAACCCTGCGGCTTTGCTCAATGTTTCCGACGACAAAGTACATTACTGGCCCACGAATAAAGCAAAGGTTCTGGCGGATCGGAAAAGGCACTTTAGCAGCAATCTGTCGCTGACCTATACCGACCCGGTGATGTTGGTGCGCGGCTGGAAACACCATCTGTTTGACGAATGGGGACGGCCCTATCTGGACGCCTATAACAACGTGCCCCATGTCGGCCACGCCCATCCCCGCATTCAGGCTGTCGCCGCGGATCAGCTGAAGCGGATGAACTCCAACACCCGCTATCTGCATCCCGCCCAAACTGCCTTTGCGGAAAAGATACTGTCAAAACTTCCTGCCCCGTTCGAAGTCTGTTTCTTTGTCAATTCCGGCACAGAGGCGAACGAGCTGGCCCTGCGCCTGGCGCGTGCCCACACCGGTGCCAAAGGGATGGTGACGCCTGATCATGGCTATCACGGCAATACCACCGGAGTGATTGATGTCTCGGCCTATAAATTCAACGCTCCGGGCGGCAGCGGCCAAGTGGATTGGGTCGAACTGATCGAGGTGGCTGATGATTATCGCGGATCGTTCAAGCGGGACGATCCCGATAGGGCACAGAACTTTGCTGATCTGGTTGATCCAGCCATCCTAGCGTTACAGGATAATGGGTACGGTGTGGCCGGATTTATTGCCGAAACCTTCCCCTCGGTTGGTGGCCAAATCATTCCGCCAGAGGGGTATCTGGCGGCCGTGTACAAGAAGATCCGCGCTGCTGGTGGCCTCTGCATCGCCGACGAGGTGCAAACCGGTTTAGGACGGCTGGGGGATTACTACTTTGGTTTTGAACAACAAGACGCATTGCCTGATATCGTTGTCATTGGAAAACCAATTGGCAATGGTCACCCTCTTGGTGTGTTAGTCACCACCAAAGCCATCGCCGACAGCTTTGCACAGGGGCCTGAATTCTTTTCAACATTTGGTGGATCCACTCTGTCTTGCCGGATTGGCAAAGAAGTGTTGGATATCGTCGACGATGAGGGGTTGCAGGACAATGCCCGGCTAATGGGCGCAAAACTGAGCGCAGGACTTAAGACGCTGAAACTGAAATATCCCTGTATCGGAGATGTGCGCGGAATGGGATTATTTTTGGGGTTGGAGCTGATCAACCAAGACGGATCACAAGCTAGTAATACTTGCGCCTACATCAAGAACCGGATGCGCGATCATCGTATCCTGATTGGAAGCGAAGGCCCCAAGGATAACATCCTAAAAATCCGCCCTCCACTGACTATTGACGATGAAGGCGTCGGAATGATCCTGACTACTCTAGATCAAATTTTGGCGGAACTGGGTCCGACCTAGAATACTTACACAATCCTAGGTCGTTTCGCGCGCGAAACATTTTGTGTGTTTTGCAGCCCTTGAATTTGAGCAATGGCCAACAAAAAAGGCGGTGGAAAACCACCGCCTTTTTCGTAACTGTGTCGTAGCAATTAGCTGCTTGCGACAGCAGCGCCGACCAGAACCAGCAGCAGCAGTGGCAGCAGGATACCGTTGGACGAGCTACCAGCTTCTTCAATGATAACCGGTGGTTCAACTACCGGCTCAGAGTAACCACCAGCAAATGCGGTCGAAGCAGCAGCAGACAGAGCAGCGGCAAGAACGAGTTTTTTCATATTAACCTCCAAAAAAAGGCGCGGTCATTCAACAATGACCTACGCAGCCAAGACATACCTCGTAGTTTTTTCTAACCAGTAAAAACCCGAGATTGCAAACGCTTGTTGAAAGAATCCAGCTTAGCCGAACCCAATTGTGGTCAAATAAGCAACACTTGAGTGCCTATTTTGGCCATCGCAAAAAGCTGTGCAATATGTTCATTATAAAGACCAATACAGCCATTGGAAGACTTTCGTCCAATCTTACGTGTGTCATGGGTCCCGTGGATGCGATAATACTTCCAACTTAGATACAATGCGTGCGTTCCCAGAGGATTGTCCGGACCCGGTGGTACATAGCTTGGCCACTCGGGATTGCGTTTGCGCATATTCGGGGTTGGCGACCAGGACGGGCCTTCGACTTTGCGCACAACTTGGGTGCGACCTCGGCGTGTCAGGTCATCAGACAGTGGCACCGATGACGGGAACAACTTGTAAGTTATTTCATCTGCAGACCAATAGTGCAAAGCGCGACTGTCGATATCGACCAGAATCGCACCGTTTTTCAAGTTGTCGAAATAAGGTTGCCATTTCTTGGCCCGGAAGGCCGAGATATTGCGTTTCACCGCGGGTTCAGGCTCAGGTGGTGGACGCAGCGGATCATAGACGGGTTCAGCGTCTGGATCGGCGACCTGGGCCAGAGCCGGCGTGCTAAGCAGCGCCGCTGAACCGGTTAAAAATAACCGGCGAGATGGAAGTTGAAATGATTTGGACGACATGATTGGCACTACCTGCTCAAAAAGGAACCTGTTTGAGCGCATAATATGGCGTGAATGTCTCAGTCGCAAATCAAACACGCGTCACTACCGGCATTTTGATGCCAGCACATTTGCGCCAATGCCACAGTAACGCTAAGTGCTGTACCTAGATATTAGACAAGGTGCAAAATGAAGCGTGTATTATTGATTGTTGCCGCAGCGGTGCTGACACTGGTTGCTGCCTGTACCCCCGTGCCAGATGGCAGTTCGAGCGGTAGTGGCAAAGCTTATCGCATCCGCAACGCCGACAAAGTGCAATTTCGCATGCTTGATTCGGTAAACGCTTTGCGGCAGGCGTCAGGCAATCCTGCCGTACAGTTGAATGCCCAGTTAAACGCTGCCGCCGCAACACATTCGCGTGATATGTCAGTGCAGAACCGCCCCTGGCATTTTGGTTCGGACGGATCGTCACCTTTGGACCGGGTAGCGCGGACCGGATATACCGGCACCATGCTGGGTGAGTCCATTTCCGAGACCTACGAAGGCGAAGTTGAAACCCTATCGGCCTGGATGGAAGAGCCAAATACTCGCGCCGTGATCATGGACCCAAAGGCAGTCAACATGGGGTTTTCGTGGCACCAGGAATCCAATGGCAAAATTTGGTGGACCTTGGTGATGGGCAGCTAAGCCCCTTTTAGCGACTAAGAACATCAAAGGCGGCTCGGTTGAGCCGCCTTTTTGTGTGCCGCCAGTCTTATAGACGCAAAGAAATAGAGGTCCCGTCTTTCACCATGGCAAAGATCTCTTCGATCTCGTCATTCTTGACCGCAATGCAACCAGCTGTCCAATCATCTACCCGTGCCGCGCGCTTTCGGGCTTTGGCATCATTTGGCTGACCATGAATAAAGATCTCGCCGCCGGGTCTTTTGCCAGCGGCACTGGCGTCGGCAACATCCTGACGATTGGGATATGAAATCCCCACCGACAGATGATAGGAGCTATTGGGGTTTCGGCGGTTGATAACATAGGTGCCCTCGGGAGTTTTCCCGTCGCCCTCGACCGTCTTTGCCCCCACCGGAGCAAAGCCGAGATCAACCTCGTATTCGCGCAGCACTTCTTCGTTGTGCAGCAAATACATCTTGCGAGCCCCCTTGTTGATCACCACCGAGGTGACTTGGGGACCGGTATAACTCTGGAATCGATTAGGGGCACCACTACAACCCGCAAGAGTCAGGGAGGCTGCGGCGCCCAATCCGAATGTTCGTCTGTCCATACTGCTCTGATCTCTGCCTAGTTTTCTCTTTTTTACAAAATTACCCCATAACACTTGGTTAACCAAAATCACTTCTTTGCAATGTTTGAATTTTGTGTGGGCAACCGCTGCTCAATTGCCTCAAGTCGGGCCAAAACCTGATCGCGGTAAGCATCCATGCGTTCGACGTCTTCGACGCTAGAAACTTCCTGCATCGAATTCACAATCAGACCCACCAGCAAGTTCACCACCGCAAAAGTGGTGACCATGATGAAGGGCACGAAGAACGCCCAGGCATAGGGGTAGACCTCCATCACTGGCCGCGCGATGCCCATCGACCAACTTTCCAACGTCATGATCTGGAACAGGGAATATGCCGACAGACCCAGCGTGCCGAACCATTCCGGGAAACTGCCGCCAAACAGTTTGGTGGCGATGACCGAGCCTATGTAGAAGATGATTGCCATCAGCAAAAACACCGAGCCCATACCCGGCAGCGCGGTGATGAAACCCTCGACCACCCGTCGCAGACTGGGGGCGACTGAGATCACCCGCAGAACCCGCAAGATCCGCAAGGCCCGCAGCACCGACAACCCTTGCGCCCCCGGCACCAGCGCGATGCCGACGATGATAAAATCGAAATTGTTCCAGCCGCTCAGAAAGAACCGGTGCCGCTGCACCAGCAGCTTGGAAAAGATCTCGATCACAAAGATCGCCAGACAGGCCTCGTCGATTAGGGTGATAATTCCACCGGCCCGCGCCATGATAGAAGGGGCCGTTTCCAGCCCCAGAGTGACTGCGTTGACTAGGATGACAGCAGTAATGAACTGCCCAAAACGAGGGCTGTCCAAAACGGCACTCAGGCGCTGGAGAATCGGCATTCAGATGGCTCCTGGTACGGGTTCAATCGGTAAAAGTGAAAGAGGCAACCAGTTCGGTATGGGCTGACCAGCGGAACTGGTCAACAACCTGTACCCAGTTCAGCTGATATCCAGCCTCAACCAACACCTTGGCATCGCGGGCAAAACTGATCGGATTACACGACACATAAGCGATGGTCTTGGTACGGGCTTTGACCAGTTCAGCCACCTGAGCCTCGGCACCGGAACGGGGTGGATCGATCACTGCGGCCTGGTAAAAGGCACCAAAGGGATTCAGCTCGTCCGGCATCAGCGGACGGCGGTACAGGTCACGAGCCACGGCTTTGACCAATTTCAGGCCTTTGGCCTGACGCCAGCCGGCCTCTAGCGCTTTCACCATATCCGGGTCGCCCTCAACCGCCATCACTTCGGCGTTTTCAGCCAATGGCAATGCAAAGGTGCCGCAGCCAGCAAACAGATCGACGATTCGTTTGGAACCCTGAACGATCTCCTGCACAGCAGCCAGCAAAGCCGCCTCACCATCGCGGGTGGCTTGCAGGAAGCTACCTGGCGGTGGGCAAACCTTGGCCCGGCCAAATGTCTGGGTGGGTGGCTGAGTCATTGCGATCTGTTCATCATCCCAAGTCAAACGGGTGATGCCCAGTTTTTCCACCGACTGCGCCAGCGCCAGTCGCAGCGGGCCGTCCAATGGCTTGCCGTTTTTCACCACGACATCCAGACCAATATCGGACAGGGTCACAGAGACCGCCAGAGGTGCCTTGCGACTGGCACCAATCAGCGCCAGATCCTCGGCCATCGGGATCGCCTTGAGCAGGTCAGGGTCCAGCAGATGACAGTCAGGAATCTGGGTAATCACCCCCGAAGCACGGCCATGAAACCCGGCCATGGCGCCCTTTTTGGTGCGGCGCACCGCCAATGTTGCGCGGCGGCGGGATTGCGGCGGCGAGGAGTGAATGGGGCGAAATTCAGCCTCTAGCCCCTGCGCAGCAAGGGCGTTGCGGACAATGCCCAACTTCCATCCTGCCACAAATCCGTCATCGGCGTGCTGCAACTGGCAGCCGCCACAGGATTTGTAATGGCGACACGGCGCCTGCACCCGGTGTTCGGACGGCGTCTCGATACGGATATCACTTAACGCATTGCCCTCGACAACGCCCGTCACCTCCTCACCCGGCAGGGTGCGGGGCGCAAAAAGCGGGCCTTCGGCAATACCGTCTCCTTGATGACCGAGACGAGTGATGGTGGCGGTGGTTCTGGCTGACATACTCATGGCCGCCCTGATACAGACAGCGGAGCCATTTGGCAAAAGCCTTATTCTGCCGCTCTTGCCTCTTCCTCGGTTCGAATAAATCCACCGGACTGCCGAGCCCAGAATTGCGCGTAGAGCCCACCCTGTGCCAGCAGTTGGTCGTGGCTACCGCTTTCGGCGATGTGACCCTCTTCCATCACGATAATCCGGTCCATTTCGCTGAGAGTCGACAGCCGGTGCGCAATGGCCAGCACCGTCTTGCCCTGCATTACCCGCGACAGCGCTGTTTGGATCGCCGCTTCGACCTCGGAATCCAGTGCCGAGGTGGCCTCGTCCAGTACCAGAATCGGTGCGTCTTTCAGAATCGCGCGGGCCAGAGCAATACGCTGACGCTGACCACCGGACAGTTTCACCCCGCGCTCACCCAGGTGCGCATCATAGCCCTGGCGGCCCTGCCCGTCCTGCATCAAGGTGATGAATTCATTCGCCTCGGCCTTACAAGCAGCATCAGTCATTTCGTCTTCGCTGGCGGCCGGGCGGCCATAAAGAATATTCTCACGCGCTGATCGGTTGAACATCGCAGTTTCCTGGGTGACCATACCGATCTGGCTGCGCAATGAATCTTGAGTGATCTCGGAAATATCCTGACCATCAATAGAAATTCGGCCACTTTCCCCTTCATAGAGCCGCATCAAGAGCGAAACCAAGGTGGATTTTCCGGCTCCCGAGGCCCCAACGATACCCAGTTTTTCTCCCGGCTTAATCGTCAGCGAAATGTCGCGAATACCGCCAATATCGCGACCATAGGCAAAGCCGACATTGTCAAAAACGATCTCTCCGTGCTGCACCACCAGATCCACCGCGTCATTGGCGTCCTCTACTCGATCCAATGCCGTCAGTGTCTTCATACCGTTTTCAATCTCGCCGACGTGGGAATAAATCCCCATCAGGGCAAAGCTGACCCAGCCGGTCATTTGAGAGACCCGGATGGCAACCGAACCGACGGCCACGATATCACCTGCGGTTGCGAGCCCTGAGCGCCACAACAACAGCGTTGCGCCAATCAGCAGCACAGGTAGCAAACCTGCAATGATCATCAGGCAAAACCTGAATCCCGCAGCGATATAACCAAAGCTAAGCGCTTTTTCCCGAAAGCTCCCCATTGCCTCTTGGGCCGTGCTCTCTTCGTGGTCGGAGTGGGCAAACAGTTTCACTGTTTTGATATTGGTGATGGTGTCGACAACTTGACCAGTGACCATTGCCCGCGCGCCAGCCCGCGCGCCGGCGCGTTTGCGAACCCGTGGCAGGAACCAGCGAATCAGTGCAAAATATCCGACCAACCAAACCATAAACAGCCCAGTGATGCGCAGATCCACACCGCCCAGCAGCACTGATGCCCCAACAAGAGAAGCCAGTGCAAAGGCAATCACATTGATCAGCTCCACTACCAGTGACGTTACCCCGCCGGCCGTCTGCATCTGTTTCTGAGAAATTCGCCCGGCAAAATCATCGTCGAAAAAGCTAACCGATTGACCCATCGTCCAACGGTTCAACCGGGACAGAACCAGTGGAAAAATATTGGGGCCTACAATGATCGAATTTGCTGCAGCCGACAGCCCAAACAGCACCGGCCGGACCAGTAAGAAAAACCCAATCGCAGCGCCAATCAACACAATGTTCGCGCCCGAAAAAAACGCATCTGGTTCGCTGGAAACAGCGCCATCAATTATCGACCCGAGCAGATAAGCAGTTCCTGCCTCCATGGCACCCGCCAAAGCTGAGAACATCGTTGCCAATGCCAACATTGCCCAGGCTCCGGACAGACACCAGCGCAGAAACGCCGCCAAAGTCTGTGGCGGCGGCCCCTCGGCCGGACGAAAGGCGTCGATCCAATTGCCAATGTTCATTCTGCAGCCTCAACATTCAGGAACCCGCCCGATTGCCGCGACCAGAATTGGGCATATTGCCCCTGCGCGGCAAGCAGATCATCATGGTTACCTTCCTCGACAATCCGGCCTTGGTCCAGCACCAGAATACGGTCCATCTGTGCGATGGTAGACAGCCTATGTGCAATTGCAATCACCGTTTTGCCCTCCATCATGCCATACAGTGTTTGCTGAATAATCGCTTCAACTTCGCTATCTAGCGCGCTTGTTGCCTCGTCTAGCAGCAGGATTGGAGCGTTCTTCAAAATGACGCGGGCCAAAGTCACCCGTTGGCGTTGACCTCCAGAGAGTTTCACCCCGCGTTCACCGACCTGAGCGTCATAGCCCGTGCGACCCTGCGGATCCTGCAAATCCAGAATGAATTCATGCGCTTCGGCCTGTTTGGCGGCGGCGATCATCTGCTCCTCGGTCGCGTCGGGGCGACCGTACAGGATATTCTCGCGCACCGAGCGATGCAGCAGTGAACTGTCCTGTTGCACCATGCCGATATTTAGACGCAGGCTGTCTTGGGTCACCGTGCGAATGTCCTGACCGTCGATCAGAATCTGCCCACTTTCAGTGTCATAGAATCTCAGCAACAGCTTGACCAAGGTTGATTTACCGGCACCCGAGCGACCAATCAGGCCGATTTTCTCGCCCGCTTTTATGGTCAAGTTGATGTGATCCAGCCCACCTGCCCCACGGCCATAGTGATGGCTAAGGTTATCCAACTTGATCTCACCCGCTGTCAGCTGGAGCTGTGTAGCATTGGCGGCATCAATCAACTCGATCGGTTGGGCAATCGTCTCCATACCCTCGGCCACGACGCCCAACTCGCGGAAGAATGAGGTTAACGCCCACATGATCCAGCCAGTCATCGCATTCAAGCGCAAGGTCAGAGCGGCTGCAGCTGCAATCACGCCGACCGACGCCTGTCCAATCATCCACAGATAAATCGCCCAGCCGACAACTCCGACGATCAACAACCCATTCAGGCTGACCAAGACTGCATCCATCACCGTAAAGATCCGCATTTCTTTTTGAAAAGTCTTGCGGGTTCTTTCGATAACAGTCTTGGCACCGGTTAGCTCGAGGTCGTGATGCGCAAACATTTTGACCGAATGGATGTTGGAATAAGCATCAACAACCAGCCCAGTCACCGCTGATCGTGCGTCTGATGACGCTTTCGAGGCCGGCCCGACCCGATTCACAGTCCATTTCACCAAAAACCCATACAGCACAAACCAGATCAGCAGCGGTAGCAACAACCGCGCATCTGCCACCCACAACAGCAATGCGGCACCGATCAGATAGGCCAGTGAATAGGAAATCGCGTCGAATACCTGAAACACCACCTCACCTGCTGCAGGTGGAGTCTGCATGATGCGGTTGGCAATACGGCCAGCAAAATCGTTCTCAAACCACCCAACCGACTGCCGCAAAACGTGGCGGTGCGCCCGCCAGCGGATCAGCGTGCCCAAGTTTGGCAAGATCACGTTGTTCAGCAACACAACGTCTAGCAATTGCAAAACTGGGCGGATGAATAAGATGAATAGTGCAACCAGGATCAACTCGGTACCGTAGTTGTCCCAAACCTGTTCAGCGCCTTCCCCAAAGAAATCGATCATCCGACTCATGTAATAGATCAAGCCGATCTCGATCGCGGCAACCACCAAGGACATCAGGGCGGTCCACACAAAGATACGGGTAAAGGGGCGGCAATAGTCGCGCATGAACGGCCACAGCCGCGTTGGCGGCGTGTCTTGTTCGGGGTAGTCGCAATACGGGTCTATGAGGTTTTCGAAATATCGAAACATGTCGGTGCTCCAGGTGAGCTAAAAAATGCAAATGCAGACAGAGGCGGCGCCGAAGCCGCCCGGTCAATCGGACAGGATATCGGCGTTAAGTGAACCAGATCCCACGATACATATGCATTCCTCCGTCATGTGACAGTGTCAGATTGCTCATGGTTAGGACAGTTTTTTGCTTTTGTCACGCGCTTTGGTTGTGCGGCGTTCTAGAGGTGATTTTTCATCAAATCATCGCGGGTGAGAGTAAACCCCGAAGCGATCCAATCCGATTCTAGCTGTTTCAGCGTCTCGCCCAGCGCTTTGCCGGTGATTTTCGGCATTAAGTCACGCGCCGAGAGAGGGAATTTCGCCGATGCTCCACGTGAAATATCAGTCTCAAAATTGGGCACCAGAGGTTGTTCCAGCAGTGCAGCGCGTAACAACAAGACATCGCGAGACAGGTCTTCGCCAAGGCGATACCCCAGTTCCAGAGTTCCTTTGGTTCCAACCGCCTGATCACGCAGAGTGGTCCAACGGCTGGTCTGAGCTTTGCTAAGCCGCAAATGTTCGCCCACCTCAGATCCGCCCAGCGCCGCCAAACGGCGGGTCGGGTTCGCCACTAATCCAGATTCGAAATGAACCAAAGGTGCCAACGCGCGGTCATCCGCCCCGGGCAGCAATTGTTGCAAGACGCCGGCCTGTCGCATGGCTGCCACTGAGGGCGCCGGGTCACCAGCGGACAGAAGCTTCAGAAGCTCAGCCCCTACCCGCTCACGTGACAGTTGGCCCAATCCATCCAGATTTGCAGCAATTGCAGCCAAGGCATCAGCGTCAAACCCAGCTTCGGTATCGCCGTACCAAGCGTGAAAGCGGAAGTACCGTAGTGAACGCAGGTAATCCTCCCGAATTCGATTTTCAGCAGTCCCAATAAACCGCACACGTCGGGCGTTCAGATCAGACATGCCCCCAAGCGGATCAACAACCGTACCATCCGGGCGGGCATAAATTGCATTCATCGTGAAATCGCGCCGCGCAGCGTCGTCAGCAATGTCCGTGGCAAAAGCCACAGTAGCGCGGCGGCCATCAGTAGCGACATCCTTGCGAAAGGTGGTGATTTCAAACGGGATCCCGCCGCTGACAACTGTGACAGTGCCGTGATCAATCCCTGTTGGTATAACCTTCAGCCCGGCCTGCTTTGCCAGTTGCATCACAGTTTCGGGATGCGCATCGGTGGCAAGGTCCAGATCCGACACAGCCACCCCCATCAGCGCGTTCCGAACACAACCGCCGACAAAAAACAACAAAGCGCCTTTCGCCGTTATCGCATCACAAACGGCCCGAGTGGCAGGATCTTGCAGCCAAGGTTGATCAATGCGGGTCATCGTATCATCCGTGCGGCCAGCCCACGCAACATTCGCGCCGTGGCACCCCAGATATAATAGGGGCCATAAGGCACGGTGAAGTAATGTCGGCGTGTACCGCGCCAACGCCGCGATTCGATGATGTAATTGTCCAGGTTCAACAGATGCGCCAGTGGCACCGAAAACACTTCGTCCACCTCACCCGGTTCGGGGCGCAGTTGAAAATCTTGATCCAGCAGCGCCACCACCGGGGTCACCCGAAACCCCGTGACGGTTTCATGAACAGGCAGGGAGCCGATTACTTGCGGCAAATCCTGTGGCAGACCAACTTCTTCCCAGGCTTCACGCAGGGCAGCGGCTGTAACATCAGCATCACTTTCGTCCTGCTTGCCACCGGGAAAGGCGATCTGGCCGGGGTGGTGTTTCAGCGCCGATGAGCGTTTGGTCAGGATCACCCTCGGTGCTCCACCAGCGACAGAAATGGGCACTAACACCCCAGCGGGACGCAATTTACGGCCCGCTGGGAGTTTGAAATCCGGGTTCAGATCAAAATCCGACGAACCATCCCCCGGTTGATCGAGAGCTGCACGCAGGGATTTGATCAGGTCAGGCACCCGTTGGGTTTTCCGCGTCAAACCCAACCGTTTTCGGATCGAGATCGTAATGTGAACTACAGAACTGACAATCAGCAGTAATTCGCCCGTCGTCAGTGGTCATCTTTTCGAGGTCTTTAGACGAATAGATCGACAGACTCTGACGGACGCGGTCTTCGGAACAGGTGCATCCAAAAATGACTCCTTGCGGATCAAACACCCGTGGCGCCTCCTCGTGGAACAGGCGAAGGAGAAGATTGGTGGGCGGAACCGAAGGTCCGATCAGTTCCAGATCCTCAACAGTGTCCAACAGGATATTGATCCGGTTCCAATTCTCGCCTTCTTCACCGTCGACCAGGTCAGCAGCGGTCAAAATCTCTCCAGCATCACCAGATTGCACAACAAAGGGAGAGGCCTTTGGCATGTGTTGCAACATGATGCCGCCGGCGCGCCAATGTTCGGCGCTTCCGGGTACAGAGGATTTACCAAAGCTGAGGCTGAACCGTGTTGGCAGCTGCTCGGACTGTGCAAAATAGGCTTCGGCACAGGCAGAAATGGAGTCGCCTTCCAGAGAGGTAATGCCCTGATAGGGTTTGCTACCTTCGCCCTGATCGATCATGACAGCGAAATAGCCATCGCCAACCTGATCAAACGTGGTGCCATCACTCAGACGGTCTGCATCATAGCTGGCGTAAGCGCGGATACGGGCCGGTGCACCTTCGGTCTGCGGTGCAAAATAGTCGGTGGCGATCATCCGCACCGGGCCTTTGGACTGCACCTGCAACGACAATTTCCAACGCAGCTTGATCGTTTGTCCGATCAGTGCGGTCAGCAGCGCCATCTCGGCCACCAGGGCCTCGACTTGTGGCGGATAATCATGTTGCTTTAGAATTCCATCCAGCACACCGTCGAGCCGCGCCACGCGGCCACGCATGTCGACAGTATCCAGTTGGAATGGCAGGACGGTATCGTCCCACGCGATTTTTGATCCAAGAGTCATGGGGTTTCCTTACACGCCCGAGGTTGGCATATCGAGCCTATATAGGTGTATCGCATTTAGATGAAAGGGGTCACTGCGTGATCAGACGATTTGGAGAGCCGCCCGAGCCATGCCGCCACTATCACCGACGACCCGGCGTCTATGCTTTGTTGCCACAAGACGGCAAGTTTCTGCTGACCTGTCAATTTGACCCTGGCCCCGACCTGCAATTGCCCGGCGGCGGCATAGATCCCGGAGAATCGCCGTTACCGGCGTTGCACCGCGAGGTTCACGAGGAAACCGGTTGGACCATTTCCACCCCAAAACGTTTTGGGGTTTTCCGGCGGTTTGTCTATATGCCCGAGTATGATCTGTGGGCTGAAAAACTGTGCCACATCTATGTCGCACGTCCGTTGCAACGCATCGGCCCGCCTAAGGAGATAGGGCACGAGGCAGTTTGGATGGATCAAGACAAGGCCATAGATCTTCTTGGCAACCCTGGGGATCGATACTTTGCCGCGCAATTGTTTAAACTGAAAACACGCCGCTAAAACAAGCAAACACTCCCGCCCCTGACTTCGATGGCCTATTACCCCCCCGGTCAGGGTTGGGCGTGGCGCCGCGCAAAACGCGGAGCCACGCCCAACGGGAGGCCGGTCATCTTTGATGATCCAACGACGGGCGGGAGCATTTGGATGCGTGAGCTTCAGGGACCGTTGTATTCAAACACCGTGGCTGAGACATCATCTTCCGACCCATACTCCGACGACATCACCTGGGTGAGGTTCCAATACAAATCATCCAGGAATTCCTGGCCGCTTTGCCGGGAATCACATTTTGCAACCAACTCCAGAAGCCCTTCGGAATCCAGCATTTCACCGTTCTCGAGCCGCGCCTCGGTAAATCCATCAGAATAAAGTAGCAGGCGGTCGCCCGGCTCCATGACTGTTTCAACTTGCGAATAGGGAATGTCGGGGATCAGCCCCACTGGCACCCCGCCCTCCCCCAGAAACTCGGTCGACCCGTCCTTGCGCAATAACAACGGATGTGGGTGGCCGGCCTGCACCAGTTTTAAGATACCGCTACGCAGATCTACGATGCAGTAGGCCATGGTAAAATATTCTTCGATCCCTGTATCAGCAATCAGCCGGGCGTTCAGTAGGCTGGCCACTTCCTCTGGCTGGCGAAGCGCATAAAAGCGATTAAACCGCTTTTCCATCGCAACATTTTGATCAAAATAGGTCGACGACAGGTAGCCACCCAAACGGGCGGTCATCATTGCCGAAGTGATACCGTGGCCGGACACGTCGATGGAATAGAACCCTAATCGGTTAACCCCGGGTGAGAACATCCCCACCAGATCGCCACCAATATGACCACAGGGTTTCAACAGCAGACTGACCGAGGACGATCCAAATTCACGCGACAGCTCGGGCACCAAAGACTGCTGGATCTTGCGTGCCTGCACCAAATCCTTGTCAATCGCATCATAGACCCGCTGCAATTCGTCCAGAGTATCCGAAACAATTCTGTTTTTCTCCGACAACTCACGCTGCATGCGCAAAATGCGCTCACCGGCCGAGATCCGCGCACGCAGCTCGTCCGAGCTCACCGGTTTGGTCAGAAAGTCATCCGCGCCAGCATCCAAGCCTTGGGCGATTTCGTTCTTTTCGCTTTTTGAGGTCAGCAGGATAAAATAGCTGTAGCTTTCCTTGGAGTACTCACGAAAAGCCCGGCAAAATTCCAGGCCGTTCATTCCGGGCATCATCCAGTCGCTAAGGATCAAATCCGGCGGATCCTGACAGCAAATCTCCATTGCTGCCTCACCGCTATCGGCTTCGGTGACCTCGAATCCCCATTTTTTCAATGACGCTACGAGAATACGGCGTTGAAGTCGGCTGTCATCGACAACCAAAACACGGCGAATCGATCCATTGTCGACCTGTTCTTCGTTATAAAATGTACTGTCTGGCAACACAGATTGAACCTCGTTAATCTCGGCTGTTGTCTCGTAACTTATCGCAATATCATACTTACGGCTTAACAAGCCATGAACCTTAGAATTTGATGTATCTCGTTCCATTCACCATACTTTTACGCTTTGAGGTCTATGGTTAGCAAAATTGAGAACGAGTAACAGGATTTAAGCCATGATTGACTGGCCAAGAGTAAAAGAGTTGCGCGAAGAAGTGGGCGCAGAAGATTTTGGAGAAGTCGTCGACCTATTCATTGAAGAGGTTGAAGAAGTTATTTCCAAACTCAGTGAAAACGTGGACCTCACTCAATTAGAGCAAGATTTGCATTTTCTGAAGGGCAGCGCACTGAGCCTAGGCTTTCAAGCTTTTTCAACGCTGTGCCAAGATGGTGAAAGCAAATCCGCTATGGGCAAAGCTGACACTGTAAATGTTCCCGCTATAATTTCAGAATTTCAATCCTCCAAGACCACATTTATCAACGAATTGCCTACTCGGTTTTGACTGCAACAGGCTGAGTTCAAATCACAAACTGCGCAAGTGTCTCATCATTTGTAATGTCAGTATAGGTGAACCCAGCCGCATCAAGACGGGCAAAAAGTTTCGGGAAATTTTCAGGGCGTTTGGTTTCAATGCCGATCAGCACCGAACCAAAGTTGCGGGCTGATTTTTTCATGTATTCAAACCGGGCAATATCATCTTCCGGACCCAGAATACCCAGGAACTCTTTCAATGCACCGGGCCGCTGCGGCAGCCGAAGCAGGAAGTATTTTTTGATCCCCGAGTAGCGCTGCGCCCTCTCCTTGACCTCGGGCAGCCGTTCAAAATCAAAATTACCACCCGACGTGATACAGACCACAGTCTTGCCACGTATCCAAGAACGCACATCGCCCAGCGCCTCAACTGCCAGAGCACCGGCTGGCTCCAAAACAATGCCTTCAACGTTCAGCATCTCGAGCATTGTGGTGCAGATCCGATCCTCGGAAATGCTCAACACATCTGGCAGCGGCACATGTTGCAGCAAGGCAAAGGGCAACACCCCAATCCGCCCAACTGCGGCTCCATCGACAAAGGTATCAACACGATCAAGCGAAACCGGATGCCCGGCAGTCAGAGCCGCCCTGAGGCAAGCGCCCCCATCGGGTTCGACAAACAGGCAATGAACCCGGTCACCAAACCAGGACACCACGCCTGAAGACATACCACCACCGCCCACCGGCAGGATCACATGATCAGGCGCGCAGCCCAGCTGCGCCTCGATCTCGACCGCGATCGAGCTTTGGCCTTCGATCACATCAGCATCATCAAACGGCGATAAGAAGTGCCCGCCTTCGCGCTGGCACCACTCCTGCGCCGCCGCCAGAGTATCGTCAAAATAGTCGCCTACCAGATGGATCTCTATCTGATCGCCGCCAAAAATCCGGGTTTTCTGAATCTTTTGCTGCGGCGTGGTCACCGGCATAAAAATTACGCCTTTGACCCCCATATGGCTGCACATATAGGCCATGCCTTGGGCATGATTGCCGGCACTGGCGCAAACAAACAAATCCTGATCCGGCTGTTTGCGCATGGCGTTATAGGCGCCACGAATTTTGTAGGAGCGCACCGGGCTTAGGTCTTCGCGTTTTAGGTAAATCTCGGCGCCAAATCGTTCAGACAGATGCGCATTTCGCTGCAACGGTGTGGCGGGAAATACATCGCGCATCGCTGCTTCGGCAGCACGGGCTTGGGTCTGGAAATCAGTCATGCCTTATTGATTGGCGCAAGCCCGCCCCCATGGCAAGGGGCAGGCACAAAGCATACATAAGAATACCGTTCGAGTGTCAGTCGATTTCACGGCCTTCGACGTAGTGTCCATAAAACGTGGTCAGGATGCTGACATTCACCAGTGACATCACCAAGGTCACAAACACCTGAAACAGTATGCCAAGCGGTGCGAAGACCATCATCGACAGCCCAGTCACCACCTGCAACAGGAATTGCGCCACCACGATGACAATCGCCAGCACAATAATGGTACCAGTTGACCCTTTAGTCGCCTCCCAAGCCTGACCAACGGTCAGCGACTTTCCAATTGCGGCGGCGGGCAACATAGGAACCAGCCGATAGAGCAGAATAACCGAGAAAAACACAGCGCCCACCAGGATCACCGCACCTAGGGGACCCAAGACGGCCGCCGCGAGACCAGCAAGGATCCACATTCCCACCATAACGACACCGATCAGAAAACCGCGGCCGAAATAGGCCATGATACGGTCGAAGCGAAACTCTGGAATCCAACCTGTGGGGTATTCCTCAAGCAGGATAAACCGATGCCAGGACACAAAGATCCACAACTCTATTATGATCAGCACAACGGCGAACAGGATGATCGGAATAAACAACGCCCCCATCCCGCCGTCCTGCATCATTTTGTCCATCGCCTCTGGGTCAGACATGGAACCGAACGACAGTCCAGTCATCAAAGTAAGGGCAACGATTGCGGCAAACCCAATTAGCACAGGCACCACGGCAATTTTCAATGCTTCGGACAAGTTACGAGTAACCATCCCTACTGAGTGAGCAAATATGCTCCAACCTTTCATATCTCTTCCTTTCAAATATCATCATCATCAGCCGCCCCCGACCCTAGTCTCGGCAACCCGCCGTGAGAAGCCCGGAAATCCTTGCCCTCCCGCGTAAAAACCGCTATCGGCCAGTCGTTCTGCTTAAGAGGAAATCCCATGTCCGCGCCCAAAAAAGTTGTTCTGGCCTATTCCGGTGGCCTTGATACGTCGATCATCCTGAAATGGCTGCAGACCGAGTACGGTTGTGAGGTTGTCACCTTTACCGCCGACTTGGGTCAGGGCGAAGAGCTGGAACCAGCCCGCGCCAAGGCCGAACTGCTGGGGATCGCGCCGGAAAACATCTACATCGAAGATGTCCGCGAAGAATTTGTCCGCGACTTTGTATTCCCGATGTTCCGCGCCAACGCGGTATACGAAGGCCTGTACCTACTGGGCACATCGATCGCACGCCCGCTGATCTCCAAACGTCTTGTTGAGATCGCCGAGGCCGTAGGCGCAGATGCCGTTGCACATGGTGCAACAGGCAAGGGCAACGACCAGGTTCGTTTTGAATTGGCCGCTTATGCGCTGAACCCAGACATTAAGGTCATCGCACCTTGGCGTGAATGGGATTTGTCTTCGCGCACCAAGCTGCTGGAGTTTGCCGAGCAGAACCAAATTCCGGTTGCCACAGACAAACGCGGCGAGGCTCCCTTCTCGGTTGATGCCAACCTACTGCACACCTCTTCTGAGGGTAAAGTGCTGGAAGACCCTGCAGTGATGGCGCCCGATTACGTTTATCAGCGCACTGTGAACCCCGAAGACGCCCCCAACACCCCCGAGTTCATCGAGGTTGGCTTTGAAAAAGGCGACGCGGTCAGTATCAATGGCGAGGCAATGTCGCCAGCCACTATCCTGACCAAACTGAATGAATACGGCGGCAAACACGGCTGTGGCCGTCTGGACCTTGTTGAGGGCCGCTTTGTTGGCATGAAATCGCGCGGCATCTACGAGACACCCGGTGGCACTCTGCTGCTCGAAGCCCACCGCGGCATCGAATCGATCACTATGGACCGTGGCGCCATGCATCTCAAAGACGAGCTGATGCCAAAATACGCTGAGCTGATCTACAACGGTTTCTGGTACTCGCCCGAGCGTGAAATGCTGCAGGCTGCCATCGACGCCAGCCAGACCCATGTCACCGGAACCGTACGTCTGAAACTATACAAGGGCTCGGCCACTTGTGTTGGCCGCTGGTCCGAACACTCGCTGTACTCAGAAGAGCATGTGACATTCGAAGACGACGCCGGCGCCTATGACCAAAAAGATGCGGCTGGATTTATCCAATTGCAGGCCCTACGCTTAAAGCTGATTGCAATGCGGAACAAACGGGTCAAATAATAATGGAAGAAGACGACTTCTCTGATGAATTAGAGATGTTTATCGAGGCTCAGGACACCGTCTGGAACGATGTCCTGGCCGAGTTAAAAGCGGGTCAAAAGACAAGCCACTGGATGTGGTTTGTCTTTCCGCAACTGGCCGATTTAGGCAAATCCAATATGGCGCAGCTATACGGGATCGAGGATCTGGCCGAAGCAACGGCCTATCTGGGCCATCCAGAATTGAGCCGCAGATTGATTGAGGTCAGTCGTCTGATGCTGGCGCACAACAGCGCTCAGGCAGACCAAATCCTTGGCACAACGGATGCCAAAAAATTACGGTCCTCAATGACCCTGTTTGCCGCAGTCCCCGGCGCCGCATCCGAGTTTGTGCAAGTTCTGGAAGCATTTTATGACGGTGAATTTTGCCCACTTACGGTTAAAATTCTTGCCGGAACGTAACCGCCCGGTTTCCCCTTGGTCAGATTTGCACAGCCCCCCTTCCCGACATAACGCTAACGTCAAATAGGGAGGCATGAATGACACTTCACGAGATCGCAGACCGCATTCAAACTGGGCTCAACGGCACTTGTTTTGACGGATCGCTAAAATTTGACTGCGGCGATGCCGGTGTCATCGTATTGGCCGATAATCAGGCCAGCACCACGGATCAGGACACCGACTGCACCCTTCGCTTATCGCAAGATAATCTGGTTAAGCTGCTGACCGGCAAACTGAACCCGATGACCGGAGTAATGACAGGAAAACTGAAAATTTCAGGCAACATGTCCGTCGCAATGAAACTGGGCCAGCTACTAGGCTGAACCTGCTTCATCTTTTCAAAAATACTTTGGGGTGAATGGGCCGCAGGCACAAAGGGGCAAAGCCCCCATTACCCTCACACCTTCACAGACTTCATCCGTTCATAATACGGCATCGCTGCATCCAGGACGCCTTGCAGATGATCCGGCACCAATGGCAGATCTCCTTCCGGACCAGCAAAGCCATCTGAAGTCCACACCGAACCGTACCAATGCGGGGCCCAGGCGCCATCGTCCCGGTGCCCCCCCTTGGGCCAGTTCAACATTTGAGGTGAAAATGGCATATCGATGGCATCACACAGCACCTCCAACATCGCCGCCGGATTGGCGCGAATGTCATGACTGTCCACCACAATTGGATTGCCACCCCACTCAATCACTTCATTGAACAGCTCACTTTGCTGCCAAAACCCAATATCATCCAATGTTGGATTTTCACGTTTCGCGGCATAGGATGCAATCACCCGCGCCGGATGGCGGATCAGAAACACGTTCTGGAACTCACGCATCCAGTCGCGTGGCACACCAGGGATCATATGCTGAGTCATATGTTTTTGATAAAAATAGGGCTTTGCTCCTGGGATAGAGCCTATGACCTGAGCTGCGACCAAAATTGGATCCTGTGACTGGCTATCTAATATCTCTTGCCGCATCGGATGTTCCAAACCCGTTTTGGCCAAATAAGCCGCATAAAACGGCTCATCCACCACTGCACAATCAGCACGGTTGCCAAACGCATACATCATCGCTGTCGACAGATTGCGCGGCCCTGACCACATGGCGATCCGCATCATGCTGCCTCCTGCTCAATCAGTGCTTTATAAAGGCTGCGGATTTTTTTGGTAACGGGTCCCATATCACCCGCCCCAATCTGCCGGCCGTCAATTTCACTGACCGGAGTCTGAGCCCCAAAAGTCCCCGTCAAAAACGCCTCATCCGCGCCATAGGTGTCTACCAACGAGTAATTGCGCTCATATACCGGAATGTCGTTGGCACGGCACAGATCGATAACCTTTTGCCGAGTGATGCCATTCATGCAATAATCCCCAGTCGAGGTCCAAACCACACCTTTGCGAATAATGAAGAAATTACAGGCGTTGGTAGTGTTCACAAAGCCATTCACATCCAGCATCAAACCTTCATCCGCGCCGGCCTTCTCGGCGGCAATACAAGCCAGAATGCAGTTCAGCTTGGAATGAGAGTTCAGTTTTGGATCCTGCGTCATCGGCAGCCCCCGCAGGTGCGGCACCGTGGCGAGCCGGATTGGCCGTGGCAGCTTGGGCCTTGAGTGCTCCATGATGATCACAAAGGTCGGCCCCTGTTGCGACAGTGATGGATGTTGGAAGGGTCGGGTTTTAACACCACGTGTAATCATAAGCCGTGCATGCGCATCAGTGGTCATGCCGTTGGCCTGTTGCGTCGCCATTAGCGCAGCGATCACTGCGGCGCGGTCCAAACCGATATCCAGATCAATAGCCTTGGCCGCCTCAAACAACCGGTCAAGATGTTCATCCAGAAAGGCCCAAACACCATTATACAGGCGCAGCCCCTCCCAAATGCCGTCACCCAGCATGAAACCACTGTCGTAGACCGAGACCGTGGCCTCGGCCCGGGGCACAATGCGGCCGTTTACATAGATCAGGATCGATTCGTTACGCAGATCGTCTTCGGCCTGGTGGGTGCTCATCTTCTTGGTCATTTGATCCTCCTATCGGCGCGACGCTAGGAGGGTTGCACTTGCATTCCAAGCGGTAAAATTCGCTCACCTGTCTGTGACATTTGATGTCAGCCTATTGAGCCCGCATTACGCCCCCGTCAGGGTGAGCCAAAGGGAGGCTATGATGCGTATTTTTGACAATCTAAAGCCCTTGGCGCTGACTGGGCTTTTGCTTTTGGTGGCGCTGTTGCGCGGCCATGAGGCACAGGCGCAATCGCCTGAAGTTCTGATCGTGGCTGGCGGTTGTTTTTGGTGCGTCGAAAGCGATTTTGAATCGGTGCCGGGTGTGACCGGGGCCGTCTCTGGCTATACCGGCGGCACCAGCGATAACCCGACCTACAAACAGGTCAGCAAGGGTGGCACTGGTCACTATGAGGCGGTGCAGATCTTCTTTGATCCGGCGCAAGTCAGTCGTGAAACCCTGCTCGGGCAGTTTTTTCGCTCAATTGATCCGACGGATGCCGGGGGTCAGTTCTGTGATCGCGGCAACAGTTATCGCTCAGCCATTTTTGTCTCTAACATGGAGGAAAAAGCACTGGTTGAACAAGTCAAAGCACAAGCTCAGGCTGATCTGGAACAGGCAATCGTCACCCCGACATTACAAGCAACACCGTTTTATCCAGCTGAAGCCTATCATCAGGATTACCACAAGGGCACGAAACTGGTGTTCACCCGATTTGGACCTAAACGACAGTCCGAGGCTTATAAACGCTATCGCAAGGCTTGTGGACGCGACGCCCGCGTGAAGCAATTGTGGGGAAATTCCGCACCTTTTGCTGATCAGCACTAAGGCGGGGGATACAAAAGGGCCCAGCCCTCTTTATGTCCCTCGCCTTAGTGGCCAAGCCTGTCTACCCGATATCGCAGGCAGCTAGCACTGCCATGTTGAGGATGTCGTTGGCGGTGGCGGTGGTTGAACAGATCTGGATCGGCTTATCGACGCCGCTGAGGATCGGACCAACCACTGTGGCTCCTCCCATCTCTTGCATCAGTTTGACCGAGATCGAGGCCGAGTGGCGGGCGGGTACGATCAGAATATTAGCAGGGCCAGTCAGACGCGAGAACGGGTAGGCCTCTTGTGCGGCGATGTTCAGGGCCACGTCGACAGTCATTTCGCCTTCGTACTCAAAACACACGCCGCGCCGGTCCAACACTTCAGGTGCCAAGTGCATTTTCTCGGCACGCTCAGACACCGGGTAGCCAAAGGTAGAGAAGCTAACAAAGGCCACGCGCGGATCGAGACCCATGTGACGGGCCACCCCGGCGGCCCGCTCGGCAATATTGGCTAGGTCGTTTTCGTCCGGCCACTCATGCACCAATGTGTCGCCGATCAGCACGATCCGACCTTTGTGCAGCAGGGCCGTCACGCCGGCAGCGCCATGCGCCGCGTCGGCATCAAACACGTGATTGACCCGGTCCAACACATGCGCTGATTTACGGGTGGCACCAGTGACCAGACCATCACCGTGACCATGCGCCAGCATCAGCGCTGAAAACACATGCCGGTCACGTGCCGCCAGGCGGTGCACATCTTTGAGGTCAAAGCCTTTGCGCTGAAGGCGGGAGTAGAGGAAGTCCTTGTAGGTTTCCAAGTGCGGCGTGTTGGCGGCGTTGACTACCTCCAGCTCGCTCACCGCGTCTGCCAGGCCGGCCTCTTCCAGTTTTTGTTTCACGTCTTCGGCGCGACCAACCACCAGAGATTTTCCAAATCCCGAACGTTGATAGGTCACGGCAGCGCGCAGCACCCGTGGATCGTCACCTTCGGCAAAGATCATCTGGCTTTGCGCCGTACGCGCACGGGCGTTCAAGCCGCGCAGGATCGAAGCAGTAGGATCCATCCGGCTTTTGAGGTTTAGCTCGTAAGCCTCAATGTCAATGATAGGACGACGCGCAACTCCGGTGTCCATGCCGGCCTTGGCCACCGCAACTGGAATCCGATGGATCAGACGTGGGTCAAACGGAGTTGGAATGATGTAATCACGGCCAAAACTCAGGGTTTTACCGTAAGCCAGCGCCACTTCATCAGGAACATCTTCGCGCGCGAGTGCGGCCAAAGCATGGGCGCAAGCGATTTTCATCTCATCATTGATGGCGCGGGCGTGGATATCGAGCGCACCGCGGAACAAGTAGGGAAAACCCAAAACGTTGTTGACCTGATTGGGGTAATCAGAACGTCCAGTAGCGACGATGGCATCCTCGCGAACTTCATGCGCCTCTTCCGGGGTGATCTCCGGATCCGGGTTGGCCATCGCAAATATCACAGGATTCGGTGCCATCGAAATTACCATATCTTGGGTCACTGCGCCTTTGGCTGAAACACCAAGGAAAACATCCGCACCATTCATGGCCTCTTCCAACGTGCGCAGGTCGGTTGGAACCGCATGTGCCGATTTCCACTGGTTCATGCCAGCTGAACGACCCTGATAGATCACACCTTTGGTGTCACAGAGGATGCAGTTTTCGTGACGAGCGCCCATCGACTTCAACAGCTCGATACAGGCGATACCCGCCGCACCCGCGCCGTTGAGGACAATTTTCACGTCCTCGATTTTTTTGCCCGAAATATGCAGCGCGTTGATCAAGCCGGCAGCACAGATCACCGCAGTACCGTGCTGGTCATCGTGGAACACCGGGATGTCCATGATTTCCTTCAGACGTTGTTCGATGATGAAACATTCGGGCGCCTTAATGTCCTCGAGGTTGATACCGCCGAAAGTCGGCTCCATCAGCTTGACCGCATTGATAAAGGCGTCGGGGTCTTCGGTGTCCAACTCGATATCAATCGAGTTCACATCGGCGAAGCGTTTGAACAGAACCGCCTTGCCCTCCATCACCGGTTTGGACCCCAGCGCGCCCAGGTTTCCCAGACCCAGCACCGCAGTGCCGTTGGAAATCACCGCCACCAGATTGCCCTTATTGGTATAATCATAAGCAAGGGCCGGGTCCTTCGCGATCGCCTCGCAGGGCACCGCAACACCAGGCGAATAGGCCAGCGACAGGTCGCGCTGGGTATTCATCGGCACCGTGGCCGCGATCTCAAACTTGCCGGGTGTGGGTTCCAGGTGAAAGGCCAAGGCCTCTGCATCGGTGATCTTAGCTTTAGGCATGGGCTTGGTGTTCCTCTAACTGTCAAAAACAGTCATATCCCAGCCTTTCGCACCTCTCAATCCAACTAAGTCAGATTTTTCAAAAAGCCATTTCAAAATAATTCAACTAAAATTCCAGCTCTTTCGTCAGATTTTCGCCGCAATTAAACCACCTCAGTACTGCAATTATTGACCAAACCTTAACGTAGTCCCGAGCTTGGATATCAGTTCGGGATACTATCATATGTGCCATGAGCTCCTGCCAGAACGGCGTGGGGTGCGTCTCTCCTAGTGAGATGGACCTATGTTTTGGCAGTGTTTTCTCAAAAAAGGGCAACCAAATATGTCAAGTATCAACACCAATTCCGGTGCGATGGTCGCGCTGCAAATGCTTGGGGGCACCATCACGCAGAAGGAAGATGTCCAAGACGACATCTCGACCGGAAAAGAAGTAAACACCGCAAAAGACGCCGCCGCGCTGTGGGCGATTTCGCAAGTGATGGAAGTTGATGTGGCCGGGTTCACTGCCGTATCCGCGTCCTTGTCACTGGGCGAGGCAACTGTAGCTGTGGCAGCCGTCGGTGCCGAACGTCTGTCCGACGTTCTGATCGAAATGAAGCAGCTAACCGTAATGGCCAGCAGCGGATCCGTGGACTACAGCAAAATTGAAACCCAGATGGCGCATAAAACGGAACAGCTGAATGCGATCATTTCCTCAACCCAGTTTAATGGGGTGAACCTGCTTAAGACGGACATTAACGGCAGCGGCAGCTCGGCGCTTACGGTTGCTGCATCACTGGACCGTCAGGGATCGGGCACGCCCAACCTCTCTAGCATTTCGGTCGATAGTGTAGATTTTGAAGGAAGCGCCAGTTTCGACATCAACAATCGGACCACCATAACCGACAAAGCCAGTGCCATGGTGGCGCTGACCGAAATCGAAGGGTTTCTGAACTTTGCAATCGAGGGTGCCGCGTCCCTTGGCGCCAGTGCCAGTCAGATTTCGGGTCAGAATGATTTTGTCGGCAAATTGACGGACAGCATGAAAATGGGCATCAGCGCCATGATAGACACCAATATGGAGGAAGCCTCTGCCCGTTTTGCCGCGCTCAACGTTCAGCAACAGCTCGGGGGTCTGTCGCTCTCCATTGCAAACGCCGCGCCTAATAGTTTGCTCTCCCTCGTCTAACGCAAAACTCGGGCCGGGGTATATCCCGGTCCGGTCACATTCTGGTTTTCCTCCCCCGGCCCCCATTGTACACCTCGTGCAACGAATACCGGGGGAAGGTGAATGGCCGTAACGCCAATGATGGAGCAATATCTCGAGATCAAAGCTCAGTACCCAGACGCGTTGTTATTCTATCGCATGGGCGACTTTTACGAGATGTTCTTTGACGATGCTGTGAATGCGTCCGAGGCGCTGGATATCGCGCTGACCAAACGTGGCAAGCACAACGGCGATGACATCCCAATGTGCGGGGTGCCGTTTCACGCTGCCGAGGGTTATTTGCTGACACTGATCCGCAAGGGTTTTCGCGTGGCGGTGGGCGAACAGATGGAAACCCCCGCCGAGGCCAAGAAACGCGGTGGCAAAACCATCGTGAAACGCGATGTGGTGCGGCTGGTCACGCCCGGCACCTTGACCGAGGATTCCCTGCTCGAAGCCCGGCGGCACAATTTCCTGGTCTCATATTCCGAAATGCGCGATCAGGCGGCACTGGCTTGGGCAGATATTTCCACCGGCGCGTTTCACGTGATGCCAGTGGCGCGGGTACGGTTATCGCCAGAATTGGCGCGACTAGGCCCGTCCGAACTGATTGTCGCTGATGGCCCGGCCTATGATCATGTACGGCCTCTGGCAGATGAGTACAAAATTCCGCTTACTCCCCTGGGCAAGGCCAGCTTTGACAGCACCGCCGCCGAGAAACGGATCTGCGCCCTGTTTAAGGTCAGTGCGCTGGACGGGTTTGGGACATTCTCCCGTGCCGAAGTCTCGGCGATGGGCGCGTTGATCGACTACCTTGAGATCACCCAAAAGGGCAAGCTGCCGCTGCTGCAAGTGCCCGAACAAGAGTCTGAGGACCGGGTGATGCAGATCGACGCCGCCACCCGGCGCAATCTGGAACTGACCCGATCGCTCTCCGGTGGTCGGTCCGGATCGCTGCTGGCGGTGGTTGATCGCACTGTCACTCCGGGCGGTGGGCGGTTGTTGGAACAGCGTTTGTCCAGCCCATCGCGTAGTCTTGAAGTGATTCATGCCCGTTTGGCGGCGCTGGATTTCGCTGTTGATCAAAGCCCGTTATCCGAGCAATTGCGCGAGTCGCTACGCCAAACCCCGGATCTGGACCGGGCGCTATCACGACTAGCGCTCGACCGCGGCGGTCCGCGTGACCTAACCGCCATCCGCAATGGCTTGACCCAGGCCGAGGCCATTGCCGGCCTCTCCCAGGGAATGGACCTGCCCAACCTAACTGCCAGCGCCATCAGCAACCTTCAGGGATTTGACGACCTTCTGGAATTGTTGGACGCAGCATTGGTGGCCGAACCGCCGCTACTGGCCCGCGATGGTGGTTTTATAGCCACTGGCTACAATGAAGAATTGGATCAGGCCCGCACCCTGCGCGACGAGGGCCGCTCGGTCATTGCCGCAATGCAAAAGCAATATGCTGAACACACCGGCATCCCCACGTTGAAGATCAAGCATAACAATGTGCTGGGCTACTTCATCGAAACCACTGCCACCCATGCCAGCAAAATGCTGTCTCCGCCGCTGTCCGAAAGCTATATCCACCGCCAAACCACCGCCAATCAGGTGCGGTTCACAACGGTTGAGCTAAGCGAGATTGAAACCAAAATTCTGAATGCCGGTAACCAAGCGCTTGAGATCGAAAAGCGTCTCTATTCTGACCTTTCTGGCTCTATTCTAGACCTTTCCGCCCGCCTCAGTGGGGCTGCGCGCAGCTTGGCTGAACTGGATGTATTGAGTAGTTTGGCTGACTTGGCCCGAGGTGAAAACTGGAATCGTCCGCAGGTCGACTCCAGCCGCGCCTTTGAAATTACCGGCGGTCGTCACCCGGTGGTGGAACAGGCGCTGCGTCAACAAGGTGGCAATGCCTTTATCGCCAACGATTGTAATCTCACCGCCTCAAACGGTGCTTCCATCTGGTTGCTCACCGGTCCCAACATGGCTGGTAAATCAACCTTTCTTCGGCAAAACGCACTGATTGCTCTGCTCGCCCAGATCGGCAGCTACGTGCCCGCCGATACTGCACATATTGGCGTAGTCAGCCAGTTGTTCAGCCGCGTTGGTGCCTCGGATGACCTGGCTCGTGGGCGATCAACATTCATGGTGGAAATGGTCGAAACCGCCGCCATTCTGAATCAGGCTGACGACCGCGCTCTGGTGATCCTGGATGAAATTGGCCGTGGCACAGCCACCTATGACGGATTGTCCATTGCCTGGGCGACGCTGGAACATCTGCACGAAACCAACAGGTCCCGTGCACTATTTGCCACCCACTATCACGAGTTGACTCAACTGTCCGCAACACTCAAAGGCGTCGACAATGCCACCGTCGCGGTCAAGGAATGGGAAGGTGAGGTGATTTTCCTGCACGAGGTCCACAAAGGCGCGGCTGACCGATCCTATGGTGTGCAGGTGGCAAAACTAGCCGGGTTACCTGCCACGGTGGTGGCACGTGCCCGTGACGTGTTGGATATGCTTGAGAAAGGCAGCCGAGAGGGCGCAGGAGCAAAAATACGGATCGACGATCTACCCCTGTTTGCCGCCGCACCACGCTCACAACCTGCCGCAGCATCAGGGCCCTCCCCTCTGGAACAACTGCTCGATAGCGTTCACCCGGATGACTTGTCACCACGTGAAGCGCTAGAAATGCTCTACCGCCTAAAAGACGCCAACCAATAACGAGACGGGGCGGACCCTTTAGGCCCGCCCCTTCTTCTTGTCCTAAATACCTCCGCCGGAGGCTCGTGCCATTTCCTGAATGGCGCGTTTATTTCAACTGGCCGGAGTGGAAGACACCCCAACCTGCGCCGGACGCAACAACCTGTCGTGCAACATAAAGCCTTCGGCCGCGACTTGAATGATGTCGCCAGCGCGGGTGCCCGGTACGGGTGCTTCGAACATTGCTTCGTGCATCTGGGGATCAAACCGGTCGCCAACCTGCGGAGCAACGTTTTGGATACCGTGCTTGCTGAACACGCCAAGCAACGCCCGCATGGTCAACTCGATCCCTTCGATCAGTGCTGCAGACGCAGCTTTTTGATCATCAGATACTGAATCCAGAGCACGTTTCATGTTGTCGTATACAGGCAGCATATCGCGTGCCAGTTTGGAGCCGCCATATTGCTCGGCATCACGCCGTGCCCTGTCACCCCGTTTGCGAGAGTTTTCGGCATCAGCCAGCGCCCGCATAAACCGGTCTTTCAACTGATCCCGTTCAGCCCGCAGCTCGTCCAGCTCCATCGCTTCGTCATCGATCTCGGCGAACTCATCCGCCAGTTCTTCCGCTTCGGCGGCATCAATGTCGTCCAGAAAATCTTCGTTTTTGGGCTCTGCCATGTTTCACCTCTAACTCCGATCGGAAATAAGCTTTCCGACCAGCTGTGCCGTGTAGTCCACAATCGGCACAATTCGTCCGTAGTTCAGCCGAGTGGGGCCAATCACCCCAACCGCGCCAATGATCTTTCGATCCGAGTTCATATAGGGAGACACCACCAAAGAGGAACCCGAAAGTGAGAAAAGTTTGTTCTCTGAGCCAATAAAAATGCGCACACCATCGCCGTCTTCGGTCAGTTGCAGAAATTCGGCGATGTCCCGCTTGCGTTCAAGGTCATCAAACAGATTGCGGATGCGATCCAATCCCCCATCCGCATCGCCGTCTTCCAAAAGATTCGCCCGCCCGCGTACAATCAGCCGCGCCGAATCCTCGCCTTCGTCCTGCCACTGCGCCAGGCCGCTCTCGATCATCTCATGCGCCAGCAGATCGATTTCCTGACGACGGCTGGCGATTTCTGTCTGAATGACCCCGCGCAACTGCGACAGGGTCTTGCCCTCAATCAGCGCATTCAGAAAGTTGGCCGCTTCCCTCATTGAACTAGGAGTCTGGCCGGGCGGCGGATTGAACAGTCGGTTCTCAACCTGCCCGTCCGAGAACACCAAAACCACCAATGCGCGGTCTTGCGCCAGCGAGACAAATTCAATGTGGCGGATTTCAGCCTCATGCTTGGGCGTCAGAACCAACGATGCACCCCGCGTCACCCCCGACAGCGCCGCGCCAACCCGGTCCAACATGCTGCCAACATCCGCCGAGTTATCACCCAGCGTGGCGTCAATTTTCTCCCTGTCCTGCGCTTTCAGGTCTTCAACCTCCAGCAATCCATCGACAAACATCCGCAGCCCCAATTGCGTCGGCACCCGGCCAGCACTGACATGAGGGCTATCGAGCAGACCTAGATACTCAAGATCCTGCATCACGTTGCGAATGGTCGCGGCGCTAACCTTCTCACTCAGGCTTCGGGTCAAGGTGCGGCTGCCCACTGGGCCACCCCGGTCCAAATAGTTCTCAACCACGGCCCGGAACACCTCGCGGGAACGTTGGTTCATGTCTTTCAGGATATTGCTAGCGTCGCTCATCTGGTTCCCAGCTGTCGTCTGACCCACAGTATAAGTCACTTGGGGCTGGCCTGCCATTAAAGAGGCTTAAGGCAAAAGGTCAATCAGGCTTGCATCACAAGGGCGCCGGCGGCTATCCCGGAGCCAACAAACAAAGGATAACCTATGCGACCTTCAGGCCGAGAATTGAACCAAATGCGCCCCGTCTCTATCGAGACTGGATTCACCAGGCACGCCGAAGGCTCATGCCTGATCAAAATGGGTGACACTCATGTGCTGTGCACCGCATCGATTGAGCCGCGGGTGCCGTCGTTCATCAAGGGCTCCGGCCTGGGTTGGGTCACTGCTGAATACGGAATGCTGCCGCGCGCCACCAATACCCGGATGCGACGCGAAGCTGCTGCCGGCAAGCAGGGTGGCCGAACCGTCGAGATCCAACGCCTGATTGGTCGTGCCCTACGGGCCGGCGTTGATCGGGTTGCCTTGGGTGAGCGACAGATCACCGTTGATTGTGACGTCTTGCAGGCCGATGGCGGCACCCGATGTGCCTCTATCACAGGTGGTTGGGTCGCTTTGCGTCTCGCGGTCAACAAACTGATGAAAGCCGGCGACGTCAAAATGGACCCGCTGATTGATCCGGTTGCAGCAATCTCTTGCGGCATCTATGCCGGCCAAGTGGTACTGGATCTTGATTACCCAGAAGATTCCGAGGCTGGCGTTGACGGTAACTTTATCATGACCGGATCGGGCAAACTGATCGAAGTTCAAATGTCGGCTGAAGGGTCGGTGTTCTCACGCGATCAGATGAACCAGTTGATGGATCTGGCCGAACAGGGCACGTCCGAGCTGGCCGAAATGCAAAAGGCTGCCTGCGCATGACACGTCAATTCACCGGCGGCAAACTGCTGCTCGCCACTCATAACAAGGGTAAACTGGAGGAGATGACCCTTCTCCTCTCCCCTTACGGTGTCACAGTGGTTAGCGCCGGTGAAATGGACCTGCCAGAGCCGGAAGAGACTGAAGACACTTTTGTCGGCAACGCCCGCATCAAGGCGCACGCCGCCGCACAAGCCACTGGCTTGCCGTCTCTGTCGGACGACTCGGGCATCACCATCGACGCGCTGAATGGCGCTCCCGGTGTCTATACCGCCGATTGGGCTGAAACCGGAGATGGCCGCGATTTCATGATGGCCATGACCCGGGCCCATGAAGAACTGGAGGCAGTCAATGCGCCCTCCCCGCGCAGCGCTCAGTTCCGCTGCACCCTGGTGCTGGCTTGGCCTGATGGCCATGACGAGGTGTTTGAGGGTGTGATGCCCGGCCAGCTAATCTGGCCAATTCGGGGCGACCATGGTTTTGGTTATGACCCGATGTTTCAACCCGATGGATTGGGCGTGACCTGTGCCCAGATGCCGCCGGCAGAAAAGCACAAGATCAGCCACCGCGGCCAAGCGGTGCGCAAGTTCGTCGAGGCCTGTTTCGGTGGATGATTGGCGCAATGGGGGCTTTGGCCTGTATGTACATTGGCCGTTTTGCCAAGCCAAATGCCCCTATTGTGACTTCAACAGCCACGTAACCGCCAATATCAATCAAAAAGAATGGGTTAAGGCCTATGTGAGTGAGCTCAAGCGCCATGCACAGCTGGTTCCAAACCGGGTTCTAAATGCGATCTTCTTTGGCGGCGGCACCCCATCGTTGATGTTGCCAGAAACCGTTGCGGCGGTGATCGAAGCCGCCCGCGATATTTGGCCCTTTGCCAATGACATTGAAATCACGCTAGAGGCCAATCCAGGCTCGGTCGAGGCTGGTCGCTTTGCAGGGTATCGTGACGCCGGCGTGAACCGCATATCCATGGGCATTCAAGCGTTGAACGACGAAGACCTGCGCCGGCTGGGTCGCATTCACTCGGTGGCCGAAGCGCGTGCCGCCTTTGACGTCGCCCGGAACTGCTTTGACCGGGTTAGCTTTGATCTCATCTATGCGCGCCAGGGGCAGACGCTAAAGGACTGGCAGCAAGAACTAAAGCAGGCCCTGTCGATGGCGATTGACCACCTGTCGCTATACCAACTGACCATCGAAGAAGGCACCGCCTTTGGCGACCGCTATGCCCGAGGCAAATTGCGCAACCTGCCCAGTGACGACTCCGCCGCCGACATGTATCACGCGACACAAGAAATCTGCGGTGAACATGGAATGCCAGCCTACGAGGTATCAAACCACGCCCGTCCAGGCGCCGAGTCCCGACACAACCTGATCTATTGGCGCTACGGCGACTACGTTGGCATTGGCCCCGGCGCACACGGCCGTCTAACCCTTAACGGAACCCGGTTTGCCACCGAAAGCACCCGCGCCCCTGGGGCATGGCTAAAGGCGGTATCCGAGGGATCAGGTGATTGCGTCAACACCAGACTAGAGCCTGATGAGTATAGTGCTGAGCACCTTATGATGGGGATGCGCCTTATCGAGGGGATAGATGCCGAACGTTATGCTCAACTGGCAGGTCACCCCCTGCCCCACAACAAAATTCAGGACTTGTTGCAGATGGGGATGGTAGTTCAGACAGGATCCATACTGCGCGCCACAGATCAGGGCCGTGCGGTGTTGAATGCGGTTTTACGTGAACTATTGGCGGATTAGCAAAAAAATGCGATTTTTGTATGCTGGACTGGGACTTATCTGCGTTGCGTTGGCAATTGTCGGCATTGTTTTGCCGTTACTTCCTACCGTCCCATTTCTATTGCTGGCCGCCTACTTCTTTGCAAATTCATCCGAACGTCTCCACGGTTGGATCCTCTCACACAAAGTATTTGGCCCAATGATCCAGGATTGGCATGACCACCGAGCCATTCGCCCAGGCGCAAAAAAGGCGGCAACCCTGTCGATTGCCGCCGTGTTCTCGCTCTCATTATTTCTGGGAGCTCCCAGTCACATTCTGATCATTCAGTCCGTGGTTCTCAGTTGCGTCTTGGTCTTTATCTGGACACGCCCTAACGGCTGAGAACGCCGCAAAGTTCGTCCAGCTGATCCAAGCTATCATATGAAATAGTCACCGATCCGGACTCGCCGCCAGTCTTGTGATCAATCGACACTCCCATCCGCAAAATCGCCGATAGATCATTTTCCAATGCCCGGGTATCGGCGTCCTTTTCCACCAGCTTCTTAAGCTGCTTCGGAGCGCGCGGCTCATCGCCGGCAGCATCCTTTTTAACCAGTGCCTCAGTCGCCCGAACAGACAATCCACCCTTGACGATTTTCTTAGCTAGTTCCGACGCATTGTCTGACGTGATCAGAGCCCGAGCATGACCCGCTGACAATTTTCGTTCTTGAACAAGAACCTGCACATCATCCGGTAAATGCAACAAGCGCACCAAATTGGCGATATGGCTGCGGCTTTTGCCCAAAGCCTCGGCCATTCTTTCCTGGGTATGGCCAAACTTCTCCATCAGAAGCTTGTAGCTTTGTGCCTCTTCCAATGCGTTCAGATCTGCCCGCTGGATGTTCTCAATCAGCGCCACTTCCATCACTTCGACGTCAGAGTAGTCGCGAATAAGCACGGGAACTTCGTGCAATTGCGCCGCCTGAGACGCACGCCAGCGGCGTTCGCCTGCAACGATTTCGTACATCCCACCATCCCGTGGACGCACGATCAATGGCTGCAGAACACCCTTTTCCTTGATCGAGGCAGTAAGATCGTCCAGATCCACCTGCACAAACTGTCGGCGAGGCTGCTCTGGATTGGCCATGACCTTTTCAATCGGTACAAAAACCTCAGTGTTCCGGGGCGATCTCTCGACTGCGGCAATTTGCTCTGGGTTCACATCCGCCATAAGAGCCGACAATCCACGTCCAAGGCCGCGAGGTTTACCCTTTGTATTCGCCATATTCAATTCTCCCTTGGTTACGCGGCTAGTCTTTGGTGCCTTTTTACCAACTCATCGGCCAATGACCGATAGGCTTGGGCACCTTGTGAATTAGAATCGTACTGCAGCACCGGAAGAGCATAAGACGGCGCTTCGCTGACCCGCACATTGCGAGGAATCTTGGTTTCGAACACCAAATCCCCCAAATTGTCGCGCGCGTCCTGTTCCACCTGCTGTGACAGGTTATTGCGTTTGTCGTACATCGTTAGAACGATACCCTCGATACGCAATTCAGAATTCGCCGTTTGCCGCACTTCTCGGATTGTCATCATCAGCTGCGACACCCCTTCCAGGGCAAAAAACTCGCTCTGCAGTGGGATAAGAACCGAATGTGCCGCGATCATCGCATTGACGGTCAATAGGTTCAGCGAAGGAGGACAGTCAATCAGGACATAGTCCCACTCGTATTCGTCCATATCTTTTTGACGAAGCGCATCGTGCAAAAGAAAACTACGTCGCTCATTAGAGATAAGCTCAATATCGGCCGAGCTTAGATCAACAGTCGCGGGAACAATGCAAAGATCTTCGATTTCTGTTTCTCGGATAACATCCTGCAACGGAACTTCCCCAATCAATAGATCGTAGGTTGTCAGTTCGCGATCTGCAGCGTCTATTCCTAAACCGGTGGAGGCGTTTCCTTGCGGATCCAAGTCAACAACCAGCACGCGCAGGCCAGTTTCCACCAGGGCAGAAGCCAGATTGATAGTGGTGGTGGTCTTTCCCACTCCACCTTTCTGATTAGCGATCGCAATAATGCGAGGCCCAGATGGGCGGGATAGATCAGACACGGGCCACTCCCCTTACTTTCAAAATGACGGCGTCAGGTTCAGTCAAACTTGTAATTGGTTCTACATCAAAACGCCAATGCCGACGCGCCTCTTCCAGCTCTTTTTTCCAGGTGACACCCTTGGGGAACATGGCCGTCCCGTCGTCATGGAGATGACGATGGGTATATCCTAACAAAACATTAAGATCTGCCAGTGCCCGAGCCGATAGTACCTGAGCCTGTTGTGGATCAACCGATTCAATACGTTGACTGAGGACCTGAACTTTGGCACCACATTCTCGCGCGGCCGTGCGCAGAAACACTGACTTTCGTTGATCGCTTTCAATGAGTGTTACAGCCATTTCAGGAACTTCATCTGCCGCCAAAATGGCAACAATTACACCTGGAAAACCACCACCACTGCCCAAATCAACCCAACTCTTCGATTCGGGGGAGCTTCTGAACACCTGAATGGAGTCCACTATATGTCTCGTCCACAAATCTTCCAGACTAGAACGAGAGACGAGGTTGATTTTGGGATTCCATTTACGGATCACCTGTTCAAAGATTTCCAACCGCTCCATAGTTTCACGTGAAACATTTAGACGGTTCAACAGATCATGGTGACTCATGCTCGCCTCTCTTGAAATTTGGAATCACGTCGCAAACGCGCGAGGATTAAGGCCAGTGCGGCTGGAGTCATCCCATCAATGCGGGCAGCCTGTGCCAAATTGTGCGGTTTGGTCATTCGTAGTTTTTGCTGCAACTCATTTGAGAGGCCTGAAATGCTGGAAAAGTCCAGTTCCTGGGGGATAACATGCATCTCATCCCGTTTCATTGCAGATATTTCGCGGTTCTGACGTTCGATATAGTTCGCATATATTGCATCTCGCTCAACTTGACGACGAATTTCCAGACTAACCTTACTCAATTCTGGATTAAGAGGAATTATGTCCTCAAATTCTACATCAGGAAAAGCCAACACATTGTGTCCACTCCGCCGAGTGCCATCCTGGCTGATACGTATGCCGGACGCGGCTATTTGTTTGGGAGTGTACGATTTTTCATCCAACAGCACCCGAGCATATTTCAACTTATCCATTTTCGATGAAAAGTCGAGTTTTCGTATCTCGCTACAGCAGCAAAGGGTAATTGCCATAGGTGTCAAGCGTTGATCGGCATTGTCCGCCCTGAGCGATAGCCGAAATTCTGCCCTCGACGTGAACATGCGGTAAGGCTCTGAGACTCCATTTGTAGTGAGATCATCAATCATAACGCCGATGTAGCTGTTTGAACGGCTAAAGCTCACTTCTCCTTTGCCCAAACAACGGTTCGCAGCGTTTAGGCCGGCGACCATGCCCTGTGCTGCCGCCTCCTCGTACCCAGTTGTGCCATTTATCTGGCCTGCCAAGTACAACCCTGGGACATCTCTGAGGGACAGATCCAAAGACAATGATCTGGGATCAACATAGTCATACTCAATGGCATACCCTGGTTGCAGAATAACTGCATGCTCGAGGCCGACAATGGAATGGACGTAATCTGCTTGAACGTCTTCCGGCAGGCTGGTGGAAATTCCATTAGGATAGACCGTATGGTCATTGGCCCCTTCAGGTTCCAAGAAGATCTGATGAGACGTTTTGTCGGCGAATCGGACAACTTTATCTTCAATTGAAGGGCAATAGCGTGGCCCTACCCCATCGATATGACCACCGTACATTGCGGATCGTTCCAGGTTATCTTGGATAATTTGGTGAGTACGTTCATTGGTATGCGTGATGCCACAGGATATCTGTGGGGCTTGGGTCTTTTTTGTCAGAAAGGAAAAGAAGGTTGGATCTTCATCACCGGGTTGGGTTTCCAAGCCTTCCCAGTTGATCGTCCGTCCATCCAAACGTGGCGGCGTTCCTGTTTTCAAGCGTCCTAGTGGCAGACCGAACTGATCCATCCGTTCTGCCAATTTTATCGAGGGCCTATCACCCATTCGCCCACCTGGTCGAGCGATGTCCCCAATATGAATGACTCCGCGCAGGAACGTCCCGGACGTCAGGATGACTGTGCGACTGGGAATCTCGGAACCATCCGCAAGCACCACCCCGTCGACGCTTTGGCCCTTCATCATGAAATCAACTACTTCACCTTCGATGATGAGCAGATTTTCCTGATTTTCGGTCAAGGTCAGCATTTCACTACGATATATCGTGCGATCTGCCTGTGCACGAGGTCCTTGAACGGCCGGGCCCTTGCGTCGGTTAAGCAGCCTAAACTGTATCCCGGCCCTATCAGCCACGCGCCCCATGACACCGTCCAGAGCGTCGATTTCGCGCACCAGATGGCCCTTACCCAATCCTCCGATGGCTGGGTTACAGGACATGACCCCAATGTCTCGGCGGCGCAGGGTCACCAGGGCGGTCTTTGCGCCCATACGGGCTGCAGCGTGTGCCGCTTCGGTGCCGGCGTGGCCTCCGCCGACAACTATCACATCATACGTTGAATGTTTCACGTGAAACACTCCTCATTTTCCAAGGCAAAAACTGGAGAAAATCTCATCCAACAGACTTTCAACACCAACCCGACCCACCAGCATCTCAAGGGAGCGAATGGCCGACCGCATCTCTTCGGCAGCAATATCATATAACTCAGGGCCCTGCTGAAGAATTTCTTGTGATTTTTCAAGGCTCGACAAAGCCGCCGTCATGGTGTCGCGGTGACGGGCACGCGTGGCGATGCCCACATGAGCCGATCTCGACTGTAGAACAGTTGATATATGGGAGATCAATTGGTCGATTCCCTGCCCCGTCTTCCCTGAAATGGCGTCTTTAACGTCTTTTCGCACATCAGCCTTTGGAAATAGTCTAATGTCATCCGGCTGCATTTTCACATCCAGCGCGTCATCTGACTCAACTAAGAATACACGTAGATCAGCATCCTCGGCGCGTCTCCGCGCAAGGGCAATGCCCATACCCTCGACGTGGTCGTCAGTTTCTCGAAGGCCAGCCGTATCCAGTAAAGTAACTGGCAATCCAGCCAAATCCATGCGGACCTCGATTACGTCACGGGTTGTGCCCGCGTACTCCGAGGTAATTGCGGCTTCACGACCAGCCAAGGCATTCAAAAGTGTTGATTTTCCAACATTTGGCGCACCGATGATGGCAACCTCGAATCCATGTCGAATTCGTTCAGCAATGCCCACACCGGTAGCTTCTTGCACTAAATCGGCCTGCACTCCTGACAGAAGTGCAGAAACTTCAGGAGTCACGTCAACTGGTACATCTTCATCCGCAAAATCAATGGTAACTTCGATCAACGAAGCCGCGCGTATCAGATCTCGACGCCAACGCTCGGCCAGTTGTCCCAAACCGCCGGCAAGAACGGTTTGCGCTTGCTTTCGCTGTGCTTCTGTTTCTGCATCAATCAGATCTGCTAATCCCTCGACCTGCGCTAGATCCAGGTTGCCATTTTCCAATGCGCGGCGGGTGAATTCCCCAGGTTCTGCAAGCCGTAATCCGTCAAATTTGGATAATTCCGCCAGCACGGCAGATATGACGGCAATACTTCCATGTATTTGAAATTCAACGACATTTTCTCCAGTAAAGCTATTTGGAGCCACGAAAGTTAGCACCAATGCCTGGTCGAGTGGTTCGCTGTCTTCATCGCGCAGTGTCCGTAGTTTGGTACCACGCGTCGGCAGGGCGCCGCCACAGAGCCGCGCACCCGCATCATGAGCCATAGGGCCGGAAACGCGGATTATCGCGACTCCAGCCTTGCCCTGAGCCGAGGCCAACGCAAAGATCGTATCCATGGGTTGGCCTTTCGGGCTAGCGGCTTGCCTAGGTGTTCATAGAGTCGAAGAAATCGCTGTTTGACTTGGTCTGTTTCAGCTTCGACAGCAGGAATTCAATCGCATCCGTTGGTCCCATTGGGTTGAGAATCCGGCGCAGAACAAAGGTCTTGGTCAAATCGACCTTATTGATCAACAGTTCCTCTTTCCGAGTGCCGGATTTGAGGATGTCGATGGCCGGATACACGCGTTTATCAGCAATCTTACGATCCAGAACGATTTCAGAGTTACCCGTGCCTTTGAATTCTTCAAAGATCACCTCATCCATGCGCGAACCAGTGTCGATCAAAGCCGTGGCGATGATGGTCAACGAGCCGCCTTCTTCGATGTTACGAGCGGCGCCAAAGAAGCGTTTCGGCCGTTGCAGAGCGTTGGCGTCCACACCACCAGTCAGAACCTTGCCTGAAGAGGGTACAACAGTGTTAAACGCTCTACCAAGTCTTGTGATCGAATCGAGGAGAATAACAACATCTCGTTTATGCTCGACCAAACGCTTGGCCTTTTCAATGACCATTTCAGCCACTGCCACGTGACGTGTGGCCGGTTCATCAAAGGTCGAGGATACGACTTCACCAGCAACCGAACGCTGCATGTCGGTGACTTCCTCGGGGCGTTCGTCGATCAGCAGCACGATCAGGTAACACTCGGGGTGATTTTTTTCGATCGAGTGGGCAATATTCTGTAAAAGCACCGTCTTACCGGTTCGCGGCGGTGCCACGATCAGGCCGCGCTGACCCTTGCCGATTGGCGCCACCAGGTCGATCACACGGGCCGAGCGATCCTTTTTGGACGTGTCTTCGACTTCCATCTTCAGTCGCTCATCCGGGTACAGCGGCGTGAGGTTATCAAAAGCGATCTTGTGACGAGCCTTTTCAGGATCTTCAAAGTTGATCAGGTCCACAGTGGACAAAGCAAAATAACGCTCAGCTTCCTGTGGGGCCTTTATAACCCCATCAATGGTATCGCCAGTGCGCAGCGAGAATTTACGAATCATCTCGGGCGAAACATAGATGTCATCTGGACCCGGCAGATAGTTTGCCATCGGCGAGCGCAGGAAGCCAAATCCATCCTGCAACAGTTCCAACACACCATCACCAGAGATTTGCCAGCCTTCATCGGCGCGTTCACGCAGAATCTGGAACATCATCTCGCCTTTGCGCATGGTCGAGGCGTTTTCGATTTCCAATTCTTCAGCCATCCCCAACAGCGCTTTGGGGCTTTGTGCCTTTAGGGTGGCAAGACTCAGAGTTTCGTCGGTCATATTTATGCGGCCCTTATGCACCCAAATTTGGATGCGGTGTCACTGAAGAATGGAAAATACGGTGTCCCGGACGGGCCCGCTTAGGTCGAGTACATATGCTGTCACTTGGGGGGAGTCAAATATTGCCTCAGAATTTGAAAACCACCGATACCACGATGGGGACCATCAAAAGGGTAGGGACCTCGTTCAGCAGGCGGTACTGACGCCCTGTGAGACCATTTTCACCTTTAGCGAAGTCTTTATGACGCGCCATCAGGAAGTGGTGAAATCCAGTCATAGCAATAACGGATGCGCCCTTGGTCCAGGGCCAGATGTAAGACCAGTCCACAATCCCAGGTGTAAACACCAAAGTCAGGCCCGCCACCCATGTCACAATCATGGCTGGACGCATGATCAGGCGCAGCAGCTTGTCCTCCATCATCAGGAAGATCGGAATGGAGTGTTGAACCTTCTCTGCCTGCTCTACGTGATACACATAGAGCCGTGGCAGATAGAATAAACCAGCCATCCAACTGATCACTGCCATGATGTGAAGTGATTTGGCATATGGGTAGAGCGTGAACATGAGATCACTCAGATCCATCGTGGTTTTCCTCAGGTTGGCGTGGCCTCCCTATAAATAGAATATTTATAAGAAAGGATGATGTTTTAGTAGTGTCCCATGAATCCAGTGGATAAGTGAGTCACTCACCGGCTTATCCACTGGATGGATAAGTTTCCAGATTGTCGGACTGGTTTTGGGATGAAATTTGGACCGTCCTTATAAATAAGGTTGTTAAGACTTTCTTTACCAAGGTTACCATGGGGATAACATGGTGAGTAGTTTTGGATGACTGAGATATCCAAAGATTCAAAGTTATCCTTATCCCCGGAGGGCGAATCTGCCGGCTTTTTGTCGGAATGTTGGAGAAACCCCCAGAGCTTGCCTTGGAAGCGGATTCCATACAAACCATCCCAAAACGATTTGAAACTTTTCCAAGGGGTTTTCCACATGTCTACCCACATCGTTCTCGCGTCGGGATCGGCCATTCGTGCGCAGCTTTTGCGTCAGGCGGGGATCCCTTTTGAGGTCCAGCATCCGCGCGTGGATGAGCAGACTGTTAAGGCCTCCCTTTTGGGAGAAGGCGCGCCACCACGTGATATTGCAGATGCCTTGGCCGAGCTAAAGGCCAGAAAGGTAAGTGCTAAATCGCCAGGATCGTTAGTCTTGGGCTGCGATCAGGTGTTGGACTTTGAGGGCAACCTATTGTCCAAGCCAGTATGTGCGGATCAAGCGCTGGAACAATTGTCCGCAATGCGTGGCAAGCGGCATATGTTATTGTCCGCAGCGGTGATCTGCCGCGATGGTGAGCCGATCTGGCGTCACGTGGGTCAGGTGCGCTTGCGGATGCGGGACAGTTCGGACGCCTACCTGCGCGGCTATGTGGAACGCAATTGGGACAGTATCCAACACGCCGTTGGCGCGTATAAACTGGAAGAAGAGGGCGTTCGTTTGTTCTCAACCATTGACGGCGACTACTTTAACGTTTTGGGATTACCCCTGATGGAACTGATTAACTATTTGGCACTGCAGGGGATGATCGAGCAATGAGTGACGCAATAATTCCGTTGGCGGCAGTAATCGGCTGTCCGGTGGCCCATTCAAAGTCACCTCAGCTGCAACGACACTGGCTAAACGCTTACGGGATTGCAGGACACTATGTTCCGATGCATGTGGAAACAGGTGATTTGGAAGACGTGATCCGCTCGATGCCCAAGATGGGCTTTGTTGGTGCTAATGTGACCATCCCGCATAAAGAGACAGTGATGAAGATCGCGGATCAGGTCACGGATCGGGCAACTCTGATCGGTGCAGCCAATACGCTGATTTTTCGCAAGGACGGTACTATTCTGGCGGATAACACCGACGGCTATGGATTTATCACCAATCTACATCAGGCGGCGCCTAACTGGGATCCAAAATCTGGTCCGGCAGTAGTATTAGGGGCAGGGGGGGCGTGCAGGGCTGTGGTTGCCTCACTGTTAGAGGCCGGCGTGCCTGAATTGATCTTGTCCAACCGGACCCGGAACCGTGCAGATCAGTTGCGGCAAGAATTTGGCGCCCGTATTCGGGTGGTTGAATGGGTTCAAGCCGGAAATGTGATCGAGGAAGCAGCTCTGTTGGTCAATACTACCGCACTGGGAATGGTCGGAAAACCACGCCTGCGGGTGCCTTTGGACGGATTACGGTCTGATGCAGTGGTATCTGATCTGATTTATGCGCCGTTGAATACGGAATTGTTGCAATATGCCGAGGAAATTGGCTGCACCACGGTGGATGGTCTTGGAATGTTGCTGCATCAGGCGGTGCCAGGCTTTGAACGCTGGTTTGGCCAGCGCCCCGAGGTCGACAATGCCACCCGCGCCGCAGCACTCAGATGACTTTTAACCTGGGGCTGACAGGATCGATTGGGATGGGCAAAAGCACCACGGCTGAACTGTTCGCGGCTGCTGGCTGTGCGGTTTGGGACGCCGATGCGGCGGTGCATCGACTGTATGCCAGCGGCGGTGCGGCTGTTGCCGCGATGCAAGTCCGGTTTCCCGGTGCCATCAACGACGGTCAGGTTAGCCGTGTAGAGTTGAAGGAAATTATTGGTAAGGATCCCAACGTCTTGCGTGAGATCGAAACCATCGTGCATCCGCTGGTGACACTGGACCGGGAAGAATTTCGCAAAATCGCCTTGTCTGATATACTTGTATTCGACATTCCGCTGTTGTTTGAAACCGGTGGGCACGTCGAAATGGATGCTGTGGTTTGTGTGACAATTGACGCCGAAACCCAGCAAAGGCGGGTGTTGGAGCGCGGAACCATGACGCTTGAGCAATTTCTGCAGATCCGGCTCAAGCAAATGCCGATCGAAGAGAAAACTGCCCGTTCCGATTACGTAATAGTCACCGATACGGTTGATCATGCGCGTGAACAAGTGGACAAGATCCTTGCCGACATCAGAGGGAAGATGGTCAATGCGTGAAATTGTACTGGATACAGAGACCACTGGCTTTGATCCTGAAAGTGGTGACCGGATTGTCGAGATAGGTGCAATTGAGCTATTCAATCACATGCCAACGGGCGTCACTTTTCACGAATATATCAATCCCGAACGATCGATGCCTAAGGGTGCGTTTGAGGTACATGGCATCGGCCCGGATATCCTGGAACCGCCACAGACGCCCAAACCAGGGGCGGTGACGCTGAGGGATAAACAGTTGTTTGCCAAGGTTGGGCAGAAATTTTTGGATTTTGTCGGCGATTCCACCATGGTGATCCACAACGCCAGCTTTGATATGAAGTTTCTGAACGCCGAGCTACGAAAGTTAGGGCTGCGGCAGCTTCCGATGGAGCAGGCAATTGATACGCTGGCTATGGCCCGAAAGAAATTTCCCGGCTCGCCCGCCACGCTGGATGCCCTGTGCCGCCGGTTCTACATCGACAATTCCAACCGAGCCCTGCACGGCGCGTTGCTCGATTCCGAAATCCTGGCCGAAGTTTACCTGGAACTGATCGGTGGTCGGCAGCCCGATTTTGGTCTGGCAACAACAAAATCCGCCGGTTCTGGTGCAGCTGATGACAACTGGCGGGCCACAGCACGGCCCACACCATTAAAGACACGCCTGACAGTGGATGAACAATCGGCGCATGACGTCTTTGTCGAGAAAATGGGCGATGGCGCATTGTGGAAAGCTTGAGACCATAAAAAAACGCCGCTGACGGATCAGCGGCGTTTATCAGAATTCGGAAGTCTCTGGCGCCTACTGCGTTGGTTGCTCAGCGGCAGTTTCGGCCTGACGGCGCGCGAGTTCGTTGCGATAAATCGCTACAAAATCAATGTTATCCAAGTTCAGCGGCGGGAAGCCACCGTCGCGGGTCACATCTGAAACGATGCGGCGGAGGAACGGGAACAACATGCGAGGGCATTCGATCAGCAGGAACGGGTGCAGCTGTTCCTCTGGGACGCCAGCGATGTTGAAAATGCCGACATACTCCAGTTCAAAGACAAACAGCACGTCGCCAGAGTCTTTGACCTTGGATTCGATGACCAGCTTGGTCACAACTTCATACTGGTTTTCAGTGCTACGCTTTTTGGCATCCAGGTTCACTTGAACGCTGACATCTGGCTGCGCGTCGCTGCCGGTGCCCTTCTGTGCCATTACATTCTCAAACGACATATCGCGAATGAACTGACCCAGAACATTCATCTGGACTTGCGGCTGTGCGCCTTCGATTGCGCCGTTTTCGGCCATGGAACTACTCCTGAAATAATATTTGGGCCGTGCATATCAGCTTGGCAACTACACCTCAACGGGTCAGGTCAATCTTGATCAGGACCTTCTACCCAACCCGATGGGCTGCGCGTTGGTTTCTTTGGGGAAACGTCCTCGTAATCCCCATCGATGACATCACCCTGACCACCGGGATAGCTGCGCGAATGCATGGTGCCAGACCCCATTTTGAACTGAGTCATTGTGATGCGTGCGCTCAAAAAGCGAAAAACGGCAACGCGTACTGGCGGCATCAACAGAGAAAAACCAATGGCATCAGTGAAAAACCCTGGTGTCAGCAACAAAGCGCCAGCCACAAGGATCATCGCACCGTGGGCCAGTGGCTCGGTTGGGTCATCAAGTTGCTGAAACGAGTTTTGCAGCTGCCCCAAGGCCATGCGCCCTTGGGTTTTGACCAGCCAGGTTCCCAGAACCGCGGTCAAAACGACAATAGCCAACGTTGGCCACAGACCAATGATCCCACCAACCTGAATAAACAGGGCAATTTCGATGATTGGCACCAAAAGAAAGGCCAGAAGCAGGTACATGAACGGTTTCCTTGTCACATTAGCGGGACGGTGGACTTGATCCCGCCCGTCACCTACATAAGTGCTGTGTGCTTTGGTTACAAAGCCTAGTCTTTAATATGAGGTCCAAATGGAGTCTCCTGTGATCCAACTTTTGGTTTTAGCCGGCATTGCCGTCTTTCTGATCCTGCGCTTGAAAAACGTGCTAGGCACCCGCGAAGGTTTTGAAAAGCCACCACTTCCAAAATCAAACGGTCGCGCGGATAGGGCCGGCTTTGAAGTGATCGAAGGGGGCCCAGATCTCGACATCACCGATCACGTGGACGAAGACAGCAAGCAGGCCAAGGCGCTGAGTGCCATGAAACGCGTGGAACCGTCGTTTTCGGTTGGCGAATTTGTCCAGGGCTCCCGTGGTGCTTATGAAATGATTCTGATGGGATTCGAACGGGGTGAGTTGGATAGCATTCAGCCGTTCATGTCCGAGGAGATCTTTGACAGCTTTGTGGATGCGGTGGCGCAACGTGAAGATCAGGGGCTGTCCATTGAGGCTGAGTTCATCGGGGTCAGCGAAACCACTGTGGTTGATGCGCAGTTTGATGAGGCCGAACAACGGGCTGAAGTCACGATGCGCTTTATTGCCGAGTTGACTTCGGTGGTGCGGGATCGCGGCGGAGATATCGTCGAAGGCGACCCCAAAAAGGTTAAACGTCAAAAGGACACGTGGACCTTCGCACGCAACATGGGCACCGATGATCCGAATTGGCATCTGGTCGCCACTGACGCATGATTGGCGCGCTTCGGCGGGCCCTTGGCGCTGCCTGTCTGATAGGGGGCGCCATGACTGCAGCCGGAGCGAAATCTGAAACCAGCTATAGCCTGTTGAATTTTTCCCAGCTTGATGGCTGGGAAAAAGACGACCATTCTGCGGCTTTGCAGGCGTTTCTGGGAACCTGCAAAGATCTGAAAGATCCGGATTGGCGGTCGTTATGCGCAGTGGCGCTACAGCAGAAACCCGAATCCGCCCGTTCGTTTTTTGAACTGCTATTTCGTCCAGTGTTGATCGAAGACGGGCAGGCAGCGCTGTTTACCGGCTATTTTGAACCCGAACTTGATGGCTCACGTTATCGCAGCTCGCGATACCGCTATCCGATCTACAAAATGCCACCCGAAGCCCGAAATTCCGGCCAATGGCTGCCACGGCGCGACATCCTGACAAGTGGCGTGATGGAGGGCAGGGGCCTGGAAATTGCTTGGGTTGATGACCCGGTAGAGCTGTTCTTTCTGCAAATTCAAGGGTCTGGCCGCGTTCGACTGCCTGATGGATCGACCATTCGAATTGGCTATGGTGGTGCCAATGGCCACAATTACCGCTCAGTTGGCCAAGAACTTGTGAGACGTGGCGTCTATAATGCGCATCAGGTTAGCGCTCAGGTGATCAAAAATTGGGTTCGCCGTAACCCATCAGATGGTCGGGAATTGCTGATGCACAATCCGTCGTATGTGTTTTTCCGCGAAATACGCAAAATTGCGTCCTCAGCGGGGCCTTTGGGGGCGATGAACAGATCCGTCACCGCGCTGCGCAGTCTGGCGGTAGATCCGAAGTATACACCACTGGGCGCGCCAGTTTGGTTGGAAAAGGACGGTGCTGGAAAAATGCGCCGTCTGATGGTTGCGCAGGACACTGGCTCGGCTATCAAGGGCGCGCAGCGGGCAGATATCTTTTATGGCACCGGGGATGCAGCAGGCCAGGCGGCCGGACGGCTGCGTGATCCGGGGCGAATGGTCGTGTTGCTGCCAATTCAACGGGCCTATGCGCTGCTACCGGAAGATATCTAATGACACGGCGGAAATTGACGGCAGACGAGATCGACCTCTGGCAAGAGGTCGTGAAAAAGGCCGAGCGCCTGCATCCGGGTGCTCATAGCTCGGTGCCGGCGTTATCTTTGCCGAAACCAAAACCGATGAAACAGCCAATCCCGCGTATTGAGGGTTTTGAATTTGGCAGTCGTGCCCGGCAAAAGCCGTTCAAACATGATCTAAAACCTGCCGTCACCGACAGATTGTTCAGCGCACCCGTTCAGATGGACAAAAAGGCCTTTACTCGCATGAAGCGTGGCAAGCTGAGGCCAGAGGGCAAGCTGGATCTGCACGGTATGCGGGTCGATTCGGCCCATCCGGCGTTAACCCGCTTCATTCTATCAGCGCAGGCCTCGGGCAAGCGGTTGGTGCTGGTGGTAACCGGCAAGGGCAAGGATCGTGACGAACCCGGTCCGATTCCAACGCCACGCGGGGTGCTGCGGCATCAGGTCCCGCAATGGCTGGCACTGTCGCCTCTGGCGCAGGCGGTGCTGCAAATTACGCCGGCCCACATCAGTCATGGTGGCACTGGTGCCTATTATGTCTATCTGCGCCGAACCCGATAAACCTGATTTATCTGTCTTCTGCACTGGCGTTGCGAAGGTCAATTTGTGTCGTACCACCACTTTTGGACACTTTTCCGGGCAGTAGATTGTCGAGCAAAACTTTGTCACGACCAAGGGCATCCGCAGTTTTCCGGGCAGAGTTCAGCATTGCAATCAGCGCAGGCGAGGTTCCCACCACAAGGTGAGATGAAACGGCGTCGTCAGAGAATGCAGTGGTGTCTATGATGTTGATCGGCAACCCAGCCACTGCATCCAGAGAAGATAGGTTGCCTAGCCTTTCACTGCTGTGGGTACCACGTAAGCGGCTGGAAATACTTAAAAGCTTATCCTTGCTGGACACAAAAATGATAAACGGCTGCGGGATGTTTTTGATACGGCTCATCTGGCTTTTGAACACATCGATATCCAGATCTGGGGACATAAGCACAACACCATTCAAATTGGCCGTCGACCAGCCCGGGGTCTGTATTTCAATCTGTCGCAGGGTCTCCATAACCAGCTGAGACCCCATTGAGTGTGCAACCAAAACTATGCGCCCAACTCCTGCAGACCGGATTTGTCGCAGCATTTTCTCTAGCCCGTCGCGGGCAAACAACACGCTGTCTTCGTCATAGGCATAACCCAACGGATTACCCTTGCTGGGCCAGGAAAATACCATCATGGCGCCCGGCAGTTGGATATCTTGTGCAAGTTGGGCAGCGCGAAAAGTAGTTTCAGCCTGGGTGGAATTGAAGCCATGCACAAACACGGTAACCTCACGCTGATCACGGGGCAGGTGGCCAATTTCCGTTTTTAGCCGTGCCCTGAAATCCGCCGGATCGTCGAACACCCGGCGTCCAGCCATGGTGAACTGCGTGCGTGGGTCCGGCTTGGCATAGGCAAAATCCAACTGTCCCGGTTGGTGGCTGGGAGGGATCGATACGGTCAGCTCTAGTAGGCTGTAGCTGTCCGATCTGCCAGACCCAAAACTGTCATCTGGTCCACGTTCGCGGACAGTGGCTGCAAAAATGGTTTTGGGCGTGCCAACCTGCAGCGCTTCGGGCGTTACCGGGGTGTACGAGCGGTCAGTGCAGGCGGCCAAACCAATTACCGCAAGCACCAATACCGCCCGAAAAATTACTGGTACAAAATGTCTGTCATTGTTCATCCGCGACAAGCTAGCGATGCCAAGGACAATGTCCAGTGGCACCGCACAAGAGGCGCTAGCTACAGCATATAACGGCTGATATCAGTGGATCGGGTCAGTGTGCCCAGGTTTTTCTCGACAAAATCTTCGTTGATTATGACCTCATCCCCTCCGCGATCTGGCGCGTTAAAGGATAGTTCCTCGAACACCCGCTCCATCACTGTATACAGCCGACGAGCACCGATGTTCTCGACCGACTGGTTCACCTCGGCGGCAATCTTTGCCAGTGCTGCAATGCCGTCATCGGTGAAACTGACAGTGACCTCTTCAGTGCCCATCAGCGCAGTGTACTGCAGGGTCAGCGCATTGTCGGTTTCGGTCAGGATGCGGACAAAATCTTCTTCGGTCAGCGCGCGCAACTCAACCCGGATTGGCAGTCGGCCCTGCAGTTCTGGCAGCAGATCCGAGGGTTTTGCGATGTGAAAGGCACCCGAGGCAATGAATAGGATGTGGTCGGTTTTGATTGGCCCGTGTTTGGTCGACACCGTAGTGCCCTCGATCAAGGGTAGCAAATCGCGCTGCACGCCTTCACGACTGACATCTCCGCCGCGCGCGTCCGAACGTGTGCAGACCTTGTCGATCTCGTCCAGAAACACGATGCCGTTTTGCTCAACTGAGTCCAGCGCGGCGCGGGTGACAGTTTCGTCATCTAGCAGTTTATCGGCCTCTTCACCGATCAGAAGCTCATAGCTTTCTGAGACGGTCATCTTGCGGCGCACGCTGCGCCCGCCCATTGCTTTGCCAAACAGATCACCCAGGTTCATCATCCCCATGTTCGATCCCTGTTGACCGGGGATTTCAAACGATCCCATCGGGTTAGATGTATCGGCCAGGTCCAGTTCGATCTCAGTGTCATCCAGCTCACCCGATTTCAGCTTCTTGCGAAACATGTCGCGGGTTGCCTCGCGGGCCTCGTCTCCAACAAGGGCTGCAAGCACGCGGTCTTCGGCAGCCTGATGCGCCTTGGCTTTGACGTCTTCGCGCATCAATTCGCGGGTTTGCAAAATGGCGGTATCAGCCAGATCACGGATGATCTGCTCAACATCGCGACCAACATAGCCCACCTCGGTGAACTTGGTTGCCTCAACCTTGATGAAGGGTGCACGCGCCAGTTTAGCCAACCGCCGCGAGATCTCGGTTTTGCCAACGCCGGTGGGGCCGATCATTAGGATGTTCTTGGGATAGACCTCGTCGCGCAGATCATCATCCAGCTGCTTGCGCCGCCAGCGGTTGCGCAGCGCCACGGCAACTGCGCGTTTGGCGTCGCTTTGGCCGATAATGAACCGGTCCAGTTCGGACACAATTTCGCGCGGGGTGAGATCTGTCATATTCCGTCCTTCCGGTCAGCCGAAAATTCTTATTTGGAGATGGTTTCTATGGTCAACTTGCCATTGGTGTAGACGCAGATGTCGGCGGCAATCGCCATCGCATCGCGCGCCACCTGTTCGGCGGACTTATCGCTGTCCATCATCGCTCTCGCGGCGGCCAGGGCAAAATTGCCACCGGACCCGATGGCCGCAATGTTGTGTTCCGGTTCAAGCACGTCGCCGGCCCCGGTGATCACCAGCAATTCGCTGCCATCGGTGACAATCAGCATTGCTTCCAGCTTTTGCAGATACTTATCGGTGCGCCAATCTTTGGCCAATTCGACACTGGCACGGGCCAACTGACCGGGTGTCGCTTCTAGTTTCGACTCAAGCCGCTCCAGCAGAGTAAAGGCATCGGCGGTTGAGCCGGCAAAACCCGCAACCACGTCATAGCCGCCAGGGGACAAGCGGCGCACCTTGCGCGCGGTGCCTTTGATCACGGTCGGGCCCAAGGATACTTGCCCATCGCCGGCAATCACAACTTCGCCACCCTTTTTGACGCCGATAATGGTGGTGCCGTGCCAACCAGGGAATTGATCGTCTGCCATAAATGCCTCCGTTTGATTACCATTTGTATATGGGGGCCAGGGGCGGCAGAGGCAACGGTTCACGTTTTGTTAACTTGCTATGCACTGAGCGCATTTCGGGGCTGTCAAACCGGCAATTGTAAGACTCAGTTGTCGATCCTACATCAGGGTCAACAACCGGCACAGTGTCGGCTGATAGATCAAAGGAAGCGTACCATGGCATTTGCAGCCACCAACACCCAAGCTCCTCTGGGAGCAGTCGCCACCCTCCGCGTTGTGGATAGTATTTTTAACCTGAAGAACTCGGTCGTGGCTTGGAACGAAGCCCGCGTGACACATAAACTGTTGTCGCGTCTGAGCACCGAGCAACTTGAGGACATCGGCCTGACCCGCGCTGATCTGTTCTGATCGCGCCAACCAGTTCGAAAGTCAAAGCCGCCGCTCCTCCCAGGGCGGCTTTTTCTTTGTCCGGCGATGTTTTGAGGTCATAAATTCAAATGGTCACCAGTCAAAGAAAAAGGGCGCCCCACTGGAACGCCCTTTCTAATTAGTTGATGTGAAACAGAATCAGAGAACTTCTTCGATCCAGGTTTGCAGCGCAGCTTTGGGCGCAGCGCCTGAGCGGTTCGAGACGACTTGGCCGTCTTTGAACAAGAACAGCGCCGGGATGCCGCGCACGCCCATTGCCGCAGCAGAGTTGGGGTTGCTGTCGACATCAACTTTGACGATCTTGACCTTACCGCCAAACTCGACCGCCAGCTCTTCCAGAGCGGGGCCGATTTGTTTGCAGGGGCCGCACCATTCGGCCCAGAAATCCACCACTACGGGGACATCGGAATTTTTGACTTCGGCGTCGAAAGTGGCGTCGGTGACGGCTACGGTGGACATGTGCATGTCTCCATGAGTGTGTGGCAACTGGAGTTGGAATTTAGGAATGGGTTAGTGGATCGTCAAGGTATCAGACGTCGCATTAACGCCGCAGACACAAGATCGTGTGGTAGGGGCATCAGGGTCGCGGTGCGAGTCCAAAGTATAGCGGTTTCAACCTGACGATCAGGATATATTTGCTCCAACGCATGGGCATATGCCCCCATCTGTCGCAACAGTCCCTCGGGGCATTGAGTAGCAGTTAACGGCACGGTGGCATTGGATTTAAAATCCACCGCAATGATCTTGTCCGGCGTCACAAGCAGTCGATCGATTATCCCGTGCAGTCGATCGTCGCCCAGATCAGAGGTGACCGAAACTTCCGCCAGAGTGTCAGGGGCAAAGATCGCCGAAAGGTCAGGGTTTTGGATCACTGCTGATGCCTCGGCCAGAAATTCGTCGCAGTTGGTGGCGTCTTGCAGCAGGTTTTGTGCGATTTTTGGCCAGTCCGATTGCGGCAGGCTTGGCAGGTGCTCTAGCAACAGGTGCAACTGACTGCCGCGTGCCATGGCAGCGTCTTCATCTAGGCCTTGTTCACCGGGCAGTGCCTTGGCACCACCCAAATCCGATGGGCTGAGAGTAGGTTTGGGGGCCGCATAAGGGGGTGCAGGTGTGGTGAAAACTGTTGTTAGCGTTGATTTTATCTGAGCCTTCTCCTCACGCGGCTCAAACGGCAGCCCATCCCAATCGCCATGTTCCAGCCGCAACCCCGGACCACCTGCGGTGTCCAGCGTCACCGCGCCGGCATCACCCAGAGCAAATTCAACCCTCTGATACCAGCTGTCTCCATCTTTCGCGAGATCACCAGCCGCAGCCACAATAAGCCATTTCTCGGCACGGGTTAGCGCCACATACAACAGTCGCAACCGCTCGTTGCGTTGTTTGTCCTGCGCCAATTCGCGGGCGGTCAGCATTGTGGCGGGCATCTGCGCTGCGGGAACTTTCCACATCGGTGTGCCATCGGCCATCATGATTTCATCATCGCGCGGTGGCTGCCGTTTGGCGGTGTCGGGCAGGATCACAATTGGCGACTCCAGCCCTTTGGAGCCATGCACCGACATTACCCGGATCATACTGCCGGCCGCACCCATCTGGCGTTTGATTTCCAGATCATCTGTTTGCATCCAAACCAGAAACCCGGTCAGGCTGGGAATGTCCGTGCGTTCATAGGCTAGCGCTTGGCTCAGCAACGCGTTGATGCCGTCTTCGGCCTCGGGGCCCAAGCGACCCAACAGGTTTTTCCGTCCCTGATGGCGGGTCAAGGTCCGTTCGATCAGATCAAAGGGGCGCAGAAAATCGGTCTGGTTGCGCAGATCGTTCAGTATCTGCATTGTTTCAGGGAAATCTTCAGCCCGGTCCCGCAGCGCAGTCCACAGGTATTTTGCGCTTCGGCGGTGGGCTAGATCAAACAGCATCTGCTCGGACCAACCAAACAAGGGTGATTTCAGCGCGCAGGCCAGCGACAGCGAATCCTCGGGCGTGGCCAGAAACGACAACAGAGCCGCCAGATCTTTGACCGCCAGCTCCGCCCCAACTTTCAACCGGTCGGCGCCGGCGATGGGTAGGCGGGCAGCTTTGCAGGCGCGGATGATTTCAGAGAACAGATCCGAGCGTCGTTGCACCAAAATCAGGAAATCACCGGCGTGAACCGGTCGGCGAATAAATGTGCCGCGATTTGATCCGTCCTCGGGGATGGTGACACCGTCATCGATCATCTGCTTGATAGACTGAGCGATGCGTTCGGCCAGTATCACATTGTGATGGCGTGCTCCGGGCCGGTCCACCGGATCAGTCCAGTCGCGTTCATCTTTGTCATCGACTTTTTCCACCACCGGCCACAGGTCCACCCGTCCCGGCAGGTCGCCCTTAAACGCGCGGTGCAGCGATTCTTTGTGAAAGCCGGCGCGGGGCATGTCCTGAAAAACCAGATCAACCAGCCCCAGAATCGCCGCTGACGAGCGGAAGGAAAAGTCCAACGAGGCATCCTGAAGTTCCGTTCCAGTGTCGCGTAGCCGATTGCCAAACTCGGCTCGCATCCGATCAAAGGCATCCGGGTCAGCCCCCTGGAACGAATAGATCGACTGTTTTATATCACCGACCACAAAAATCGTGCGTTCAACGTCGGATCGCGCGCCCTCTCCAGATGTGAATTCCTGCGCCAGTTTTTCGATCACATCCCATTGCACCGGGCTGGTATCTTGTGCTTCGTCCACCAGAATATGGTCGATACCGCCGTCCAAACGGTACAGCACCCAAGCCGCGACACCGGGATCATTCAGCAATTGCCGTGCCTTAAGGATCAGATCGTCAAAATCGAGCCAGCCGCGCAACTGCTTGCGTCGGGCGTATTCCGGCACAAAGGCGGCGGCAAACTGGTGCAGATCATGCGATTTTCGCGCCGTCATCAACCCCAGCCGCTTGCCTCGCGCATCCTCGACCCGCAGCATCAGCGGTTCCAACGGGTCCATCAGCGAGGCATGGCCTTCGCGCAGCTTTTTGGTTGGGAAAGATCCCAACTTGGCGCTGAATGGCTCTTTGGCACTGGCACCTGTCAGGAACACACTTTCCAATGCAGCCAAGTCGGAAAGGGTAGGGCGGGTGATCCCCTGTAGTTTCTGCGCCGCCTTCTGATCATTGACGCCGCCGCTGGCCAGCATGGTTCGGGTGCGTTGCAACAACTCCTCTTCACCGCCAAGGAATGCTAAGGACTCCAGTGCTGATTCATCAAAATCAGCAGGCAAATCAAACAATTTCAGCAGATCAACCCACTCCAGAGGGGTGTCGAATCCAGCACGGCGGCGGCTGATAGCAGCGGTTAGCGTGTCGAAATCGCTATCAGTGACGTGGCGGGCCAACGCTTCGACCAAATGCGCTTGATCACCCTTGGCAAAATCCTCGGAAATTTCCGCCCGCAACAGGGATGCGGCGCGGTCTTCCATTTCGGAAAACTGCGGGCTGACTCTGGCCTCTAGCGGAAACCGGCGCAGCAGGGATGAGCAGAACGAGTGGATGGTCTGGATCTTCAACCCGCCAGGCGTTTCCAATGCACGAGCAAACAGAGTGCGCGCTTGCGATAGACCCTCGGGCGAGATCACATCCTCGGCCCCCAATTCGGTCAACGCCGCGATCAGCGCCGTGTCCTGCAGCATCGCCCATTCGCCGAGCCGTTTGAACAGCCGGTTTTGCATCTCGCTGGCGGCGGCTTTGGTATAGGTCAGGCAAAGGATGTGTTGTGGTTGCACGCCTTTCAGCAGCAGTCGCGCCACCCGGTCGGTTAGCACCTTGGTTTTGCCCGAGCCGGCGTTGGCGGCCAACCAGGTCGAGGCATCAGGGCGGGCGGCACGGAACTGTGCCTCAGAGGCGGCGTCGCGATTGATCTGTCCGCTATTCATGTCAGATCCTCGGGGTCGGGTGTTGCACTGCGGTCCCATTCGCCAAACCGGGCGAGATGGTCAAAATCGCTGTGATCGCTGTCCAGATGCAGCATCCGGCGACTGGTATAGCCTTGATCAGGCTCGAAATAGGCGCCGATCAATTGGCGTAAATCATCCCAGACTTTGGCTGGTGGATCTTTATCAAGTGGTGCCCGGACCTCTTTCATGGTGGTGCCTAATCCAATGAACAACGCGCGCGACACTTCTCTAGGACCGATATCTTTGAATGCTCCCTCTTCGGCCATTGCGGCTTCGATCAGCAGTTGTTTTTCGAACTTCATCTGTTGGGTTTCTGACGGCGGTGCACCGGTTTTGTAGTCGTAGAGATGCAGAAAACCACGGTCATCCTCGTCGATACGATCGGCGCGGCAGGCAATGGTGAAATCGAGCGGATCCAGTCGGGCCTCACCCTTGGCCTCAAACGCAATCGGCCGAGAACTCAAACGACGAGTTTGTTCAGCCTGGATGAAATCGCCGGATATGCGGTTCACCCGCGACAGCCACAGGCAACGTGCCACCGGCCAGGGTACGTGTTCTTCCAGTAGGTCACGGGATTTCTGCAGCAGGTGATCGCGGGTCAGCAGGGTAGGTTTGTCCAACGATTCCTTGATGAAATGCTCAAAAACCTCATGCACCACGATGCCACGCAATAGTGCATCGGGTACGCGCACCAGAGGGTTGAGAACCTTCAATCGCAGCACATGTTTGGCGTAGATTGCATAAGGGTCGCGGATCAAGCGTGGAATTTCGGTGATGGTCAGGCGGCGGGGCCGGGCAAAAACCGGAGGTCGGGGCGAAGGGCGCAGGGCAGGCGGCGTTTGAGTCGGAGTTTCCAGCGCCTCGGCCCAGTCGAGCCATTTCTGGCCGCGTTCCCGCATGGCCCTCAATACGTCTGGCCCGTGTTGATCGGGTAGGCCGTCCAGCAGATTGCACAGCCGGTTCAACCAACGCGAGGCAACGGTGTCCGAATCGTCCGAACGCACAGCACGGGTGATCCAGACCTCGGGCGCGGCGATGGCCTGTTGGAAATCATGTGCCGACAATCCGATCCGGCGTTCGGGCAGCAGCAACCCGGCCTGGTTGCGCAATTGGCGGTTCAACCAGGGATCAGGCTTTGCGGCTTCGGGCCAGCTGCCCTCGTTCAATCCGCCCAAAATCACCAGATCGGCGCCTTGCACGCGCGCTTCGAGCGTACCCCAGATCATGATTCTCCCATGTGGCGCGTCGCGGTCGCGGACCTCACCTTGTGACAGAAGCGCGCCCAACAGATCGACAAAATCGCGGCTGCTCATCTCGCCACCGTGGCTGGCCTCGGTCTCCAGTTCCTGGATGACTTTGAGTGCTTCGCGGCCGGCCTTTTTGTCCCAAAGTGTACCCGCGCCATCGGTTTGACTACCACTGGCGATCGCCTCGGCCAGACTACGCAAACGAAAAACCCATTCGGTCAAAGGTAGATGAGTTTCAACCACCTGATCCGCAAAGTGATCATTTAGCCAGTTGGTCCAGCCGTCCATTATTTCGCGATTGGCGCCGAACTGGTCAAAACAGGCGCCATCAGGAAAGGGAGGGCCATAATTGCGAAGTTGCAGTTCCAACTCGCGGGAGTGACGCAGATGGTCGCCACGGGCACCACCATCGTGGGTTAGCGGGTGTTTCAGTAACGTCAGCAGACTGTCACCAGCCAATGTTTTGCAAAACAATTCAGCTACATGGCGCAAGAAACGCCCTGGCGGCGACAATTGCAGCGGCTGGCCGGCGCTGTCGTCAGGCAAAATGTCCCAACGGTCCAGCGCAGCTGAAACCTGACGGGTCAGCATCCGGTCGGGGGTGATCAACGCAGCGGTATGGCCGTCTTCGGCCGCCTGTCGCAATCGCATGGCAATCGCCAGCGCCTCGCCCCGTGGGTTGGTGGCTTCGATCAACACCATGTTGTTGGTTGCCTTGTCCAGATCGGTTAGCTGTGGGCCTTCGATCATCCAGGCATCAGTTACCGGGGCAGGGCGTAAGGATAGAGATACCAACCGGTTTCGAGCTGGCGCGGGTGGTTGAATTCCACCCCAAGGTTCTATGTCGCTAGGGGCCAGATCCAGGCCGGTCATTAGCTTGTGAAACCGAAATTGCGGGTGATCTTCAGAGATCAGTGGGTCGTCGAGCCCGGACCAAACCTCGGAAGGAAGGTCAAAGTCAAAGCCGGGTAACACCACCGCACCCTGCGATCTTGCCAAGAGTCGATCAGATCCAGAACCACCCGACGTTGGCGGGCCTGGGCATCCATCGCGCCGTCGTGAGTATCGGTGAACTCGTCCGCAATGCCGATAAACTTCTGAGCCCGCGACCAGTGGTCAGACATGTCCGAAACATCAAGGTCACGGATGGTATCGGTTGTAACACCTTCGCCCTGCATTTCATCAAACAGCGCTGCCAGACTGTCTGAAAGGTCATACAGCGAAGACCGCGCGGCCAGGTCAGGTTGCGCGTCCAAGAGTTTGGCGACCAGTTGCGACAATTCAAGCCGCCGCCGTAATGCGGGCAGTGCGGGGGGGAGCCCGTGCAGAGTGGCGCGTTTTGTCAGGTCCCCCAGCAATGACATGCGTGGCAATAACAGGGTTGGTCCGGCATCAAACAAGCTGCGAATGCGGCGCGCCATACGCTGGGTGTTGACGATCAACTCAACCCGAGCCAGTTCCTCGGGCGGTTGGCTTTTGCTGCGCTGGATCAATCCGTTGACCAATGCGCAGGGAAAATCGACGCCGCAGGGTAGGGCGAACAGACGGGGGGTGTCTGAGGGTTCAAACATTATGTGATTTCAACATATTTTCCGCCAATTCGATACCTTCGGGATAGCCGACATCGCACCAGTGACCGGGGTATTCCAGCGCAAATAGGCGACCCGCGTCGTGCATTTGGTTCCATAAGGTGTTCAAAGAAAAAGCTGTCTCTTTGATCTGGTGCAATCCGGTGGTTTTTACAATTTGCACGCCGCCATATACTAAATCTCCACCGCGACTAATGCGGCCACTGCTGTCAGCAGTGAAATCACCAGCCCCCTTGCGGCCTACCGCGCGGGCCAGTGGGACACAGACAAGTAGCGCGTCCATTTTTTTGGGGTCCCAAGCGCCCTGCGCTAGTTTCAGTGGGTTGGGCCCTGTCCAGATCACATCGGTGTTCATGGTGAAAACCGGGCCTTTGCCCAACAGTGGCAAAGCGTGGCGTAGCCCGCCACCTGTATCCAGAATCGCCGGAGACTCATGGCTGAGCAGCACATTTTGCGGTGATAGATGTGCTTCCAGCATCTCCGGCTTAAAAAACAGATTGGCCACGATCCGGTCCGGCGACACGTCGCGGGCTAGGTCAAGGGCGTAGTCAATCAACGGTCGGCCTGCGGCTTTGATCAGTGGCTTGGGGCAATCGCGAGTCAGTGCCTTCATCCGGGTGCCAAAGCCGGCGGCAAATAGCATCACCGATGAGGGATGGCTTGGCATCACGATCTCAGCTTGTTTAGGTTTTCGGGGGTTGGTGCTGGCAAGTTGTCTCGGATTATTTGCGCCACCGGCGTTAGTGCCGGATGATCCAACCCACGGATCATGTGGTTCCAAACTCGTGAAATTAAATCGACATACTGTGGCTTGCCATAATCCTGCGACAGACGGGCAAACACTCCCAAAATACGCAGATTGCGTTGTACACCCAGCACAGTATAGGCGGCGTGAAAATCCAAGCTGTCGACACCGGTACTGGCGATATATCGTTCTATCATTTGCAGCTCGACGGCGGCAGGCACATCGCGGCGGGCGTCTTGCAGCAATGACACCAGATCATAGGCACGATGGCCGACGCGGGCGGCCTGGTAATCCAGCAAACCCACCCGAGAAATGCCATCGCGTTCCGGCAGCCACAACAGGTTCTCGGCGTGGTAATCACGTTGCACCAGTACTAAATCGCCGGTGATGGTTTGGCGCAAAATATCTTCGAACTGATCTACAAACGGGGCTGTCAAAGTGGTGTCCTGAGACCCGAGAATTCCGTCGCGATAGCTGGTAAAGACAATCTCGACCAGTTCCGCCATCATACGCGGGTCCATTGCGTTCAAGTCAGGCACAGGTGCTGCGTGTAGTTTAACCAGAACATCGGTGGCTGCTTGGTACAGGGGCATTTCCAGAGTTGAGTCGCGTTGGAGAACACGGGCGTAAAGATCATCGCCGAGATCTTCGATCAGTAGAAAACCGTTTTTGGTGTCTTCAGCCAGTATTTCAGGGGCACTTAACCCATTGTGGCGCAGGTGTTTTGTGATGTGCACAAAAGCTGCCACGTCTTCGCCCTTGTCGGGTGGCGCGTCCATCAGAACAACGGTTTTGCCTGTGTTAGGATCTGAAATTCGCTCATACTGTCGGTTTGAGGCGTCGCCGGCCAGATCAGCGCGAATGCCGGCGCCCCAGGCTGTTGTGGCCAGAAAGGTGGCAGCCAAGTTATTGCGGTCAGTCATGTGTCATCCGATCCATAAGCATCTGCCATTTTGCATCGCTCCAGGTGAAGGTCAGGTGGCGGGTATCGGGGTGATTGGAATCCAGTGCAAGGCTCAGAAGCAGCGCGTGTGATGGAGACAGTTCAGCCAACCGGTCCGGCCATTCAACCAGACAGATGGCACTGTCAAAGGCTTCGGTCAGGCCCAGTTCCTCGATCTCGTCCAGCGATGACAGCCGGTATAGATCAGCGTGCCACAGTTCACCCGTTGGGACGTCGTAGGTTTGCACTAGGGTGAAGGTGGGTGACGGAACATCCTCAGGAAGGAGCAACAGCGACTGGATCAGATGGCGGGCAAAATGGGTCTTGCCGGCACCAATGGGGCCTTCCAGCAACAGGCAATCGCCGGGGCTAAGAGCCGCGGCGATGCGAGTGGCCAGATCGGCGGTTTGTTCAGGCGAAGACAGAGTGATGGTCGCAGGGCTGTTTATCATGCCGCCACAATGGCCTTGCCGGGTGGCGGCTGCAAGCCTGGTTAGCTGTCCTGATGAGTGATCTTGAACCGTTCCTGCTCTGGTAGTGCGATGCTGGGAGCAGGCGCGCGGAAGGTTACCATGGTGGCGCCGGTTTGCACCGCCGAAACCTTGCAGATCAGCGGGGTGCCGTTACGCAACTGCACATGGGTCCACCACTGCTCACGGTTTTCTCGCCCTGCAACAAAATCGCGCAGCTCTCCCCAGGTTGGGGTCGCGGCACACATGTCCTGCCAGACCCGGCAAGCATCAACCACTGAAACTTTGGCAAAGCTGGCGTCGGGGTCCATTTGCCACAAATCGTGGTAGGCCTTGTTAGAGAAGGTCATGGTGCCGTCATTGGCAAACACGGCAATGGCTTCGTCCATTTGATCCATGATTGACTGACCCATCTCCAATTCCGAGCGGAACTGTCGTGTCAGAGTGATCTCGGCGGTGATATCTTCGAACAGGAAGGCAACGGCCCCATCAGGGTGCGGGCGACCGCTGACCGAATAAACCGAACCCGATGGCAGCGACCAGGTTTCCTGATACCGGCCTTCAGCGGCGGCTTCGAGCAGATCGGCCATCTGATGGCGCCAGCTGGTGTAGTTCTTTGGCTCGGGCATCATGCGCTGATCGCGCAGACGGTCAAAAAAGCTGAGCAAATTGGGGCGCGAGCTGAGGAAATTGGCGGGCAGGGCGGTCAGGTCGATCAGTACAGGATTGAACAGCACCAACTGGCGGTTTCGGTCAAAAATCGCTAGGCCAATTGACAGCTGAGCAAAGGTTTTTGCCAGTGTTTGTACAAAATTACGCTGGGCAACCTCGGCATCAACCACCGCGTTGATATCCACAGCGTGACACAGCCAGCCGGCCTCGGTCTCGGTGGTTGAAATATTGTACCACAACTTCTTTTTGCTGTCGGGCAATGGGATCGAAACCCGCTCGGCCTTGCCGCTGGTCATTGGTTCAGAAAGATCGGAAAACAGCGGGTCAGCAAAATCTACATTACGACCGCGCAGCTTCTGGCTGAGATTGTCATAGGCCAAGTTGGACCATGTGACTTCTTCCTCTTCGGACTGCAGCCACACAGGATAAGGGGCCTGATGCACCGCAGCGCGCAGGGTGGTCAATTCATCGTCGAGAGAGGTATCTTTGGCCTCGGTTGTGCTGCGACGTAACTGGACCCGGGTGACACCGTCGATCCATTCACAATGGGCCTCATGAGATTCGGCATTTGCAGTCCCAGACAACACCAGCGGCCCGACATCCTTTAGAAACCCTGGCGATTGAGGCAGTCCAGGGTAACTGCGGGCCAGTTGATCCCGCAGGGTGGTCCAGCTGAAGCCTTCGGCCTTGTCGCCAATAAACTTGCGCGCGCCAGTGGACCAGCCAATCAGGTTGGCCTCGTCAAACAGGAACACAGCATCGGTCCGGCTGTCGCCGGTTAGCAGATCATGTTCCATACCCTTTGGGCCCTGCGCTGGTGATAACCACCACACGGCAACGGCCGCCGTGGCTGCACATAGAGTTGCCAAAACAAGCCATTCGATGGAGACGATGTTTTGCATATTATCCTGCCTAGTCTAGCTGTCATTTACCTTATCTTGACTCATTAATAGTTAATCGATGTTTAACTGGTTGCCTAAATATGAATAGTTAAATTTCTATCGGTTGGTTGTGGCCCATGGGAACGGCGTATTCGCCCTCGAGCGCATCGATCTTATTGCGCGGCCAGGACACTTCAACAATAGCGCCCGGACGGTCAGTGTGAATGCTAATAGTTTGCGATGGGTCAGAACCGTTGGCAAAGCGCAGGCTGGCGCCGGTGCGTTCCAACAAGGTTTTGGCGATAAACAGGCCCAGCCCCATGCCTTCGTACTCGGGGCGCGCCTTGCGTTCGCTGTCTACGCGTCCCTGACGCATGAATGGGTCACCGATTCGTCCTATCATTTGCGTAGGGTAGCCACTGCCGTCATCGTAGATGCGTATTGTGATGGTTTCTTCAGCCCAAGTCGAATCAACCCAAACATTGGCACGCGAGTAATCCACGGCGTTTTGCACCAGATTGCGTAATCCATGAATGATTTCGGGTTTGCGTAGAATGGTCGGCTGTTGAACATCGCCCCCCTCAACCGGGCCCTCTTCAAAATGGATAAACTTTCCGCGATGCATGTGCGGTTCTGCGGCCTCGTGAATCACCGTGGAAATGGGCGCCTGACGCAGATGCAGGTCATCTTTTCCGGCCCGTCCCATATTTTGAAGAATGTCACGGCAGCGATCAGCCTGCTCGCGAATCAGAGCGGCATCCACGCGTAAGTCGGGGCGGTCTTCCAGCTCTTCGATCAATTCGGCACTTGCCAGTTTGATGGTTGCAAGTGGCGTGCCCAACTCATGCGCGGCGGCGGCTACCACGCCGCCCAAGTCGGTCAGTTTCTGTTCTCGCGACAGGGCCAGTTGCGTCGCCGCCAGCGCATCTGACATCGACCGCATTTCGGAACTGATCCGGTGCGAGTAGGCGCCCAGGAACAGCACCGCGATGATGATGGCGATCCAATTGCCAAAGACAAAGACATCCGGAATGCGCAGGATAAAGCCCTGTGCAGTGCGTAGGGGTATGTGAAATTCGGCCATGAGTGTCACCAGAATGATGGCGGTGCCACCAATGATCAGCGTTGATCGCAACCGCATCATCGTGGCCGAGATTGTCACAGGCCCCAAAACCAGCAGTGCAAACGAGTTGTTCAACCCGCCAGTCAGGTACAGCAAAAGGGACAGTTGCAGCAGATCAAACAGCACGGTCAAAAAGTTCTCAAATTCCGACAGGCGCTTGTTTTCGGGGAAGATAAACATTGCGACCAGATTTCCGACCACGGAAATGCCGACAGCAGAATAGCACAGGCCAAGGTCCAGCTGCAGATTGTACATGCCTTGGGCAACGGTAATGGCAGTGATCTGCCCCCCGATGGCGACCCAGCGTAGCAGAATCAAGGTCCGCAGTCGGATCCAGTGGCTGCGCTCTTGTCCGCTCATCAGGCCAATATAGGACTCGCTCATGACGTTTGGCTCCGGTTGCATCGGCTGTAATTGTTGATAGGTCTGACATCAGCAACGATCAACATATCACTTAACTTTCAAGGTGTGATCTCATGACCCGTCTATATGCCGTTCTCGCTTCTGTCTCTGTTGTCGCTCTGCTGGGCGGTGTTTGGGTTGTGACCCAGGGCGGGCAGGATGCTGATCAATTTGCCCAGTGCCGCAGCAGTCAGATCGCAGGCGGGACGGCGCAGATTGGCGGGCCGTTTGAACTGGTGAACGCAAAGGGCGAGACCGTCACCGACAAAGATGTGATCACCGAGCCATCGCTGATCTATTTTGGCTATACTTTCTGTCCTGATGTCTGCCCGATGGACACTGCCCGTAATGCCGACGCAATCGATGTGCTGGCCGAACGTGGTCAAAGCGTAACGCCAGTGTTCATTTCAGTTGACCCAGCGCGGGACACCCCCGAGGCGGTTGGCGATTTTGCTGAAAACCTGCACGAACGGATGATTGGCCTGACTGGGTCGATCGAGCAGGTCAAGGCGGCAAGCCGGGCCTATAAAACCTATTTCAAGGTGCAGCCTGCCGAGGACGAATACTACCTCGTTGATCACTCGACGTTTTCTTATCTGGTGCTGCCCGAACAAGGTTTTGTTGAATTTTTCCGCCGCGATGTGGAGCCTGAAGAAATGGCCGATCAGATCGGCTGTTTCCTAGAGAATATGTAGCTGTTTGACGTTTCACGCCTGCCCGGTAATATTCTTGCTCACAACAACCAAACTACTGGCGTAAAGGACTAAGCATGGCCGAAACTGTTCCGCTGGACATTGGACCTGACAAAACGCTGCTGCTGGTTGACGACGATGAGCCGTTTCTTCGGCGGTTGGCGAAAGCAATGGAAAAGCGCGGTTTCGAAGTCGAGACCGCCGGGTCTGTGGCTGCAGGTCGCGCCATTGCCACGGCGCGCCCACCTGCCTATGCGGTCGTCGATTTGCGCCTTGAAGATGGCAACGGGTTGGATGTGGTCGAAGTGCTACGCGAAAAACGCCCGGACAGCCGGGTGGTGGTACTGACCGGTTATGGCGCCATTGCCACAGCAGTAGCTGCGGTAAAAATTGGCGCCACCGATTACCTGAGTAAACCAGCAGATGCCACCGATGTAACAAACGCATTGCTGGCGCAGCCGGACGAGTTGCCACCACCGCCAGAGAACCCAATGAGCGCTGACCGGGTACGGTGGGAACACATTCAGAGGGTGTATGAGCTCTGCGACCGCAACGTGTCGGAAACCGCGCGTCGTTTGAATATGCATCGCCGGACGTTGCAGCGGATCTTGGCCAAACGCAGCCCAAAATAGGCTCTAATAAGGGGTAATTGGCCTATATTATGCGGCTGATTACCTGTGAATTCTCATAACGCTGCCAATAGCTCGCTATGGCGCGCGATATATGAATTGCGAGCCTCAACCGGTGGACGCAGTTGGATCGCTAAATCTCCGATCAGGTTCGCGTCCGGCCTGCCAAACAGCTTGTTGGCTTCCTGAACCGAGAAACCCGCGATTTGCACCGCCTCCATCCAGGCGCTGATGCGATCGGCTTTCTTAATCTGTTTCTTGACCGTGACGGGCAGTGCTGCGGGCAGTCCAAACCGGAGGTGAATGGCGGCAGTCAGACGCGCGTCCAACTCGCCATATGACGGGCCAACAGCTGATTTGACCGGTGAGATCATATCTCCAATCACATATTCCGGCGCATCATGCAGCAGTGCCGCCAACCTCCATTTCACCGGTGCCTTGGGATTGATGCGGCCATACAGGGTTTCGACAAGCAGCGAGTGCTCGGCCACCGAATATGCAAAATCCCCTTTGGTCTGGCCATTCCAACGTGCCACAAAAGCCAGCCCATGGGCGATATCGTCGATCTCAATATCAACCGGAGTGGGATCCAATAGATCCAGTCTGCGGCCGGACAGCATACGTTGCCAGGCGCGTGGAGGGGTGGCCATTTGGTTAGTCCTTTTTGGAGAATTCTAAGGGTCTATTTAATTGAGATGCATCCTGATTTTACGTCAAGATTACCAATAAGAAACAAATTATTGAGGCACTGTGTTTTGAAATTCACGAGTCAAACCCTAGTATTATATGCATGAAGGGGAAACAGGGCCTCTCCTGGCGACCCCTCCTTGACGATGAACTTGTATCGAAAGGAGCATGTCATGTTCAAGCGATTGCTAGCAGCTTCCGTCATCTTTGGAATGGCCGCAACGGCGCCTCCGGCCTTTGCTTCAACCTGTGGAGAACGCGAAGACGTTATCCATCAATTGGAAAACCAATATTCTGAAACTCTGACCGCGGGTGGGTTACAAACCGCTCCCTCAAACAACTCCGTGGTCGAAATCTGGTCATCCGAGCAAACCGGGACCTTTACAGTGCTGATGACCCAAGCCAATGGGATCAGTTGTATCGTAGCAGTTGGCACCGACTACTTTGACATTGGTCCGCTAAAAAAGCCAAAAGGCTCGGACAGTTAAACTACCAAACTCAAATTCCGACGTTCAATCCGGGCATCTTCGTTGCTTGTCAACCAATGCAATGTTAGGGGCAGCCTGACTTATTTCAAACCGGATTGGAGAAGACGATGGCCGGAGATTATTTTGTCAAGGATATCGCGCTGGCCGAGTTTGGCCGCAAGGAACTTGATATAGCCGAAACTGAAATGCCAGGACTGATGTCACTGCGCACCGAATACGGCGAAAGCAAGCCGCTGAAGGGCGCCCGGATTGCCGGCTCTTTGCACATGACGGTTCAGACTGCTGTTCTGATCGAAACACTGGTGGCGCTGGGCGCCGAAGTGCGCTGGGCGTCGTGCAACATTTTCTCGACCCAGGACCACGCTGCTGCGGTAATCGCCGCCGCTGGTATCCCGGTTTACGCGGTCAAAGGCCAGACTTTGGTCGAGCATTGGGATTATCAGGACCAGATCTTCCAATTCAAAGATGGCCCCTGCAACATGATCCTGGATGATGGCGGCGATGCGACACTGTACATTCTGCTGGGTGCCCGTGTTGAGGCTGGCGAAACTGGCCTGCTGGATGTGCCAACTTCGGAAGAAGAAGAGGCAATCTTTGCTCAGATCAAAAAGCGCATGGCCTCCAGCCCCGGTTGGTTCACCAAGCAGCGCGATGCGATCCAGGGTGTTTCAGAGGAAACTACCACCGGTGTGCATCGTCTTTACGAACTGGTGAAACTGGGCCAACTGCCGTTCCCGGCGATCAACGTGAATGACTCGGTCACCAAGTCGAAGTTCGACAACAAATATGGCTGCAAAGAATCGCTGGTTGACGGTATCCGTCGCGCCACTGACACCATGATGGCCGGTAAAGTTGCCGTCGTTTGTGGTTATGGCGACGTTGGCAAAGGCTCGGCTGCTTCGTTGAGCGGTGCTGGTGCCCGTGTGAAAGTTACCGAAGTTGACCCGATCTGCGCCCTGCAGGCCGCAATGGACGGTTTTGAAGTTGTGGTTCTGGAAGACGTTGTCTCTAGTGCTGACATCTTTATCACCACCACCGGCAACAAAGACGTGATCCGTATCGAGCACATGCGCGAGATGAAGGACATGGCGATTGTTGGCAACATTGGTCACTTTGATAATGAAATTCAGGTCGCAAACCTGAAGAACCACAAGTGGACCAACATCAAAGACCAGGTCGACATGATCGAGATGCCCTCGGGCGCGCGTTTGATCCTGTTGTCCGAAGGTCGTTTGCTGAACCTCGGCAACGCCACTGGCCACCCATCGTTTGTGATGTCGGCTTCGTTCACCAACCAGGTTTTGGCTCAGATCGAGCTGTGGACCAAAGGTGACGAGTACAAGAACGACGTGTACATCCTGCCCAAGCATCTGGACGAGAAAGTCGCCCGCCTGCATTTGGACCGGATCGGCGTCAAGCTGAGCAAACTGAGCAACGAGCAGGCATCCTATATCGGCGTGTCCGCTGATGGCCCATTCAAGCCCGAGCATTACCGCTACTAAGCTTTCTGGTAAGCAATAGAGACATCGAAGGCCGCCGTGAGAAACTCACGGCGGCCTTTCTATTTATCGGGTTGCAGTGCCGATGAGATAGGAAAACCCTGTCAGATGAGCCTTGTTAAAAGCACCGACCTTTTCCAATATATCCTGATTTGCATCGCGAAAGCCCGTGGCCTGATCGGCTGACGGATAATACAGCAACACTACCTCGTCCGGCGTGGCCATGCCCATTGCGTCGTCAACGTTCAAAAAGGCTTCGCTGATCCAGTGACCATCGCGCTGTTCAGCCATAGCACCCAGGGCCGCCAGATCGGTATTTCGCCCGTCAATGTCGCTGTTGTTGTAATACCCAAGTTTGAGAATGTACTGACGGTCGGCCAGCCCATTCGAGTCTTCTGCAGCAGCGAACTGAGTCAGGGAGCCTTCGAAGGCTGCCAAGGCACCACTCAGTTTGCGGCGGGCGGCTGCATCTGCCAAAATCGGATTATCACAGGTCATAACGGCATATTCGGCAAGGTCCGGAACTTTGACGGTTCCCTGCTGAGCCATGATCGGGCCACTGCGCAGGATTGCGCATCCGATACTATCAGCAGTTTGCTCAGAAAGGGTATCATTGCCGCTGAACAGGACTACCAGAGCGTTTTCCTGACCTGCGCTTGCACTTCCGGCAACTGTGGCAAGTAGGCCCGCGGCGATAAGGGTTTTGAATAGGGACATGGTGTTATCCTTTTGTCTGAAGATGGATGCGAACCCGGTTGTCACCAAAGACGTCGCTGGGAACGCGATGCTCAGGCGTCATTAGCGCCCGGATGGCCGCGATAGGGGTTGCAATGAATTCCGTGGGATGGGCTGGAATCGGCATGGCTGAGGCTAGACCAACAAATTTTGCGGTGAAGTCGGCATCGGTCCAACGGTATTGAACTTCGGCCAGCTGAGTGCCCTCATGGACAAGACCAAGGTTCATTTCACCTTTTTGGGCGCCTTGGATATCTGCCGACAGCAGGGTGATTTCGTAAGTCATGTGAACTCCTGATTTGACTAAAACCAGTGTGCCCAGTTGTAGGATTGGATTATAACTGTTCAAATTCAATCCAAACTGGTTAGAATATGATCCATGAAAAACTGGGATGACCTGCGCATATTTCGCGCAATGGCCAAAGCCCGTTCGATTCGGGCGGCTGCTGCAGATTTACGAACCACCCATGCAACGGTGTCGCGTAGAATTCGCGCGCTGGAAGAGGACCTGGGCAGCGCGTTATTCGAGCGCCGCAACGAGGGGCATGTCCTGACCGCCTTTGGTCAAAGCATGATGGATCTTACCGAAGGTGTCAGCGTCGGGGTCGAAGCGATAGATCGTTTGGCCTTTGGTCAGGATGGAAGTCTGGCCGGGCCCGTCCGGCTTTCGGTCCTAGAGGATCTCTATCACCAAGTTCTGTCAGGCCCACTCGACAGTTTTATGCGTGCCCATCCTATGATTGAATTGTCCATCGAAACCACGCCCAACCTGCGCGATGTCAGTCGGCGGGAGGCCGATGTCATTGTGCGCATCACCAGTAACCCGCCGGAACAGGCGGTTGGACGCAAGGTGGCGGACAGCCCGCTTGCCCTATACAGCTCGCCGCACTACCTGAACCAGCGCCCCGCTATTGATCGCTGGATTGCGTTGGACTATCCGCCGACCATCCCCCCTTTATTGAACGCAAGACCGGTATTTCTGGCCGGTTCACTGACCGTGGTGGCGGATGTGCTGCGCCGAGGCCAAGGGATTGGTTTGCTTCCTTGCTTTATGGGGCAGGGCGATCCAAATCTTGTTCGGCTGCCCGAGGTGGATTTGATTCCCGACAAAGAAATTTGGACACTGACCCACGTAGACATTTTGCAAAATCCGCGTGTTCGATTGCTGATGGATCACCTTTACCGTGCGTTTTCAGATCAGCGGCACCGAATCGAAGGCCGTTTTGAGTAGGACGCAGTCGTTTACTTTTCCCCTTGTATAGCAAGCCTGTGCCAGTAGGATTTGTCACATTGGGAGTTTCCCAAGTTCAAATTTGAGTATCAACACTTTTTGGGGAGCCAAAACCATGGGCAAGCGAGACGATTTGATTGCGCAATATGCGGATGATTTAAAAAACAAATGTGGGGTGGATCCGGATATGGATCTGCTGACCAAAGTCACCATTGGCTGCGGACCGGCGATTTACAATGCTGACTCCTCGACAGTTGCTGCCACTCAGGACAGTGAGATTGAAACCGTCAAGCAGAACTTCCTGATCAAAAAATTGGGGTTGGCTGATGGTCCCGAGCTAATGGGCGGGATCAGCGCGGTGCTGGAAACCTATGGCAAGTCCGAGCGCAACAAGTACCGCGCAGTGGTCTACTACATGCTGACCAAGCATTTTGGCAAAGAGTCAGTCTACGGCTAAGACCTTTTGTGACGCCATGACGACGCCCGCCTTATGGTGGGCGTTTTGTTTCCAACACTGAACTGGTCGCATTTTAGCATTATTGTCCGGGCTAATCATTTGCGGAATCATTCGCAGATGGGCTATCCATGTATCACGGTCAGAATGACCAGGAACCAGAAATTTTCATACGCGTGTGGTGGCTTGGGAGCACGCGGGGTGAGAGGGAAGGTCCTGAGCAATCGGACCTTCCCTTTTTCACATTTTCCCAACCGGCATGACGTCAGAGTCCACTGGACCTATGAGGCAAATCAGTCCGCTTCCGTCTTGCCCAAGGCACAGATTACCCGCCATTCGCTCGGGCTTACGGGTTGAACCGATAGGCGGGAACTTTTAACCAGAACCATGTCTTCCAGCCGCGGGTCGGCTTTGATCTGATCCAAAGTCACGGGCTGAACAAAGCCGCGCACGGCTTTGATATCGACGCATTCCCATCGAGGATCATCAATGGTGCTGTCAGGATGCGACTCGGCGCAGACCTCGACAATGCCAACCACCGACTTTTCCTTTTGCGAGTGGTAAAAGAACCCTCGGTCGCCGACCTTCATCTCGCGCATGAAATTGCGCGCTTGGTAGTTGCGCACACCGTCCCATTCCTCACCCACATCACCCTTGGCAAACTGGTCATCCCAGCCCCAGGTCGAAGGTTCGGATTTGAACAGCCAATATGCCATCAGCCGATGACCTTTTTCCAAGTGATCAGATCAACAGTTTCGAACAAATTGGCCTTGGCGTAGGGATCGTTATCAGCCCAGGCTTGCCCAACGGCCATATCTTCGACGTCAAGAATGACCAGCGACCCAACCATATTGCCCTCTTGATCCAACAACGGGCCAGCCTGCGCAACAGCACCAGTGTCTTCGATATAGGCAAGATGAGCCGCGCGATTGTCGAGCCGGGTTTGCAGGGCGTCGGGTTTGTCGCGGGCAATCAAAGCAATTAGCATTTTATTCCTCTTTTAATGGTCTTGCCAGCAGTTGAGCCACAGCCTCGGTAATCGTCAAGCTCTGATCAAGCAAATTGGTTACCGTTTGAGTGATTGGCATGTCGATCTGAATGTCGACGGCTTTCGCTGCAGCTGCTCGCGCAGTGGCGGCACCCTCGACGGTTATCGACGGGTCAAACACCTCGCCGCGACCAATCGACAAGCCCAACTGGTAATTGCGAGACAGCTCCGAACTGCAGGTCAGCGTCAGATCGCCAAAGCCAGACAGTCCAGCTAGGGTTTCCGATTGCGCGCCACAGGCCAGGGCCATGCGCTGCATCTCAGCATACCCGCGAGTCATCAACGCGGCGCGCGCACTGTCGCCAAGCCCGGCTCCAATCACCGCACCGCAGGCAATTGCCATCACGTTTTTCAACGCTCCGCCTTGCTCGGCCCCTATGGTGTCGGTGGTGCGGTAAAGCCGCAGGTTAGTGGTTGTCAGCAGCTGTTGCAGGTCTATGCCCTGCTGTGCATCGGCGCAAGCAAGGGTCAGCGCGGTGGGCAATCCTCGGGCGATATCTGCGGCAAAACTGGGACCGGTCAGCAAGGCGGGTCGGGCGCTGGGCAAAGCCTCACGCAGAACCGCAATGGGGCCAAGACCGGAGTTCAGCTCAATGCCCTTGCAACATGCAACGAGGGTTTTTCCGGCAAGAATTTCGGCGTGTTCCCGTAGCAAGGAACGCAGTTTTTGCATCGGAACAGCCAGTAATAGAGTCTGGTTTTGCGCAGCAACGGTAATATCATCGGTGACTGACAGTGTGTCAGGCAGTGGTACATGGGGCAGGCGTTTTTCATTTTCCCGCTTATTCTGCATCGCGCTGGCATGGTGTGGATCGCGAGCCCACAGTGTAACCGGACCGTTCCCTGCCAAGGAAATCGCCAAAGCGGTGCCAAAAGCCCCTGATCCCAGAACCGAAACACTCATGCCTTGGCACCCTTGCGACCGCTGCCCAGCATCGAAGGGCTGGTTTGATCCAGTGGCCAGCGTGGCCGTGCAGACAGATCCATTCCGTCGCGCGCACCAGCTTTGAATCGCTCCATCCCGGCATAGGCAATCATCGCAGCGTTATCGGTGCACAGATGCAGCGGAGGTGCGGTGAAGGCTGCGCCCATTTCAGCACAAACAGTCTCTAACCCGACCCGTATAGCGGTATTTGCGGCCACTCCACCAGCCACGGCCACGGTAGGTGTGGCTGGGTTTTCCTGCAGGTACAGACGGATCGCCCGGCGTGTTTTCTCGTTCAATACGTCAACCACGGCGGCCTGAAATCCAGCGCAAAGATCGGCACGGTCTTGACGGGTCAAGCCACCTTTCTCTCCGGCAACCTTGTCGCGCATCCTCAACAAAGCGGTTTTCAACCCCGAGAACGACAAGTTGCAATCGGGCCGGTTGAGCATTGGGCGGGGAAACTGGAAGTGTTTAGGATCACCTGCCTCGGCCTCTGCTTGCACGGCTGGTCCTCCGGGCTGCGATAGCCCCAACAACCGGGCGGTTTTGTCAAAAGCCTCGCCCGGGGCATCATCAATGGTGCCGCCCAGACGAGTGAAGTCTTCAGGTCCGCGAGCGATCAAATACTGACAGTGCCCACCTGATACCAACAAGATCAGATAAGGATAGGCAATGCCGTCAGTCAGCCTTGGCGTCAGCGCGTGACCAGCCAGATGGTTGACTCCAACCAAAGGCAAACCGGTGGCAGCACAGATACCCTTGGCGCACATCACCCCAGACATAACTCCGCCAATCAGACCCGGCCCAGCAGTCACTGCCACAGCGTCCAGATCAGCAAGAGTTAGGCCGGATTTGTCCAGCGCTTCACGCACGCAGATATCAAGTTTTTCGGCGTGGGCACGTGCGGCGATCTCTGGCACCACGCCACCATAGGCGCTGTGAAGCTCGTTCTGGCCAAACACAATTGATGACAGAATTTCGGGCAGTTCATCGCCAACCTGCCGTATCACCGCCGCCGCAGTATCGTCGCAGCTGCTTTCAAGTCCCAGAATTGTCAGTGTTCGTGTCATCGTCTTACCGTTGCATCACAATGGCCCCGCAGCTACCACCTTAGACAATGGCAAACAATCCCGGGTGAGCGGCATGGCGGTCCTGTTGATGACACGTCCGCAAGATGCGGCGCGGCGCTTTGTGGCGATGTTGCCAACTGCGCTGACCGCAGGACATCAAGTGATCTATTCTCCGCTGATTTCGATGATGCCGTTGGGCCAAGGTATCGATTTGGGCGGAAGCGAGGCGGTGATTTTTACTTCGGCCAATGGCGTTTCAGTGGCTGCAGAAACCCTCGCCACAACTGGAATGCCTGCATATTGCTTGGGGCAGCGTACCACTTCGAAAGCTCGGGATGCCGGCTGGAAGGCCGAGTTTTGTGGCAAAACCGCCGATGAATTGGTTACTGAACTGCTGCAACGGCGTCCAGCCGGTAGGCTGTTGCACCTGCGCGGTGAGCATTCGCGAGGTAATGTTGCCGAACGGTTGAATACCGCCGGATTAATCTGTCGTGAGCAGGTGATCTATAGCCAGCCTTTACTGACTTTAACGGCCGAAGCTTTGGCGGTGCTGTCCGCATCGGGTGATATCGTGGTGCCGCTTTTTTCGCCACGCACTGCGCGACAATTTGCCGATCTATGCCCAAACGATGCGAATATCCATCTGATTGCCATGAGTGAAGCTGTCGCGGAGCCATTAAAGCTCTTGAACTACAAAGACTTGAACGTATGTAAGGAACCGGATGTACAGGCCATGGCGAAGCTGGCCAGTGCTATTGTACTCCGGCTGAACCGGGTTGAGAGCGGCAGGTCAGCGCAGTAATGTCGCGTAGGTTCAAGTGTAAGAAATTTGAGAATCGATGGGGAGGCCGGAGTGGCTGACAAAAAGAATTCTGATCTGGCGAGTGAGACCGACCCGAACGATAAGGCGATCGAGGTTGATGCACCTGAAATTACGGTTGATGAAAACCCCCCAGCGACATTTGAAGAGATTGATATAGAAGACGCCGATTCTTCTGAGATTGAGACAGACGGCCCAGCCCCAACGGTCCAGGACGAGATTGTCGAAACATCAACTAATACTGTTGAGCCACCAAGTGACGTTACACATGTGATTGAAAAACGCGGTGGTTTTGGCATGGCCTTTATTGGCGGCGTGGCGGCGGCGGGACTTGGCTTTTTTGCCGGTCAGGCGCAACTGCTGGACTTTATACTGCCCGATTCTCTGAAATCAGTTGCCGTGGCGGACCTTATAGCTCTGGAAAGCAACCAAGCAGAACTGACCGCCGCACTGGCTCAGTTGCAGGCGCAGGTTGAAACCAACAAGACCCCTGACCTGTCCGTCGTGATGGGTCAGATTGATGCGTTGTCTGCTCAGATTGCACCGCTTAGTTCAAACTGGAATGCCGCCAAGGATCGGCTGGACACCCTATCCGCTGATGCCGCCGCCCTGTCCACGCGCCTGAGTGATCTTGAAAAACGCCCTATCAGTGAAGGCGCATCTCCGGCGGCAGTGGCGGCTTACGAGGCCGAGTTGGCCAAGCTGCAAGAAAGCCTGGTAACGCAGCGTGAAGAAGTCCAGAAAATGGTGGCCGAGGCGCAGGCGCTGGATGCTGCCAGCACTGAATCTGCCCGCATTGCCAGTGCTCAGACCATGGTGGCCCGGTTGCGCTCTAGTTTGGATGCAGGAACTGCATATGGTTCAATATTGAACGACCTTGAAAGCCTAGGCGTAACGGTGCCGACGGCTTTGGCGGCGTCAGCTGATCAAGGAGTTGCCACATTGGCTGCTTTGAGCAATGATTTTGTGCCCGCTGCCCGCGCCGCACTTGCCGGCGTCCGAGAAGACAACGCCGAAGGTGGTGGTCTGCTGGCCTACGCCCAGCGGCACCTGGGGGCCCGTTCGGTCACGCCGCGTCAGGGTGACGATCCGGACGCCGTCCTATCACGCGCCGAGGCCGCCATCGCAAGCGGTCGACTGGATCTGGCGCTGGATGAAATTCAAGCCCTGCCCGATTCTGCCCGGACCGTCCTGTTGGATTGGGAAACCGCCGCCAAAACACGCCAGGCCGCCATCGCAGCCGCCGATACCCTGGCCCAAAGCCTGAACGCCAATTAAGGGAGCTGCCATGCTCTGGTCATTGTTAAAAATCCTTGTTTTTGTTGCTCTCATTGCGTTGCTGGCCTTTGGTGCCGGCATTTTGATGGAGACCGCAGGCGGCGTGCAGATCACCGTCGCGGGCACTGAATACACTCTCGGCGCGCTGCAATCAGTCATCGCTATGGTGGTGCTGGTTGTTGTGGTCTGGCTGTTCCTGAAACTGCTGTCACTGCTGTTGGCGACGCTGAAGTTTCTCAATGGTGATGACACTGCCCTGTCGCGTTTCTTCGACAAGGGGCGCGAGCGCAAAGGCTATCAGGCGCTGGCCGACGGGCTGATGGCGCTGGCCTCGGGGGAGGGACGATTGGCGATGGCCAAGGCGGCGCGGGCTGAGAAATTTCTGCAAAAACCTGAGTTGACGGACCTGTTAACCGCACAAGCCGCTGAAATGTCGGGTGATACCAAGAAAGCTGCCGAAGTTTACAAACGTCTGGTTACCAATCAGTCCACCCGATTTGTCGGGGTGCGCGGCATCATGAAGCAAAAGCTGTCCGAAGGGGATACTGACACGGCCCGCAAGCTAGCCGAAAAGGCACTGGCGATGCGTCCCAAGCACGAAGAGACGCAGGACACGCTATTGAAGTTGCAGGCACAGGCGCAGGATTGGGCCGGAGCACGCCACACTCTGTCGACTAAGCTAAAAACCGGTACATTACCAAGGGATGTGTTCAAACGCCGGGATGCGGTGCTGGCATTGTCAGCCGCCGGAGCAATTGTCGAGGAGGGCGCGTCGCTGCAACAACAAGAGCAGGCGATCGAGGCCAACCGTCTGTCGCCTGATCTGGTACCTGCCGCAGCCATGGCCGCGCGTGCCTATATTACCAAGGGCAAAAAACGAAACGCCGCTCAAGTCTTGAAAAAAGCCTGGGGCGTTCAGCCTCATCCTGATTTGGCGCATGCTTTTGCTGGAATTGAACCAGAAGAAACCGCTCAGCAACGCGTTACTCGGTTTGCTCAACTGGCCAAACTGCAGCCACAACACGACGAAACCCGACTTGTGATGGCCGAATTACACATCGTTGCCGAGGATTTCCCCGAGGCACGCCGGGCACTGGGCGATCTGATTGAGCGCGCGCCTGATGCTCGCGCTCTAACCTTGATGGCCGCGATCGAACGTGGCGAGGGATCCTCGGATGCGGTGGTGCAGGGCTGGCTGGCTGGCGCGTTGAATGCCCCGCGTGGGCCACAATGGGTCTGCAACAATTGCCATCACATCCACGCCGAATGGGCGCCGGTTTGCGAGCATTGTTCTAGCTTTGACAGTCTGGCCTGGACCACACCGGACACGCCAGAAATTGCCAGTGCTACGGGCGTGCATATGTTGCCGTTGATTGTTGGAACACCGCAGGGTTCTAAGGTCCCCAAAGAAGACATGGCTGACGTTGAATTGGTGATGTCGGACATCCTGCCACCGGACGTGGTCCTGGGAAAAACAGAAGTCAAATAAACCTTCCGCCTGCAGCGCGCCAATTTTATCAGCGCGCTGCAAACGCATCGTTGATCGCACCAGGATCACCAGTGCCGCTGTAGCTCAGCAGGTAGAGCACGTCATTCGTAATGACGGGGTAGCAGGTTCGAGTCCTGTCAGCGGCACCACTACCTCCGTGTAATATTTTGTTTTCACCATATTTAATCTGCGGTAAAAACCGATGTCTGCTTAGTGAAAGCCCGCCGTTGATCTCATTGATTTTGAACTACCCGTGGGCATGGACTGATCGAATGGCGTGTTCTAACGCGGCTATGGAAAATTCGGTGCTGCCGACCTCAGGCGCCTTAGGGTCCAGCAAAACCTTTCGCCCATCGGCCTTTCCTACCTGAAGTTTTTGACCTTCCATGACCGTGCCCCAGACGCCAACGTCCTTGATCTTGATCGCATCAACTGTCAGGGGATTAGCGTCCAAAATTGTGAAGTTCGCGAGTTTTCCTGGTTCGATACTCCCACGTTCCTTCTCCAACCTGAGCGAATAGGCCGCATCAAGCGTAACACCGCTCAGAGCACCTTCTCGCGAAATGCGCTGGTTTTCTCCTGCGACACGTCCTGAACTGGTGATCCGATTTACCGCACACCACATTAAGAAAAGAGGGTCCGCCGGTGCCATAGGCATGTCTGAATGGAGCGAATAAGAAACGCCCGCGCGCTCGACATCGCCTAGGCGCGCCATCTGATCTGCCCGCTCGGGCCCAAGCCCCGTTTCGCTGTATTTATCCGCCAGGGCAGTCACATAATATGGGTTCGCGCTGACAATGGCGCCAAGTTGTTTGATGCGATCCACCTGATCGGCAGCACTTACGGCAAAATGGATAATTGTCGTGCGATGGTCATAACGTGGATTGCGACGAAGATTGCTCTCAAGGGAATTGAGCACACGGTCAAGCCCAGCGTCCCCGTTTACGTGAATATGTAACTGATAGCCTGCGTCCCAGTAGACGCGGAAGGCACGCTCAAAAAGATCCTTATCCATCATCCACTCGCCGTGGTAGTCGCCAATGAAAGGTTCCCGCACTTGCATTGCGAGCGAATAAATCGCGCCATCCGCAAATAGCTTCACGGAGCCTTTCGAAAAGCCCGTCATGCCCCCGTACCAGCTTGCCAGTTTCTCGGTCTCGGCAATGACCTGTGCGTCATCCTCATACATTTGAACCAGAGATTTTCCGTCCGGCATGAACGACCAGCGAAACGGCATCGATGGGCTGGACATAACGGAATTCACCATGTCCTGTACCGGCTTGGCCAGTATTCCACCGGGTTCGTTGCCAAAGGTGATCCCCTTTGAATGCATATAATCCCGCATCAAAATCGCGCCTTCGCGAAACTTGTCTGGGTCTGCGACCATTGGAGCGATATTGGCCAATATCGAGAACATTCCTTGCTCCCAAAAGTGCCCGTTGCGAAAATTCGATTGCTCTTGGGCTGTGGCGCTCCACCCATCCACGAGGTCTTGGGTGATACCCGCCTGAGCGAGGGCGAACGAGTTCAGTACAAATTCGTGGCAGGAACGCATCCAGATGATAACGGGGCGAGTTGTGCTGATTTCATCCAAATCACTGCGTGTGAGAGCGCCATAAAATGCGGCGTGATACCCCCAACTGAACAAAACGCCCTCGGGGGTATCGAGTCTCTCTTCGGCGGCCCCCAGCCGTTGTATGAAATCAATTTTGTCCTTTACCGCGGACACCATTCCAGTGGGCAAGTCCCAATCTTCAATCGATAGAATTTCGGACGACATTGAGAGAGCAGCAAGCAGGGGGTGCGCGTGCTGGGCGATGAAGCCTGGAACAATCACCTTGTCTTGGAACGTTGTATCCATTGCATAAGGCTGGCTACCGACAATGGCTTTCACATGCTCAAGCGTTCCAGCTGCCAAAATGCGGTCGTTCACAACGGCCACGGATGTGGCGGCTGGACGCGACGAATCCAGAGTGACGATCTCGCGGGCAGAATATATCGTTATGGTGCTGTCCGTGTTCATCAGTCTACCAACATCAGAAAGAGAAGACATTTTCGCCAAGGCAACAGCGGCAGGTGAAACTAAAAAAGTCGCGCTCAACAGCCCGGTCCGTATGAAATCTCTGCGGTTCAAATCATGCATGACAATAATCTCCGGTTTTTCAATGTGGGTAATATTGCAGGATAATAGGCGACCTAGCCACCAAGAAAGTTAGTGTTCTGGATTTGATATTTGTTGTCATAGGATGGACGTCCAGAGATTCGCTGCCATCAGCCTCAAGGTCGGCCTTGCGCGGGGTTAGCGCGATAGATCTCTAAATGGGCAGATATCCTCCTCGAATGGCACATGGCGCCGTCGAAACGGCGCGCCATTGATGGATTCCGGTCTGCTGATCCGATCCATGCGAAAATGCCGAAAATCCTCCCGAGCAGGATCCCAGGCCACCAAATACCACAATGGCGACAGGATCAGCATGGCTTGAGGTTCCACCTCGCGGCGCGTTTCGGCCCCGTTTGCGGCGCGGTATTGAAACCGCAGGTGGAGCTTCTGTAAAAACGCCGTCTCGAACGCAGGAAGAAGTGCGGGATCAATCGGCCGGATGTCTGATATATCCTGCTGCGGCGACAGTTTACCAATATGCAGACAGTCAAGGAACCGGCGCAGATCGCGCACTTTGTCTGACGGAAGGGCTTTCTCGATCTTGATAAGCCCGGCATCTGCGAGATCAGAAAATGGCAGATTTTGAGCCGCCCGCATAGTCGCGACACTAATGAGAAGTGCGAACACCTCGGCCACTGTTAATCGTGCGGTGGTCTGCACTGAATGCGGGTCAAGCTGCACACCGCCACCGCGCCCGCGTTCGGAATGGATAACAAAGCCCTGATCGCGCAGCGCACAGATATCGCGTAGGACCGTTCGCCTCGATGCCCCGACCTCCTCGGCCAGATCATCGACTGTCGAAGTTCCGTTGCGGCGAAGAGTACGCACAATCGCATCATGGCGGAGACGAATATTCATTTCTTCACTTTAGCGCTTTTGGTGACAAAAATTGGCACCAATTAATTCTAATCAGTTTGTACACACTTCAACAACGAGATTTTTACAATGAAACGTACAGCTGTAAACCCATGGGACTGGTCCTTGAAGCTGGGCTACAATCAGGCAGAGATCATCACTGACACGTCACGCCAGTTGATCTGTGCAGGTCAAACCGCTGTCGACGGTGCGGGCAATCTCCAGTGTCCGGGCGATATGCGCGGGCAAATCATCCTGGCGTTGGACAATCTAGAGGCAGTGCTGGCTGGTGCGGACATGAACTTGAGCAACATCATCCGGCTGGGTGTTTTTGCGACCAACATGGATGAGGCGCTAAAGAACTTTGATCTTCTAGGGATGCGTTTTGGGCCGATCCAATGCGCCCCACCGATGACTTTGCTTGGCGTGACCCGACTCGCAATTCCGGGCTTGCTGTTTGAAATCGAGGCCACCGCCGCAGCCTAATACGATCCGCAAGATGAAGAAGTCATTCAGAGCACTAATCCGAAAGACCTGCCAATCCGCCGTCCGGTGTTAAAGGAAGTCAGGATTGGGGGAATGTCGGATCGAGTTCAGTCCCAAAACAAAACCCCCGCCGCCAATTGGCTGCGGGGGTTTCGAAATTCATCAAATCGACAGTATGATTTACATCATACCTTCACGTTCCAATTTCTTACGAGCCAATTTACGGGCACGACGAATCGCTTCCGCTTTTTGGCGAGCGTTTTTCTCGGATGGCTTCTCGAAATGTTGCTTGAGCTTCATTTCGCGGAATACGCCTTCCTTCTGGAGCTTTTTCTTTAGAACTCGAAGAGCCTGATCGACGTTGTTGTCACGAACACTAACCTGCATGTGGTTTACACCACCTTTCTGGTTTGAAGTTGCAATGAGTTGCAGGAATTGGGCTCATAGCAAAGCTGTCTTTGATTGTACAGTCCAGCATTCTTCAAGTTGGCCTGAAGATATTCATCGTGCTTGCCCATTAGGTTGGATGGCGTGTGGCCCTTGCCTTCCGATACTTGGATGGCATGGCGCTGCATGGCGCTTTGCCTGGACTGCTTACTTGTCCTCAGTGCAGCATTGGTCTGATCGGATGATGGCAGTATGGATAAGGTGGGCTAGCCTTTGATCGCGCTAAAGGCAGCTTTCATCCGCCCAGCTGCGTGCGCATAGCTTGGTAAACAACCGCGGTGGCTACGTTTGCCAAATTAAGTGATCGGACACGTGGGTCGAGCATCGGCAAATTAAACATTCGATCGTCCATGCCATCTAAAATTTCAGCCGGTAAACCTTTGGATTCACATCCGAAAACCAAATAGGCATCCTGTTGATAGTCAGGATCATAAACACTCTGAGCGCCATGTTCTTCGAAGAAATACAGGCTTTCGCGCGGTGGTTTTCGATCCTCCACAAAGCTCTGCCAGTTGTCATACTCCTTGAGATTGACATATTTCCAGTAATCCGTTCCTGCCCGTCGCACTGCTTTTTCGTCAAGGGAAAACCCATAAGGTTTGATCAGGATCAGCTCCAGATTTAGCGCGACACAGGTCCGACCTATTGCGCCGGTATTGTACGGAATTTCAGGCGTCACTAATACCATCTTCAGGCACGGATCAGACATAGGATGTGTGGGCTTTCCAAATCACGGGCGCAGGAACGGCCCGTCGTTGGCATCCTGTTACCTCAAATAGGCGCTCCTTAACAACGCCAACTTTGCCGTCCCACCGGACGTTGGCTGCCATTCGACAGGTTGCTGAATCGGTGATTCGGGGCACTTGGCAGACATTGATTGGTACTGCCATTGTACTGGCGCCATCAACACGACCATGCTCTATGTTAGCTCGGGCACTATGATAAGGTAGACGGAAAAAATGGCAGAACGTTATGAACGCCACCGCCAAGCTTGGACGCAAGAGGAAATTCAAAAACTGCATTTGCTGGTGACAAAGGGGATGAGCCTAAAGGCCGTGGCGAAGGCTCTTTCGCGTTCCGAGGAATCAACAAAGAACAGAGCCAAGTTGGACAAGCTGAAAATTCGAAAAGCTCGATAGTTCTTTATGCCCCGCATATTACGCAGAGTACCGTTGATAGGATCCAGAAATTTATGATCGTCGCTACCATTGCCAACTTTTTGGCTACTAACATCGCTTTGCTGATGGTCTGCTATAAGTCTGACCCTCCCATGCCTGCTACTGGGACACCAATGAGATGAAAACACTGCGCCTTTGGGGTGATGTCACCCGAGATGGGAATGTCGTGACACTGACTGTTGAGGGGCAACATCGGTTGTCCCTTACTGTTCTGGAACATGATCTAATCCGGGTCAGCCTGTGCAAGAAAGGGACTTGGAGGCAGGGGCGAACCTGGTGTGTGGCTCCAGATGGGGATGTTCCGTGGCAGGGTCGAGAGCGAGACGATACCGCTGGGTTCACTTGCCCCTATTTTGAATTTGATCAGGGTGAGGACGTGGTTGTTCTAACCACTCAAACTCTTCGCCTTACTGTGCGCCACCCATTGCAATTCGAATGGGCCGCATGGGTTGATGGGGCTTGGACAACCTTTGCTCAGGACCGGCCGACCGGAGCCCTGCAACTTGGCGTGCGCGACCATTCCCATGCCCATTATTTGCGTCGCTTTGACGGGGATCGTGTGTTTGGGCTGGGCGAGAAAGCAGGGCTGCTCGAACGGAGCGGACGCCGGTTTGAAATGCGCAATCTGGATGCGATGGGGTATGACGCCGAACGCACCGATCCTTTGTACAAACACATCCCGTTCACTTTGACACAGACCCCGGCGGCGGGCTGTTACAGCCTGTTCTATGACAACCTCGCGACGGCTTGGTTCGACCTGGGAAACGAGATGGATAACTATCATTTGCCCTATCGGTCTTACCGGGCTGGGGATGGTGATCTTGATTATTACATGCGCTGGTCTCCAGACCTGCTGGGCCTGGTGCGAAAGCAAGCGCAGATGACAGGCGGCACTGCCTTTCCGCCACGCTGGAGCCTGGGGTATTCAGGGTCGACTATGGGTTATACTGATGCCGCAGACGCGCAGGTACAGCTACAAGGGTTTGTGGATCAGATTGCGGCTCATCAGATCCCCTGCGACAGTTTCCAACTGTCGTCGGGATACAGTTCTATCGGCTCGAAACGTTATGTCTTTACCTGGAATCAGAGCAAAGTGCCCGACCCGGCGGCGATGGCGCAGTATTTTGCTGATGCCGGGATGCATTTGATCGCGAACATCAAACCCTGTCTGCTACAGGATCATCCTCGCTACGCCGAAGCCGCCGAAGTCGGACTTTTTATCCGCGACAGTGAAACAGGTGACCCTGAGCGATCAGTGTTCTGGGACGACGAGGGCTCGAATCTGGATTTCACCAATCCGGCCACGGTGGCCTGGTGGCAAGATAATGTGACCAAGCAATTGCTGGGATATGGCATAGAGTGCACTTGGAACGACAATAATGAATACGAAGTCTGGGATCATCACGCACAGTGTTATGGTTTTGGTCAACCAATTGACATCGGCCTGATCCGCCCCTTGCAACCATTGTTGATGACCCGCGCGTCTTGCGAGGCTCAAATCAACTTTGCGCCCAAAAAGCGCCCCTATTTGATTACCCGATCAGGGGCTCCGGGTATCCAGCGATATGCGCAGACCTGGACAGGGGATAATCGCACCAGTTGGGAATCGCTACGCTGGAACATCCGCATGGGGTTGGGGCTTAGCTTGTCGGGGTTCTTTAACATTGGCCACGATGTGGGAGGGTTTTCAGGACCACGCCCAGATCCCGAACTATTTCTGCGCTGGGTGCAAAACGGCATTCTCCACCCCCGGTTCACCATTCATTCCTGGAATGATGATGGCAGCGTGAATGAACCCTGGATGTATGGCGAAATCCTGGATGATCTGCGCGAGGCGATCCGGCTTCGCTATCGACTGCTGCCCTATTTGTATACTCTGCTTTGGCAGGCGGTGACGCAGGACGAACCTATGTTGCGCCCGACCTTTCTGGACCATCCGCAGGATGATGCCAGCTTTGCGGACACCGATGATTTCATGTTGGGCCGCGATATACTGGTGGCCTCAGTGGTTGAGGCCGGAGCCCAATCCCGGGTGGTGTACCTGCCGCAAAATGCAACAGGCTGGTGGGATTTTTGGAGTGGTATCTGGCATGCCGGCGGCCAGCAGATTGAGGTTCCAGTGGAGCTAGCCTCGATTCCATTGTTTGTGCGGGCTGGCTGCGTGATCCCGCTGGAAGTTGGCGCTGAGCGTGCGGATGTCGGTGCGGCCAATGGGCTCGAGCTGGCGGTATTTCCGGTGCCCGGCTCAAGCAGCAATGAAAGCGTGATGTTTGAGGATGACGGGGAAAGCCAAAACGGCACCCAAGGCATAACCAAGTTTGCACTTACTCAGACCGCAGAGACAGTGACACTGGATATCACCCATAGCGGGCAACGTGTATCGCACTACCCCAAAGCCCGCATTCTGTTGCCGCAAGGTGAAACCAGACCGCTGATCGCGGCGGGTAAAACGGTGTCTCACGGTGAGGAAATACAGTTGGGAGAAACTTGACCTAGGTAGCCCGTAAACGGTGTCGCTTGTTCGGGTAACGACTAAAGATCCCGTTTGAACAATTGGCCCAATCCATTTTTTTGATCAGTGACGCCAGCCAAGCGCAGCATATGCCAGGCCAGCGCTTGGTTGCTGGAAATCACCGATGTTGCAGTCCGGTGCTCGGCGGCTTCGATAACTCCAAGGCAACGCAGGTTGGTGCAGGCCACCACAATGGCATCGCAGCCAGTCTGTGCAGCAACTCGGTCGATTGCGGTGGCAATCGAGGTTGGGGATATTCGGGCCACCACGCGGTCATCGGTTTCTTCAAAAGATCCAAAAGCGGCGATCTCGAAACCAGCCTCTTCCAGTTTGAGCCGCATCCTCATCGACACGTCGGGTATATAAGGAGTGATAAACCCCAGTCGCTTGGCGCCCAACGCATTTGCCGCCGCGATGAGCGCGGTCAGTGGGTCGGTCACTTTGGCGTGCGGAAAAACCGAGTTGATGGCACGGGCGACACCCTCTTGCCCGATTACGGTTGCCGCTGAGGTGCAACCATATCCGATCACGTCGAAATCAAGCGATTTTGGTAGCAACTGGGCCGAGGCTGGAAGATCGCGTTCCATCTGCTGAAGGGTGTCGGCCTTGATCTCGGCCACCATGGGGATACGGCTATGATACAGCGCGACGCCATCAAGGGCTGTCATCCGAGCGAACTCGGGTTCAAGCGTTTCGTCGGTGGACAAAACGATTGTGCCAAGGGTCGCGCGGATGCCGATGCCGGCGTCAGTTTTAAAATCCAGTTTCATGTCACGGCTTTCAGATGATCGGCAGGTCTGGCACGGCGCGGGTGCTTAGCAACTCGGCGCCGTTTGCGCGGACAACAATGTTTTCCTCATGCACCATGATACGCCCATCGCCGTAACTCAACGAAGGTTCCAATGTTAGCACCATGTTTTCGGTGATTACGGTCTCATCAAACTCAGCATGCGAAGGCCATTCGGTCAGCTGCATTCCCAACCCATGGCCCAGCCGTCCGACATCTCCGCCAGCACTATCCATTTCGGCGATCACTGATTGCATGGCATGAAACAGCTCACGGCAGGTGGTGCCTGGATGGGCTGCTTTGATCCCGGCTTCGGTGGCGCGCCAAAGTACGTCATAGGCGTGGCGGGATAGGTCGTCGGCTTGGCCAATTGCGAAATTCCGATCAAAATCGCAAAAGTAACCGTCCCAAGTGGCGCCTGTGTCCAGCATCAGGATGTCGCCGGTTTGCAGAGCTGCTGCGCTGGGCGGTGAAATCACATCGCGGTATCCTCCGTGGTCGGCCCCTCCAACCAGATAGGGCACATCATCGGCACCAGCACTCAGCGCAGCGCGGCGAAACGAGCGAAAGACTTCGTCTAGCGGCGTGCCCGCGCTGGCAAATCCCGGCACTCGCGCAAAGGTCCGCGATCCAATCACACAGATATGAGATAGCTTCTCAATCTCGCGAGGTGATTTGACCATGCGCAAGGTGCGGACCAAACCGGTGGCATCCTCGATCTTTAAACCTGGCAGTGATGAAATTAGCTGTTCGTAATCCCCAAGCGGCATTCGCAGCGCGGTTTCGTGACCTTTTAATATGCCGATACTGGCACTCTTGTTGGCCAGCGGCGACAGCAGTTCGGTCAGCAGGCTGATGCCATCGTCATCCGGGTTCGGCGCGCTCCACGTGCGGATGTCAACGATCCAGGTTTGCCGCATCAAGGCAGCGCCGATTTCAGGAATGACCGCAATGGGTTTGCCTTGGGCGGGGACAAACAGGAACCATGGGCGTGTTGGGCTTTGCCAAAACAATGTGTGGAAGCCGCTGAAATAGCGCACCTCGGGTTCTGTCATCAGCAACAACCCCGACAGGCCCGCGTCAGCCATCAAAGCCTGAGCCTTGGCTGTGCGGGCTTCGAATTCCTCGGGCGGGAAACCTCGGTTTGGGGGGTTAGACATCGTCATGCCCGGCCATGATACGATCAAAAATCTCCGGATCGGTCACGCCTTCAGAGCCAATCAGCAAGACACGCGATTGCGCGTTCAGACCCAGAATTATCGAAAGCTCTGGATCCTGGCACGCAGCAATCAGCGCCGCGAGTCCAGCCACGGCGCTTTCGCCAGCTTCAATAATTGGATCATCGCCTAGGGGCCGGGCCAATAGCCGGACGGTCGGAGCGACAATCGAGTCGGGGATGGTCAGAAAGTCAGTCGCCTCTTTCTCCAGGATCCCCCAGGCTATCGGCGAAGGCTCTCCGCAAGAGAGACCTGCCATTATGGTCTCCTCGGTAATGTTCACGGTGGTTGCCATACCCCTGCGCGCGCTTTCATACAGGCAGGCGGCGAGTTCTGGTTCTACAACCACGACTCGGGGAGCGTCTTTTCCCCAATACTGGCGCAAAGAAGCCGCCACCGAGGCCGCCAAACCACCAACGCCGCCTTGCAGAAAAATATGTGTCGGGGCCTGATCCAATGCCTGATAGATTTCGCGTGTCATCACGCCGTAACCCGCCATCACATCACGTGGTGGTTCGGAATAACCCGGCCAAGAGGTGTCAGAGACCACAAACCAGCCGTTTTGTTTTGCTTCCTCGCGGGCAAGGGCAACCGAGGCGTCATAGTCACCATCAATGCGGATCACCTCGGCGCCCAAGTCGCGCATTGCTTGCGCCCTGCCTTCGCTGACCTCGGCGTGAATATAGATCCGGCAAGGCACGCCAAAACGATGACATCCCCAAGCCAGCGAGCGGCCGTGGTTGCCATCCGTTGCGGACACCAGAGTTATCCCGTAGCAGATTTCGGCGTGCCCACCTTCGCGGATAGAAGAGAGGCTAGCCCCCTGCCCCGTTATCCGCGAGATTTCGCGCTGCAAAACTCGCAGTGCAGCATATGCCGCACCCAATGCTTTGAAGCTGCCCAGCCCAAATCGCGGTCCTTCGTGTTTGTATAAAATTTGAGAAATGCTAAGCGTTTTGGCGAGCGCGTTTAGTTCGACCAGTGGTGTCGCTGCATATCCATCCCAAGCAGTGATTTCTGTCCAGGCATGTTCGAACTCTTGCTTTGGAAGAACGCGTTCGATTGAACTGCTGAATGTTGAGGATCCACTCGCGTGCTGGATTTCAGCCTTGGCAAACACATTCATGTTTAATGTCCTTTATTGGAGGAGAGTCTGTCGCGAACCAGTGCAGACCAAAAGGTGGCACCAATTGGCAGCAGTGAGTCGTTGAAATCGTAATCAGCGGCATGTAGTGGTCGCGCGTTTGAACCGGTTTCACCATTTCCCAATAACAGAAAACACCCAGGTACGGCGGAGCCGAAGTGGGCGAAATCTTCAGAGAAACTCATTGGTTCCCGGTCCGGGATAGTCGCTAATCCCTCGGATAAGGCAGTGCGAACAACGGCTTCAACAGGCGTAGCAGAATTGACCGTTTCAACGAATTCCGTAACAAATTTGACTGATATTTCGACATTGTGAGCTAGAGCGATGCCATGTGATAATTGACGCATAAAACCTTCGATGGCTTCTCTGTCCTCTGTAGAGCGGGCCCGTGTGTCACCTTTAAGTAAAGCATTCCCCGGCAATACATTCCGCTGCCCATCGGTTACAAATTCTGTCACAGAAATAACCGCGCCTGCCGATGGAGGTAGTTTGCGGGATACAATCGTTTGCAGCGCCTGAACCAATTCGGCTCCGACCGTTATGACATCGACACCCATTTGCGGCATGGACGCGTGTCCACCTTGGCCACTGATGGAAATTTCGAACAAGCTTTCACTGCTGCAAATCTGACCAATACGAGTCGAAACCTGACCCACTGGTGCACCAGGTAGATTGTGAATGGCATAGACTTCCTCGATTGGAAACTGTTCTAGAACACCCTCTTCAATCATCGCTTTTGCGCCCAATCCATGTTCTTCGTTGGGCTGGAACAGGAATACCACAATGCCGTCAAAATCAGGGTCCTGTGCCAAGATTTCTGCGGCACCCAACAACATGACCATATGGCCATCATGACCACAGGCGTGCATTACACCTTTGTTTTCGGATACGTAGTCGTGCAAAGAACATTCGGCAATTGGCAATGCGTCCATATCCGCCCGCAGTCCGATAGCCCGATTGCCTGTCCCACTTCGAAGAATTCCAACAACGCCGACGCCTTGGTGGACTTCCAATCCTAGGGTTCTCAGATGTTCAGCAACCCGCGCCTTGGTGCGATCCTCGTGAAAGCCGAGTTCAGGATTGCGATGAAAATCTTGACGTAGCTCGATTAGTCGACTGTGAAACTCATTCATAGATGGCGCACTCCTGTTCCGATGAGTTTACAGCGCTATTGGAAGTTTCGAAGTCGTTGTTGGGTTCACGTTTGACGAATTTGGTTGCAGGCAGGTATATTCTCGATGATTTTCGGATCATGGATGACAAAGACCTGCAAATACTCCGTCTGGTTCAAGATAATGCGCGCCTGACCGCTGAAGTTATCAGTCAGGAGGTGGGGCTGTCGCCACCCGCCGTACAAAAACGGCTGAAGAAACTGCGCGAAACTGGTGTGATCGAAAAAGAGATTGCGGTGTTGTCACCGGCCAAGCTGGGCCGAGAGATGACCATTATCGTTGAGGTGATACTGGAACGGGAAAACCGCGCCCATCTAGACAGCTTCAAGCGCCGGATGCGCAACGCGCCCTGTGTTCAGCAATGCTATTACACAACGGGTGAGGCGGATTTCATGTTGATTTTAGTGGTCAGTGACATCAAAGAATACGAGGCTTTCACGCAGGCGCATTTCTTTGATGAATCCAACATCAGCCGGTTCAAAACCTCGATTGTGATGGACCGGGTCAAGACGTCTCTGGACGTGTTGTGACACTTGTTGACGTGCCGTTATGCTGGACAGTTTTTGCAAAAGGGCGACGCTGAGCTGGTTGGTTCACTCGCAGCCCGGAGTAAGACATGCAGTTTGACTACGTTATTGTTGGTGGAGGATCAGCTGGCTCAACCCTGGCGGCGCGGTTGAGCGAAGATCCGGATACAACGGTTTGCCTGCTTGAGGCTGGCGGGCGCGGCGACAATATTTTGGTGCGCGCACCTGCGGCAGTTGTCGCGATGTTGCCGGGGCGACCCAAGATCAACAACTGGGCTTTTGCGACGGTACCACAGGCAGGGTTGAACGGTCGCAAAGGTTATCAGCCGCGTGGTAAGGCGCTGGGCGGCTCCAGCGCTATCAATGCCATGCTCTATATTCGCGGTCATGCCGGTGATTATGATGAATGGGCGGATTTGGGCTGCGACGGATGGAATTGGGATGCGGTGCTGCCGTATTTTCTAAAGTCCGAGAACAACGAACGTGGCGGTTGTGATGTTCATGGCGGGGCAGGGCCGTTGCAAGTCAGCGAGCAAAAGTCACCACGCCCCCTGACCGAGGCGTTTATTCAGGCAGGTGAATCGCTACAGCACCGACGGACCGACGACTTCAACACCGGCGATAACGAGGGCATCGGACTATATCAGGTTACGCAGTTTCACGATGCAGCCCGCAATGGCGAGCGCTGTTCGGCTGCTGCGGGCTATCTGCTTCCAGTGATGAACAGACCGAACCTGACAGTGATAACCAAGGCCCATGCCACGCACATATTATTTGACGGAAAACGGGCCATCGGAGTGGCTTATCGCAAGGGCCATAGGGACAAACAGGTCCACGCGAGACAGGAAGTGATTCTGTGTGGCGGCAGTTTTAACTCACCGCAACTTTTGCAGCTGTCCGGGGTAGGGCGCCCAGAAGATATCCTCCCGCATGGCATTGAGATGGTGCATGAGCTGCCTGGGGTCGGGCAGAACCTGCAGGACCATTTGGATTTCACTCTCTCGTACAAAACCAAAGACCGCGACAATTTTGGTATCTCACTGCCCGGCGGTCTCAACCTGATGAAACACATTCATGAGTGGCGCAAAACAGGCAAAGGTATGATTGCCACGCCATTTGCCGAAGGTGCTGCTTTCTTAAAGACCACCCAGGATTTGGACCGCCCCGACGTTCAATTGCACTTTGTTATCGGGATCGTCGACGATCACGCCCGCAAGCTGCATCTGGGTCACGGCTTTAGCTGCCACGTCTGCGTGCTTCGCCCTAAATCGCGCGGCACGGTGGGGCTGGTTTCGGATGATCCTTTGGCACCGCCAAAAATAGACCCGCAGTTTCTGTCACACCCAGAGGATCTGGAGGTGTTGAAACAGGGAGCCCGGTTAACCCGGCAGATCATGGCGGCTTCACCATTGGCCGACTACATCCACAAAGAGCTGTTTATCAAAGGTGAGCCAGATGACGCTGAGCTGGAACAGTACATCCGGACCCGGTCTGACACCATCTATCATCCAGTCGGAACCTGCAAAATGGGTCACGATGATCTGGCAGTGGTTGATCCAGAGCTTAAGGTCCGTGGGCTTGAAGCTCTGCGAGTAGTGGATGCATCGGTGATGCCGCGACTGATAAGCGGCAACACCAACGCACCAACAATCATGATAGCCGAGAAGGCAGCCGATCTGATCCGGGGCAGGGTGGCACCTTTAAAATCTTAACGATCAGGGCTGCAATTCCTATTCGGTAGTTTTGTAAAAGGCATGGAATTTGACTTTTCTCAATATAACGCTGAATTTCACGCTGAATTTTGGTGCTCAAAGCGAGAAAGACCTCGTTTACCTGTCTTAATTGCCGGCAAATTTATCTGTTAAGCCCTACTTAAGGACCCCGCTGCTATCCCGGTCACGGGTGATTAAAAAGGTGGTGGATTATGAGCGCACAAAACGGTATGGCGCCCATTATCATCAAGAAGAAAAAAGTCGTAAAAGGCGGTGGCCACCACGGTGGTGCATGGAAAGTGGCGTATGCCGACTTTGTGACCGCGATGATGGCCTTCTTCATGTTGATGTGGCTCTTAAGTGCAACAACGGAAAAGCAGCGTAAGGGTCTTGCAGACTACTTCTCGCCGACGATTCCTATCAGTCGAATTTCCGGTGGCGGGAACGGCGCCTTCAGTGGTGACAGCATGTTCTCCGAGGATGTCATGCCTCAAAACGGGACGGGTGCATCAGATACAAATCCGGTGGATGCGCAGCAGGCTCGTGGAGAGACCGGGCTGGAACAGACCGCCAAGGAAATGGCTGAAAACGAAGAATTCAAAACGATTGAAGAGGCCCTGCAAGGGCGTGGTGGCGAAAGCATGGTCAGCGTTGAAATGGCCCGGCATATCGTGACGCGGGTCACCGACGAAGGCCTGATTATTGAGATGTTCGCGACCGAGGGTGCGCCGTTGTTTGAGGAGGGCAGGGATACCCCTACCCAGCTTTTACGCGACTTGATGCGGATGGTGGCGCGGGTGACCGGAGTGGTCAGCAACGATGTTGCCATCAGCGGCCATATCCGGTCGCATCCCATTGTCCTGGCCAATAACCCGGTCTGGGAATTGTCCAGCTCGCGGGCCGATGTAACCCGGAGACTTCTCGAATCGGGAGGCATGAAACCGGCTCGTATTCATCGGGTCACTGGACATGCAGACCGCAGTTTGTCGGCGCCGGACCCGATGGCTAAGCGGAATAACCGCATCGAGATCGTGCTTTTACGTCAGTAAAACAAAGAAAACGCGGCTAACAGATAGATCGAATTTTATCTGTTAGCCGCCCGTTAATGGCACTTGCGTTACCTGTTGCGTCAAGAATGATTTGATGCAGCAGAAAGGCGTATCTTATGACTTTATCTTCTTCGCTGAATGCCGGAGTATCCGGACTTTCCGCGAATGCCAGCAAACTGGCTTCAATCTCAGATAACATCGCGAACTCTTCGACCGCTGGTTACAAGCGGGTGCAGACTGATTTCCATTCGATGGTGATGGGCTCAACCGGTGGCGCTTATACAGCTGGGGGTGTGACGTCGACCACAGTCCGGCTTGTTGATGAACGCGGACCTTTGGTTTCGACTAACAACCCGACAGATCTGGCGGTCCGTGGCCGTGGCATGTTGCCGGTGGCGTCGCTTACGGATGTAGAGGCAGGCAACGGCGCCCCTACGATGATGCTGACGACCACCGGATCTTTTCGCACCAACGCCGATGGTCTATTGACCACTGAGTCTGGCTTAGTGTTGCTCGGCTTTCCCGCCCTGGCGGATGGTACTATACCGGCATATCCACGCGACACTTCGGTAGGTCTGGAGCCGGTTCAGTTCAACGTGAACCAGCTGACAGGTGAACCTACGACTGAGATGAATCTAGGTATCAACTTACCAGCTACGTCGACCGAAGCCGGTGCTGCGGGAACTGCCGAGACACTGCCGATTGAGTATTTTGATAACCTTGGAAAATCCGAGAGTATTTCGATTTCATTTGTCCCAACAGTTCCGGGTACGGGCGCATCCAATGAATGGACAATCGTTCTGACCGATTCAGCCTCTGGCGGTGCTACGGTTGGCGAATATGTCGTGACCTTTACTGACAGCCGCACCGCGGGTGGCGCTTTGGCTTCTGTATCCACCACGTCTGGTGGGGCGTATGATGCCAGCACGGGCTCTGTGATTGTCAACGTTGCCGGCGGTCCGATGGAGATCAGTATTGGTGAAATCGGCAGCAGCGACGGTCTGACGCAATTGTCTGACACCTTTGCCCCGGCTTCGATCAGTAAAGATGGCTCTCCGGTTGGCAACATGACTGGTGTGGAAATTGACGCATCCGGTTATGTCCGCGCCAATTATGACACTGGCGTGTCCCGCGTGGTTTATAAAGTACCATTGGCCGACATGCCAAACCCCAATGGCATGGTGGCGATGGATTCGCAGACCTATTTGCCTTCGACCGCAAGTGGCGCCTTCTTCCTGTGGGATGCAGGTGATGGTCCGACGGGTGATGTTGCGTCTTACACCCGCGAGGAATCTTCCACTGATGTGGCAACCGAGCTGACCAACATGATCCAGACACAACGGGCTTATTCCTCAAGCGCCAAAGTGATCCAGACCGTAGATGAGATGTTGCAGGAAACGACCAACATCAAGCGCTAATCGCGCTGATCTCCACTGATCTGGACTCTTAGAAAAGGCAAAATATGTCTATTACTTCCGCTCTCAATACCGCGATGACCGGTTTGACGGCTGCCGGCCGTGCGTCGTCGGTGGTATCGGAAAACTTGGCCAACGCACTGACACCGGGCTACTCCAAGCGAAGCCTTACACTTTCTAGTGGTGTTAATGCGCCTGGCGTTCAGATCGTTGGTGTCGGCCGCAATGTCGATCCGGCGATACAGGCCAGCCGCCGCAGCACCGAAGCAGAACTAGGCGGCGCTCAGGTGCAGTCTGACTTCTACGACAGGCTGACGGGACTGGTCGGGTCGGTTGATGACCCGTTTTCCGTCACGTCGCGATTGTCGAACTTTGAGGGCAGTCTGATCGAAGCGATTTCGCGTCCGGATTCCGGTCCTCGGCTCAACGATCTGTCGTTGCAGGCCGAGGCACTGGCGGAAACGATTTCTGAGGCGGCCGAAGGTTTGCGTAGCCTTCGATCTACCGCCGATAGGTCTATCGACACTCAGGTCGACACGATCAATCAGGCGTTGAAAGACGTGCAAAAAGTAAATGCTCGGATCATGGTCTCTCAGGCTGGTGGCATGGATACTGCGGCCCTGCTGGACCAGCGCGCGCAATTGATTGACCAGGTTAACGAGATTATTCCAGTCAACGTGGTTCAACGTGACAATGGTCAGGTGGCGCTGTTCACTCAAGGCGGGGCGATCCTGCTGGATGGACAACCGGCCGAGCTGACCTTTGACGGAAAACCCGATACCATGCCGCATATGACACAGGCCAATGGGCTGTTGTCGGGGCTTGAGATCAATGGCTACGCCATCGACACCGGCCCAAATGGCCCGCTGCGTGGTGGCACCATGGCGGCCCAATTCGAAGTCCGCGATGTATTGGCGGTTGAGGCCCAGAGTGACCTTGATTCAATGGCGCGTGATCTAATTGAGCGGTTCCAAGATCCGGCGCTGGACGCCACCTTAGGGGCCACGGACCCTGGCCTGTTCACAGACGGCGGTGGTTTTTTTGATCCAACCAATACCGTGGGAATCGCCAACCGTATGGAACTAAATGAAAAAATATCCATGGATGGTGATTCCGAAACCTGGCGTCTGCGCGATGGCATAAATGCTGCAGCACCAGGAGACGCCGGGGATGCCCGCTTACTCCAAGGATATACAGATGCACTTGGGGTAATGCGTACCGTTACCTCCGATGGTTTGGGCACTTCAACTGTGACGGCGACCACGCTGAGCGCCAACCTGCTGTCGCATTTCAGTCAAAGCACCAATGCCGCAGATCAGGCACTTAGCTTTGCGTCAGCCAGCTTTAGCGCGATGAGTCAGATGGAACTGGCCCAGGGCGTGGACACCGATGAAGAGCTGCAAAACCTTATGGTGATCGAACAGGCCTACGGCGCAAATGCTAAGTTGATGTCTGTTGTCAACGAGCTCATGGAAACACTTCTGAGGATATAATAGATGGCTATCACGTCTTTTGGAGACATGGCGCATAACGTTTTCCTGCGCACCCGTACCGCTGAGCTGAAGGAGAACCTGGCGACACTAACGGAAGAGCTGAGCACCGGTAAGTCTTCGGATCTCAATGCAAAACTTGGCGGTGACTATACCTATCTATCGGACATCGAACGCAATCTGTCGCGTTTGGAATCCTATGAGATCGCCACCACAGAATCGTCTTTGTTTGCCTCATCGGCACAGATGTTCGTTACCAACATCGACGAAAATGCCAGCGATCTGAGCAACGATATTTTGGCCACTACTGGCACCACCAGCGAAAACAATAACAACCTGTTGTCCGGTCAGTCGCGTCTCTACCTTGAGGAAACTATCCGGTCGCTAAATGGCCAAGTTGCTGGCCGGAGTCTGTTTGCGGGCACCGCGACCACTGATGTACCGTTGGCCGACGTTGATACATTGATGTCTGCTCTGGTGACCGAGGTTTCGGGCCTCACCACCGCGGCTGACATTATTCAGGAAGTGAAGGATTGGTTTGCTGACCCAACTGGCTTTGATGCGGTCATGTACCAAGGTGCGACAACTTCAATGGCCTCTGTTTATGTTGGTCCAAATGAGCAGGTTAACATTTCTCTGCGGGCAGATGACGATGACTTTAAACAAGCCATGCAAAGTTTCGCTATCGGAGCGCTGGCAACAGAAGCGGGCTTGACCTTAACTACGGCGCTTGAAAGCGATCTTGTGGCAGGTGCAGGCACCGAGTTGCTGGATACCAAGACCCGCCTCACGAGTGTTCGGGCGAATCTCGGATTTACCGAATCACGGATCGAAGAAGCTGCAATCCGTAACGCTGCGGCCATGACCAGCTTGAGCCTAACTAAGAATGAATTGACCCAGGCTGATCCGTTTGAAACCGCAAGCCGGTTGGAAGAAACACAATTCCAACTCGAAGCTCTATACTCGGTGACTGCGCGGTCGTCCCAACTATCCCTGCTGAGGTACTTATAATGCTGGCATATTTTCGTATTCTTCTCGCCTGCTTAATGTTGCCTACGATGCTTCAGGCCTCTGCTATCCGGTTGAAGGATCTGGTGGAGTTTGACGGTGTTCGTGGCAATGATTTGGTCGGCTACGGTCTGGTGGTCGGCCTGAACGGCACCGGCGATGGATTGCGCAATTCGCCGTTCACCGAAGAGATCATGTCCAACATTCTGGAACGGCTGGGCGTCAACGTGACCGGCGAACAGTTTCGCCCGAAAAATGTTGCTGCGGTCTTTGTCACCGCCAGTCTGCCGCCCTTTGCTCGCGTAGGTGGGCAAATCGATGTGACGGTGTCGGCCATTGGCGACTCCAAAAGCCTGCTGGGCGGTACCCTGATCATGACACCGTTGAATGCTGCTGATGGGCAAATCTACGCTGTGGCTCAGGGGACTATTCTGGCCGGTGGCGCTGTTGCAGAAGGTGACGGAGCTTCGGTCACCCAGGGGGTCCCAACCTCGGGTGGCATTCCCTCTGGTGCTCGGGTTGAACGTGAAATCGAATTTGACTTGGCTTCGCTGACCACCATGCGGTTGGCTTTGCGCGAGCCGGATTTCACCACGGCGGGACGGATCGAGCAGGCCATTAATCGCGAATTTAATTCAAACGTGGCTCTGATGCGCGATTCTGGCACCGTGGAAATTGACATTGCCGGGACCAGAGCCCGCTCCACCGCGCATGCGATTGGTCGGATAGAAAACATTCTTGTCAAACCGGAGATTAAGGCGCGTGTGGTCGTGGATCAGCGATCTGGTACGATTGTCATGGGCAGTGATGTGCGTATTTCCCAGGTGGCCGTTGCGCAGGGCAACCTGACGCTTCGGGTCGAAGAATCGCCGCTAGTTGTGCAGCCTAATCCATTTACGGATGGAGAAACTGTCGTGGTGCCTCGCACCGGAGTGGCCATCGACGAGGAAGAAGGCATTCAACTGGCCGAAGTTCCGGAAACGACCTCGCTGTCCCAAGTTGTGGCCGGCCTGAATGCACTGGGAGTATCGCCGCGCGACATGATTGATATCCTCAAAAGCCTAAAGGCTGCCGGCGCGCTGCATGCAGAGTTTATCGTACGCTGACCCAAGCGTGTGATGCCAATAAACAACCCCGGCTCTCAGATTGAGGGCCGGGCTTTTTGTTGCCCTAAACTGAATTGCGGGTGGTGATGCCTGGCCGTCACCGGCAAAATCCTGTTCAGGGCAGGGGCGCTATGGTCCGATTACCCGTCCTTGATTGCCGACTTTGCAGCGTGTCAACACGCGGCGATAAAAGCGCGGCTAAAGTAACTAAGGAATGCTGATCCACTTCACCATTGGATAAAGACAAGCCTTGTGGAGAGCGTTGAGTGGTCCAGATCTGCAATGGCCCTTGGCATGTATATCTGTGCAATACCTGAGACGCTACTGAGGGCCGACTGCGGTGCCACATCAATAGGTGGATGGCAGAAGCAGACGTAGAAAGACCTCCGGTGGGACACCCAACCGAAGGTCTGATCTTGCGCCAATAAGTTGCGACGTCAGGGGTAGTAGCTACGGACCAGGGCGCTGGCGATCAGGCTCCAACCATCGGCAACAACGAAGAATGCCAGCTTAAACGGTAGCGACACCACAGCGGGCGGTACCATCATCATCCCCATCGACATCAGAATCGCCGCAACCACCAGGTCGATGATCAGAAATGGCAGGAAGACCAGAAATCCGATCTGAAAGGCACGGGAGATTTCAGACAGCAGAAAGCTGGGGATCAGCACTGACAGTGGTGCATCTGGAGTCGGATCAATCCCTTGCAAACCAGGCCGCAGATCTGTCATCGCGTAAAAAGTATCTGGATCCAACCGGGCTGCCATGAAGACGCGGAACGGCTCTAGCGCGCGAGTCATTGCCGCCTCGACCCCCAACTTCTCCTCGATCAGCGGGCTGATGCCATGGGTCCAGGCATCGTTAAACACAGGCTCCATCACAAAATATGTGAGAAACATCGCCAAGCTGATGATTAGCATATTTGGCGGTGCTTGCTGCATGCCGATGCCCTGACGCACAATCGATAAGACTGTCACTAGAAACGGAAAGCAAGTGATCATAATGGCCAGGCCGGGGGCCAGGCTGAGCACAGTGAGCAGAAGAATAAGCTGTATTGAACGGGCTGAAATTGACCCATTGTCGGCCAAAGACAGGTTCAACTCCTGGGCCTGTGCAGCCTGTGGCATTGCCAGCAGCACAAAGGCTGCCAGCATACCAAAACCGATGAATTTTTGCGTCATCCCAGCCCGCTTTGTAGGTCTGCAATTTCCGTCAGGCGTACCGCCAGTTGCCCAGCTTGGTCGCCCTCCATCTCTTCCAGCTGACCACGCGCGATCAATCGGTCACCGACATAAAGGTCCACCGGATCTTCGACCCGCTTATCCAAGGTCAGGACGGCGTTTTCGCCGAGATTAACCAGATCGCGGATGAGGGGGCGGGCTTTGCCAACGGAAACCACGACTTCGACCGGGACCGAATTAAACGGGTTGGCGGTGTCAGCAGATTTCATTTTGAGATCGGCGTTTTCATCCATAATTGGCGTCCTCTTTGACTTGATAGGAGAAGGCATCAACCGAATCGCGGATTGATTCGAGCAATGCAGCACTGTTAATTTCACGCTCTAGATTGCCAACGCGCAGGTAGGCCTGCCCGGGCGATAACTCAGAGTCTTCACGCACTTTGACTTCGACCGAGAAGGTCTGGGTGAGCGCAGACCGAACACCGGCAGCCTCACCAACGGCCACTGTGATCACCAACGGCTGACCTGTTTGGTCCTTGGCCATATCAGTCAACTGGTCGACAATATGATGACCAAAACTGGCGGCCAAGGCGTCTGGTAGGATCGCACTGGTGAGCACCTTGAACATCGGATCCAACGATTCGATTAGCTGGTTTTGTGCCTCGTGATAGGTGAAGCTCATATCCTCGAGAGAATTTGCTAGCGTTACTGAAATTTTGCTCGTTTCGCTTTCTTGTGCGCCAACGGCATCGTCCCAGCCAGCCGTATATCCATTTTCGAATGAAACCAGCTTTTGCTCCTCATGCAATTCATCCGAAACCGTTGTTGCGGGCTGAACCTTTCCAGCATTTCCAAAGTCTTCTAATAGGTGAGCAATTGTCATCAGGCTTTCTCCTCGCTCTCTTCAAGCCAGCCGCGCAGAATTTCGACCGTCTCTTCCTGGCGGTCTCCAATCATTGCGCGCAGGCGGTCCACTGGGTCTTCGGAGCCACCGCCCAAAGCGGGAAGTCCGCCCATACCGTCGCCCATGCCTCCCATTCCACTCATGTCACCGATGCCGGCCATTCCACCGAAACCCCCGTCGTCGATTTCACCGGTTAGGGCCATGTCCATTCCGACTCCCATATTGGGATTGCTCATGAAGTCACCCGACCCCAATTGCGGCAGATCGGACATCATGTCGGGGCCTTCAAGCGCAGCCTGCGATCCCTTGTTGGCCAGGATTGGCTTGACCACAAACAGGCCGAGAATCAGGCTGACAATTGCCAGTGCTGCAATCTGGATCAGTGCCATCGCGTCGATGAAGATGTTGTCCATAAACGAGTGGGACACGACAGTGCCCTGAGGTTCAATTGTCGGCAATTCCATTGATTTCAGGGTGATCACGTCGCCACGATTGGCGTCGAAACCAACGGCCGCCGAAATCAATTCCCGCATCGCCGACAGTTCTTCCTCGGGACGGGGGGAAAATTCGCTGACGCCAGCTTCGTTGTTAGCAGTGATTCCGTTTACCAGAACAGCCACGGTCAGACGTTTGATTGCGCCAGGTCCGCGTGTAATTTGCAGTTCGGTCTCTGAAATTTCATAGTTTACCCGTTCGCGGGTAGAAGTGTTATTGGCCTTAGAGCCGTCCCCTGAGGCAGCATCACCATCCGGGATGTTTGAAGCCACCGTGACTGCACCGGATTGGTTGGTCGCCGAATCTGCACGCTCTTCGACATCAGTGCTGATGGCGACGCGGCTTTCCGGATCAATGCGTTTTTCCCGGATCGATTCGGTTTCGGTGACAATGTCGACGCTGACTTCGACCACTGCATTACCTTGGCCAACGCGGGCCTCCACCAGTCGAATAACCCGGTCGCGAATGGACTGTGACCGGTCATCTGTACCAACCCCCGAGGCAGCTGCAGTCTCAGGAGAGCTGATCAGCGAACCATTTGCGTCAATCACCGCAACGTTTTCAACGGCAAGACCAGTCACTGCCGATGCAATAAGAAAGCGGACGGCGGTGGCTTGGGCCGGAGTGATCGGAGATCCCAAGGGCACCAATGATACCGAAGCGGTCGGCTCTACACTGCGTTGAAAGGGATTCGACCCGGTATTGGCAATATGCACGCGGGCCTGGGTCACATAGGGGCTGGCCACAATTGTGCGAGCCAACTCTCCTTCTTTTGCGCGCCAATAGGCGGCATCGAACATTTGTGACGTGGTGCCAAATCCGCTGAGCGAATCAAGCAGTTCGTAGCCACGGTTGTTATTTGCTGGCAGACCTTCACTTGCCAGTGTCATACGCAACTCGTCGCGTTGCTCGACGGGGACATAGATAGACCCGCCTCGCACTTCATAATCGGTACCGCGCTGTTCCAGCGATTGTACCACTTGACCTGCCGAGCCGCTATCCAGCCCGGCATAGAGTAATTTCATCGTGGGCGTACTCGCCACACGGGACATTGCAAGCACGCTTAGAATCATGATGACCGTGGAACCCACGATGATCAGACGCTTGCGCGTATCCAAACCTGCCCAGACATTCTTGATCTGCTGCACCTTAACCTCCGTCGAACCGACATTCTGATCGGCTTG
>MAAC01009617.1_pt1 | contig 149130 bp, 125 predicted proteins | sample 1115981 | NCBI WGS metagenome assembly MAAC01 (sample SAMN04961126, study PRJNA320927) | seawater metagenome | isolation source: sample BD02T64 sea water enriched with oil for 64 days | place: USA:Gulf of Mexico | collected 2013-07-27 | reverse complement strand
GGGTGATCGGTATTTCCAGTATCGCAGGTCAATTGGTCTGGGGTAACTTGTCGGATCGTATTGGCCGTGAGCGAGCCTACACCCTGGCGGCGCTGTGTAATTTATTGGCGATTGCTGCTCTGGTTTACCTCAGCTCCATGTTGGCCCTGTGGGTGGCGGTGAGCTTCGCCATTTTTGTCGGTTTCGGTTACGGCGCCAATACACCAATCTTTCCGTCGACCTCTCGCGATCTGTTTACCAGTCCCTTCTTTCCCTCCATCTTCGGTACTCTGGCGATTTCCGGCTCACTGGGTGCCGCCATTGGCGCCTGGCTGGGCGGCTGGCTCTACGATGTGACCGGCGGGTACGGCGCAATGCTGGTTGTCAGTGCGGTGCTTGCGGTAGTATCCCCGCTGCTATTATGGATGGCGGCACCACGCCTGCCCAATCCTGCTCCTCATGAATGAACGTTCTAAGCTAGCGTTTAGTAGGAGATAGCGAATGAGAAACCCATTTTTAATCTGTCAATTTTAAAATTGTCAAAATCTAACTGTAAATCGAGAAGAGGTCGAAGATGAATGTAGAAGGACAAGTGGCATTAATTACCGGTGGTGCATCGGGCTTGGGGGCAGGGGCTGCCAGAATCCTCAGTAAAGCCGGCGCCAAGTGCGCACTGCTCGATCGCAATTTAGCACTGGCTACCGAGCTGGCCACAGAAGTGGGTGGCATAGCGGTTGAGTGTGACGTCAGCGATGGCCCTGCGGTGGAAGCCGCGATTGCCCAGGTGGTCGAAAAACTCGGTGCCCCGCGCATCGTACTAAATGCGGCGGGTATTGATATTGCCGTGCGTACCGCCAGCCCCAAAGGCCCACACCCGCTGGATGAATTTGAGCGCGTCATCAAAGTGAACCTGACCGGCACCTTTAATGTGGCCCGTGTTGCCGCCTACGGCATGATCGACCTCGAGGCTTTGAATGAAGACGGCGAGCGCGGGGTGGTGATTAACATTGCCTCCGTTGTCGCACAAGATGGCCCCGTGGGCCAGGCCGCCTATGCGGCATCGAAAGCCGGTGTCCAGGGCATGACCCTGCCCATGGCCCGCGACCTCGCGCCCTACGGCATCCGCGTGATGACCATTGCCCCCGGCATGTTTGAGACACCTCTGGCGGCGGGTATTCCCCAGGAGTGGATCGACAGTATTATTCCCACCGTGCCCTTCCCCAAGCGCTGGGGTAATCCCCTGGAATTTGGTGCGCTAGTGCAGCAAATCTGTGAAAACACCATGCTCAATGGCGAAATGATCCGCATTGACGGCGCGATTCGGATGGGTAGTTAAGATGAATTTAGATAATATAAGTGTCGTTATTACCGGCGGTGCATCGGGCCTGGGTGCAGGTGCGGCGAAGTTGTTTATTGAGCAAGGCGCGAAAGTGGCGATCTTTGATCGCAATCTCGAACTGGCGCAAAGCACCGCAAGTGACTTAGGTTGCACGGCCGTACAGTGTGACGTGGCCGATGAAAACTCGGTTGTTCAAGCCCTGGAGCAAGCGGGCGAAGCGAATGGTACGCCGCGTATTTTGATCAACTGTGCGGGCATCGATATTACCGGGCGCACGGCAACCCGTGGTGGTGGCCCCCAGCCTCGCGATGCACTGACTCAGCAAATTGCGGTTAACCTGACCGGCACCTTTAATGTTTGCCGATTGGGTGCCGATGCGATTCGCCAGCTCGACCCTCTTGAGGGTGAAGAGCAGGGCGTTATCGTCAATGTCGCTTCCATCGCCGGCCTCGACGGCCCCTTCGGCCAAACGGCCTACGCAGCGACTAAAGCGGCCGTGATTGGCATGACTCTACCGATGGCTCGAGATTTATCGGCCTTCGGTATTCGCGTTGTCACTATCGCACCGGGTGTTTTTAACACGCCACTGGCCGCCAGCGTACTGCGCGGCGAGCCAGACGACTACGCCGGCTCGGTGCCCTTTCCCAAGCGTGCCGGTCGCCCTGCAGAATTTGCCAGCATGGCTCTGGAAATTTGCAAGAACCCGATGCTCAACGGTGAAGTGATTCGTCTCGACGGCGCTCTTCGTGGCTAAGGAAATACGCGCTTAATTAATTTATTTATTTAAGGAAAACTCATGGATATTAAAGATCAAATTGCCATCGTTACCGGTGGAGCCTCTGGCCTCGGCGCCGACACCGTGCGCGCGCTCGCCGCTAAAGGTGCCAAAGTTGCCGTGCTCGATCTCAATCTCGAACTGGCAAAAACCATTGCCGACGAAGTCGGCGGTCTGGCGGTTAAAGTGGATGTTGCCGATGGCGAGAGTGTTGAAGCGGCGCTGGCAACAGTGAAAGCGGAGCTGGGTACAGCGCGCATCGTAATGAACGTGGCGGGCATTGGTATTGGCCGTAAAATCACCAATAAGAAAGGCCCCCATCCTCTCGACAGCTTTTTAAGAGTGGTGAATGTGAATTTAACCGGCACTTTTGATGTTTGCCGTTTGGCCAGCACCGATATGATAGCCCTCGATGCCCTGAATGAAGACGGCGAGCGCGGTGTCTTCGTCAATGTCGCCTCTATTTTTGGTTACGATGGCCCGGTGGGCAATACGGCCTATGCGGCATCAAAGGCCGGTGTCATTGGCATGACCCTGCCCATGGCCCGAGATCTCGCGCCCTACGGTATTCGCGTGATGACTATTTGCCCCGGCGTGTTTGATACACCACTGGCAAAAGCAGAAACCGGTGAAGAGGGCTTTAATCGTTTGATTGCGACAGTGCCCTTCCCCAAGCGCGGCGGCAACCCGAAGGATTTTGCCAAACTGGCCTGTCATATTGTTGAAAACACCATGATGAACGGTGAATGTATTCGCATCGACGGCGCTATGCGTATGGGTCTAATGATTTAAGTGTTGATGTAAAACGAGTCGAAAGTAAAAGGTCAGCACTATAATGGTCTGGCCTTTTTTTGTGTTAAAAAAATAATAAAAAGGAGTATGTTATGGCTCACTCACGATTAGGCATTGTACTGTCAACCGCCACCGATGCGCCGCCCCGTGAATTAATGGCAATTGGTAAGCTGGCAGAAGAACATGGCTACGAAGCAGTATTGGTCAACGAAGGGCGGGGTGATGCCCTGGCCTGTGCCGAAGCCATCGCTCTGGCGACAGACACTATTAAAGTCGGCACTAATATCGCTAATATTTATTATCGCCACGCCTTTCTCGCCGCCATGACGGCACAAACGATTGCAGACTTGTCAGAAGGACGTTTAATACTTGGCCTGGGGATGAGTCATCGCCCCCTGCTTGAAGCGATGGGTATAGAAATGACCAACCCGCGCCAATACCTCGGTGATTATGCGAAAACTGTTAAAGGTATCTTGTGCGGTGAGGCGGGTAGCGGTTTTTTTGAGGCCAAAGCCTGTCAATATACGGTGCCGGTTTTATTAGCGGCATTGACCACCGCAAGTGCTGAAGTGGCCGGTCGTGAGGCCGACGGCATAATGCCATTTTTGGCGGGGCGCGATTACCTCGGTCAATTAGTTGCAGCAACCACAGATGCCGCTAAAAGTGTCGGTAAAGATCCGCAAAGTATGGACTGCATAATGAGCATTCCCACCTTTGTATCGGAAGATTGTGACGCGGCACTGTCGGCGGCACGTCACAATCTTGCCTTCTTCGCCGGGCTGCCCAATTACCGCTTACAATGGCGGCGCTGTGGTTTTGAAGATGAAATGGCTATGGCTGAAGAGGCCTGGAAAAATAGTGATCGTCGCGCAGCAGCCAATGCGATTAGTGACACGATGGTCGAGCAGGTCTGCATTTATGGTTCTCCTGAACAGTGCCGGGAACAGATTGAGGCCTTCAGGCAAGCAGGTGCGGCGATGCCTGTGCTGGCTGTGAGCCCCGTTAATGAGCAGCGTTTAGAGGCGACACGCAAGGCAATCGAGTTGTTAGCGCCGCACTAGTGTTTTATTTTTAATGGATGATGTATTTAATGCCTTGGATTCAACTTCGAAGTGCATTGCAATTTAACATGCTAGATTAGCCCTTAATGTATTTTCTGTTTAATGTTTTCCTTGGGGAATTAGTCAGCCACCCGCTTCTTTTCTTTAAATATATCCGGGCGTTCATCAATACAAGCCTGTTTTTCAGGATGTCCGATTGCCCACTATTGCGTTTAAACGCCCCACTGATGGCGGGCTGGCTTACGCCAATAGCCTCCGCCATCATTTGTTGGGAAGAATTTATTTTGTGTAGAATTGAAATTGCCCAGCTTGATTCATAGGTTAGCTGGCTATAGGTGTTGATCGTTTCATCTCATGTCGCAGCAAACATGATTAACCTATAGCTGGCTAATGAGCGGGTTTATTCAGTTTGTACCGTTTCATTTTGCCTGTGCTTTGCTACCAGCAATTCTCTGGCCTTGAGCATATTGTTCAGCGCGGGTATTACCTCGGGCCAAGTGCGGGTTTTTAAGCCACAGTCTGGGTTAATCCAGAGTCGTTCTGCGGGAATGCGCTGTTCTGCTTTTTCCATCAATGCGACAATGGATGCCACCGTGGGGATATTTGGCGAGTGAATATCGTAGACACCGGGGCCAATTTGATTGGGGTAGTGGAACTCGTCGAAGACATCCAGCAAGCCCATATCCGAGCGTGAGGTTTCGATGGTGATGACATCGGCATCCATTTCGGCGATCGCGCCGATGATGTCATTGAAGTCGGAGTAGCACATGTGGGTATGAATTTGCGTGGCATCGCCAACACCGTTGGCGGTGATGCGAAAGGCACGAATTGCCCAGTTGAGGTAATCCTGCCACTGGGTTTTGCGCAGGGGCAGGCCCTCGCGCAGAGCGGCCTCATCGATTTGAATAATATCGATGCCGGCCTTTTCAAGGTCGAGAACTTCCTCGCGTATCGCCAGGGCCAGTTGTAGGCAGGTTTGCGCGCGGCTTTGGTCGTCGCGTACAAAGGACCAGTTCAAAATTGTTACTGGACCGGTAAGCATGCCCTTCATAGGTTTTTCGGTGAGAGATTGTGCGTAGCTTGCCCACGCCACGGTCATTGGCTTGGGGCGTGAGATATCACCGTAGATGATCGGCGGTTTGACACAGCGCGAGCCGTAGGACTGAACCCAGCCGAATTGGCTGGAGGTATAGCCCTCGAGCTGTTCGCCAAAATACTCGACCATGTCGTTGCGTTCGGGTTCACCGTGCACGAGTACATCGAGCCCGAGCGCTTCCTGTTCGCGGATGCAGTGGGCGACTTCCTCTTCCATGGCGAGCTGATAGGCTTGTGCCGACAGCTTTCCCTGGCGGAAGTCGCGGCGACTTTGACGTATAGCCACAGTTTGTGGAAAGGAGCCAATCGTGGTGCTGGGATAGAGGGGCAGTTTAAGCTTTTGTCTCTGCTCCACGGCGCGCAGGGCATAGCGTGACTGGCGCTTGGCCATGGAGTCGTTGATTCGGCTCAAGGCATTCTGTACCTCGGGCTTATGCACCCGTGGTGAGTTGGCGCGACTCTCGATCAGGGCTCGATTGCTGGCGAGTGCAGCGGCAGCGGCGCTTCTGCCGTTATTCAGTGCTAGGGCAAGGGTGCTCAGCTCATCGAGTTTTTGCACGGCAAAGCAGAGCCACGATTTGACATCGCTGTCTAGCTCTTGCTCGCTATCGAGGTCGACCGGCACATGCAGTAGTGAGCAGGAGGGCGCTAGCCACAAGCGCTCGCCAAGTTGCTGGTGAAGGGGCTCGAGCCAATCGAGAGTGGTATTCAGGTCGTTGATCCAGATATTGCGGCCATTGATAACGCCCAGTGACAGGATCTTGTCTGTCCCCAGTAATGCCGCGACATCGGTAATTTCGTCTTTGGCGTTGATGGCATCGAGGTGCAGGCCGTCAATGGGTAATTCACAGGCCAACTTTAAGTTGCCTTGCAGCTGGCCAAAATAGGTGGCCACCAAGATTTTAAATGAGCGACCCTGTAATGCTTGATAGACCTCCATCGCCGCTGCTTGCCACTCGGGTTCAAGCTCGGTCACCAGTGCCGGTTCATCTATTTGCAGCCACTCTATACCGGTGCTCTCCAGTGCACAGAGTAACTCCTTGTAGGCCTTGATTAGGGGTACTAGCAGGTCGAGCTTATCCGTGCTGTGCTTCGACTTACCTATACGCAGGTAGGTGAGGGGGCCAATAATGACCGGCTTGGTTTTTCGGCCTTGGGCATGGGCTTCCTCTATCTGATGTATGAGCGTTTCGGCATTTACTGAGAAGTGGGTGTTCACTTCAAACTCGGGGACAATGTAGTGGTAGTTGGTGTCGAACCACTTGGTCATTTCCCCGGCACTGACACAGCAGCTTGCACGCTCGTTTGCGGAGCGTCCCCGGGCAACCCGAAAGTAATTGTCGATGGCTGTGCCGGGCAGGTCGCGTACACGGGAGGGGATGTGGCCGAGCAGGAAACTGGTATCCAGCACCTGATCGTAGAGGGAGAAGTCGCCAACAGGGACGAAGTCGAGGTCACTCTGTAGTTGCCAGTGGCTCTTGCGTAGCTCGACTGCGCTCGCCAGTAAATCACTTTGCGAGGTCTGGCCCTGCCAGTAGCTTTCGAGGGCGAGTTTTAATTGGCGCTTTTTACCAATGCGCGGGAAGCCGAGATTGTGTGTTGTCACCATGACGGGTCGTGCTCCAAATTATTGTTGAGGCGGCGGATTGTAGTGATGGTGACTGGTGAGTAATAATGATGATTTATAACTTAACAATGAGATATTTTCATAGATGATCGAGCACAGCCACCTAAAAATTATTGCCGCCCTACAGAAAAACGGCACCTTGACCGCAGCCGCGAATACGCTGTGCCTCAGTCAGTCGGCCCTGTCCCACCAAATACGCAGCCTCGAAAAAAAGCTCGGTGTCGAGTTGTGGGAGAGGGACGGGCGCTATCTACGACTCACCCATGGCGGGCGACTACTGCACCAGGTGGCCGAACAGGTGTTGCCGGTGCTGGCCCAAGCGGAACAGAGTTTGAAAGCTCAGGGCGAGGGTCGCCAGGGGATATTGCGCATTGGGGTCGAGTGCTATCCCTGTTACGAGTGGCTGACTGGCGTCACCGGTGAATTTATGCGTCAAATGCCAGAGGTCGATGTGGATATCGTCAGTAAGTTTCAGTTTTCCGGACTCGAGGGCTTACTCAACCACCATATTGATATTCTTGTTACCCCCGACCTGATCAAGCAACGGGGCAGCTATTACGAAGTGCTGACCGATTACGAGTTGGTATTGGTGGTGGCGGCGGATCATCCGCTGGCGCAATGTCGGCAAATTAGTCCCGAACAACTGGCTGCGCAAACCCTGCTGACCTTCCCCGTACCGGTACAGCGCCTGGATGTTTTCAATCACTTCCTCGGCCCCGCAAATCTCAAGCCAAGTCGCCATAAGGTGGTGGAATCGCTGGAGTTAATGTTACAGATGACGGAGTTACAGCGCGGTGTGTGCGTGTTGCCGAAGTGGTTGGCAGAGGCCAAATGTGCGGAACAACCGCTAGTGTTATTGCAATTGGGCGCGGGCGGTATGCAGCGTAAGCTCTACATTGCGATGCGTGAGCAAGATCAAGCGATAGCGTATATCAGGCATTTTATCGAAGTCGGTAGAGCAACGGCGGGACAGTCTTTTCAGGCTTAAGCCCTTAGTGAGGGCTATTACGTAAACCCTATGGGCCTAGGTCGGCCTTGCCAAATAACAGTACAGGGGTTTACTGAGATTGTTGGTCGCACAGGAGGGGCCTTAGGCAGGGCATAAAAGTGGCCTTCGCATCGGCAAGCACAGTGTAAATTGGCTATGCTTAAGGTCACTAGTTATATCAGCAGCTGTTCAGTGTTAAGAATTAAGGGCGATCGGTGATCGGAGCAGTAGTATCTGCTCGATAGGCAAGGATAAAAGGGATTTTATGCACATTTTAATTGTCGATGATGTGCCTGAAAATATTCAGGTAGCGATGAACATTCTCAAGGAAGGTGAGCACACCTTCTCCTTTGCCACGCGGGGCGGGGAAGCGTTGACTATCATCGAGCGCGAGGCGGCGCAGCTGGATCTGGTGTTGTTAGATATTATGATGCCCGACGTCGATGGCTACAGTGTCTGCCAATCGGTCAAAGAGAATCCTGCAACTTCTGCTATTCCCATTATTTTCTTGAGCGCAAAATCCAACGTAGATGCCCTGAGTAAATGCTTTGCTCTGGGCGCTGTCGACTATATCACCAAGCCCTTCCATGCCGAGGAATTGCTGGCAAGAGTTAAAACGCATACCGAGTTGTATCGAGCGAAAAAATTACTCCAGCAAAGTAATATTGAGCTGAGCACCAAGATCAAGTTTGAACATCGGCGCTTGAGCAGCGAACTTGAGGACAACCAAAAAGAGATGATCGCTATGCTGGCGGGTTTGATGGAGTCGGCATCCGATGAAACTGGCCAGCATATTTATCGGGTCTCAGAAATATCAGCGCTGCTCGCGCACTATCACCCTGCGCTGAGTGCCGATGATGTTGAGGTGGTGCGCCATGCCGCGCCGATGCACGATATTGGCAAGATGATGGTTCCCTACGAGATACTCCACAAGCCAGGACGCTATACCGAGGAAGAGTTTCAGCAAATGCAAGAGCACCCCGCCCATGCTTATAAGTTGCTAGGGGGGTCAGGGCGGCAATTGATACGTGCCGCAGCGACGATTGCGCACGAGCATCATGAAAAGTGGAATGGCAAAGGCTATCCCCGAGGTCTGCAAGGTGAAGAGATACATATCTATGGCAGAATTGTTGCCTTAGCGGATGTTTTTGATGCGCTAAGTCACGCCAGAAGTTATAAAGATGCCTGGAGTATTGAAAAGGTCGTCGCTTACATAGAAGACCACAATGGCACCCAGTTTGACCCCGAGCTGGTGAATATCTTTGTTGAACACCTCGACGAGTTTCGCGCCATTACCCATCAATAGTGATTGAGCTATGTCATCTCGCTTAGGAATGAATTACTCAAATTGCATTCAGGGAATTAGCGATGCTTATCTATGTATAGCGTTCTGCCTTCTGCTGCTGTATTGCCAGTCTAGCGGGGCCGCATCGGCAGTCAGTCTTACTAGTGCAGAACAGCGTTGGATAGATCAGAACCCTGTTGTCTCTGTCGGGGGGAGTCCGGACTGGGCGCCGATTAATTTTGCGGATGAGAATGGTGAGTACAAGGGTATTGCCCATGATTATTTGCAGTTAATTGCCGAAAAAACAGGTATTTCCCTAGCGGTAAGTATCGCCCCATGGTTTGAGATTCTGAAAAAAACACAGTCAAATAAAATCGACCTGTTAGGGTCGGTGTATTACACCGAAGAGCGATCACATTATTTAAATTTCTCAAAACCCTATTTTGAAGTTCTCGATTTTTTCTTTATTAGAGACGATGTTGAGGCAAAAACATTCGATGACTTAAAGGGTAAGCGTGTTGCGATCCCTAAAGCTTATGCTCACCTTGGTTTCATGGCGGAAAATTTTCCAGAAGTAGAGGTGGTACTGGTCGATACATTTAGCGATGCCATAGATGCGGTATTAGAGTATCGTGCAGATTTACTGTATGACACCTATGGCTCGCTTATTTATACCATCGAGAAAAAGGGTATTAGCACCATTATTCCCTTTAAATCAACAAGCCATTTGGGTGATAAATATATTCATATCGCCACCCGAAAAGAATTGCCGGAATTGGCGTCTATTGTGCAGAAGGGCCTTGATGCCATTACAGAGGCTGAAAGAAGAGGGATAAGTAAGCGTTGGCTAGGGAGTCGCGTTTTAGAACCTGTCCCAAAAGATAATTTTAATATTTCTTCTGCTGAGCGCGCCTGGTTGCTAGAAAACCCCGTTGTACGATTTGCAGGAGATCCAAATTGGCTGCCCTATGAGGCTTTTAATGAGAGGGGGGAGTATGTCGGGATTGTCGCCGAATACTTGGCGCTGATAGAAAAGAAACTTGGGATTAGCGTGGAGATTGTAGCAACGACTTCATGGGGCGAATCTGTTGCAAAGGTAAAGAGCGGCGAGATAGACGTATTATCTGAGACCAGTGATTCTGATTTACAATCGCACTTAACGTTTACCCGTGACTATGTTTCCAGTCCGATAGTTATCATTATGCATCAAAATTCTAGCTACATTAATGGTATCGATCAGATCAATGATAAAAAAATTGCGATTATAAAAGATTACGGTTATGTGCCAAAAATCGTTAATAAATACCCTCATATAGATTTTGAAAGTGTAGCCTCAATACAGGATGGCCTCACTGCCGTGTCAACATCGAAAGTTGACGCTCTTATCGCTACGCTCGCCCAAGCTAGCTATCATATCTCTGACTTGGGTGTGAATAATGTTCGTATTGTCGGGCAGACAGAATTTAAAACCAAATTGGCTTTCGGTGTTAGAGGCGAGTTTTTACCCTTGCTAGACTTGTTTGACCGGGCTCTGTTGAGCGTTACTCCCGACGAAAAGCAACAGATTATGAACAATTGGGGGAAACATAAATACACTGAAAAAACGGATTACAAACTGCTTGCTCAGGTGGCCATTGGCCTTATGTTGATAATAATGTTCACCTTTTATTGGAATCGAAAGCTGGCAAAAGAGGTGGCGCTGCGCAAGTTGGCAGAAGAGCAAACTAGAATACTAATCGATAAGATTCCCTTGCAAATTGTTGTTACAGCATACGACGGGCGTATTCTTTCCGCCAATCCACAGGCATTAAGTTATCATCAGGTTAGTGAGGAAGAAATTGGTCGACATAACATCATGGAATATTATGTCAATAAAAGTGATAGGGATTTTGTTGTTAATGAGATGATTACGAAGGGCACAGTTGAGCAGAAAATTGTACCGATGTATGGCCTTAATAACGAAATTCGGCAGCTGATGCTGTCCATTACCCCCATTGTTTATCTCAATACCCCGGCGATGCTTTCCTTAGCGGTTGACCTGACAGATCGGCTTGAGTTTGAAAATGCCTTGAGCAAGGCGAAAGAGTATGCGGAGGCGGCCAGTCGTGCCAAGTCAGAATTTCTGGCAAACATGAGCCATGAAATCCGCACACCTATGAATGCGATACTGGGCTTTACCGGCTTATTAATGGAGCAGGTTGAGGATCCTCAGTTAAAGTCGTTTGTCAAAACCATTAATACAGCAGGTAATAACCTGTTAGTACTCATCAACGACATCCTGGATTTATCAAAAATTGAGGCAGGAAAATTAACGATCGAGAAAGCACCGTGTAACCCTGCCGGTCAACTCTGGGAACTGAGTGATATCTTTAGCTTAAAGGCTGACGATAAAAATATTGAACTGGTGTTTGAGCTTGGTAGCAGCCTGCCAAAAAGCTTACATCTTGATGGGGTGCGTTTGCGCCAAGTATTGTTCAATCTTCTGGGTAACGCGATAAAGTTTACAGAGCAGGGTGTGATACGAGTGAAGCTATGGTCTGACAATAGAGATGAAGTACGCAGTCAAGTTGACTTGATGATTAGTGTTGAAGATAGCGGTATTGGCATCTCTAAAGAGCAGCAACAATTGATCTTTCAAAAATTTGCTCAATCCAGTGGTCAGGATGGTCGGAAATACGGTGGTACTGGCTTGGGCTTATCGATCAGTACACGTCTTGTTGAGATGATGGGCGGCACAATCACCTTGAGTAGTGAGCTCGGTAAAGGCTCTGTTTTCACGGTTAAATTACCGGGAGTCGACATCGCTTCGATGTTAGTTGAACCCGATTTTGACGATGGCGATAATATTGTCTGGGGAGTGGTTGATTTTTTGCCCGCGAAGATATTGATTGTCGATGATGTCGATGATAACCGAGCCCTGTTAAAGGCGAACTTTGCGGATACAGCTCTTGTGCTGAGTAGTGCTGCGAATGGTCTCGAGGCACTCAACCTGGTTGCCCAGCAAGACTTTGACCTTATCTTGATGGATATTCGCATGCCGGTTATGGATGGTTACGAAGCCGCCGCTAAAATTAAGAAAATTGCCGATATTCCCATCGTGGCCCTGACCGCATCGGTAATGGCTGATGAGTTTGGGCCGATAAACAATGTTAATTTTGATGGTTATTTGCGAAAGCCCGTTTCCAGGGCTGAATTGTTTATTGAATTATCCAAATTCTTGTCGTGCCAAGCAGCAGTGATGCCCGGTAAATCAAAAGCTCAGCGCAGAGAAGTATTGGCGGGTGACACCGCGGTTATTCCTTTTTTGGTTGAGCGCCTGGAGGACTTGTCTGAGCACTACGATACGATTTCAGTCGGTAATAACCTTACTGAAATCGCCTGCTTTGCCGATACGTTGATAGCAATCAACGAGCGTTATCCCTTCGATGACTTGAACAATTATGCGCAACAATTACTCGAGCATATAGCAGTCTTTGATATTCCGGCTATCAAGCGTTCCATCAATACCTACCCGCAATTGATTGCCACCATTGAAAAAATGGCAGCGAATGATTGCTAGCTGAGGATGTCGATGAGTGGTTTTTTCTGAGTCAATTTTGACAACGCCCCAGCAACGGCTTGTTGAACCGTCACCGGGGTAGCTCTATCTGGACGTCGGCTAGTTTCTCGGTAGCAGTGTTGTCGTACGCTGTTAAGGTGATAGAGAACTTAGGCAGCAAGGCTTAAAGCCGCGCTAGCCCTCCAGTGCAAAACCGGCAGTTAAGCCACCATCGGCAATAAATTCTGAGCCGGTGGAGTAGGAGCTGTCGTCGGAGGCCAGATAAACGGCGAGGGTTGCCATTTCTTCGGGCTGACCAATACGACCAACGGGGGCCTTGGAGAACAGTGCATCGGCACTTTCACCATCGAGACCGGCATCGGTGAGCATGCGGGTCATAATGCCACCGGGGTGGATGGAGTTGACGCGGATGCCGTCGGGGCCGAGCTCCATGGCGGCGACCTTGGTCATGCCGCGCACGGCGAATTTACTGGCGCAGTAGGCGACGCCACCGACAGCGCCACCGAGACCGGCGATGGAAGAGATGTTAATAATGGAGCCGCCGCCCGCGTCTTTCATGGCACCGGCAACGCATTTCATACCGAGGAAAACGCCGACTTGGTTGATATTGATGGTCTTCATGTATTTTTCGACGCTCATCTCTTTGAGCAGACCCAAATCGCCAATACCGGCATTATTAACAAGTACATCGAGCTTGCCAAACTTGGCCACGGTGGCAGCCACGGCGGCCTGCCAGTCACTTTCGCTGGTGACATCGAGGTGGACATAGGCCGCTGAAGCACCGATGTCGGCGGCGGTTTGTTCTCCCTCGGCATCGAGTACATCGCAGAGCATGACCTTGGCGCCACGCTCGACAAAAATACGGGCCTCGGCAGCACCCTGGCCTCGGGCTGCACCACTAATGAGTGCGACTTTTCCTTCGAGATTTTTCATTCTATAACTCCATTTATCGTTATTAGTATTAGTCGTTTAAAAGTTTTGCCATGGCAGTGTAGCGCCAATTTCCGAGTAAGCTCTAACTATTCGCGACCGATTTTTTGTCGCCGTGTCAGCCTTATGGGTGTCGTCGTTAGTCGCTTGCATGGCGGAGTCGGGTAAAGAGGTTTATCATTCCGGGCTGAATACCTACTTGCTTATTATCAATACGGTGCATGTGTTTTATGGAATCCTGGCTGGCCTATATTCTGCCCCCTCTTATCGGCGCACTGATCGGTGCCGTGACTAACGACGTGGCCATTCGCATGTTGTTTCGCCCCTATGCACCTATCTTTCTTGGTAAGTGGCAGTTGCCCTTCACCCCAGGTTTGATTCCCCGCGAGCGCCACCACATCGCCGAGTCGATTGCCGACACTTTCGTCGCCCATGTGTTTAGCAATAATGATGTGTCTGAGTTATTTCTCACCGAAAAAGTAAAGGCCGACCTGAAAAGCAAAGTGGACGAATTGATCGGCCAGCTCGGCGGCATGCTCAATATTACCGAGCCGATGCTGGGCATGGCGCGCAGTATGGCGGGGAATTATTTAATCACCGAAATTGCCAAAGTCGCCGAGTCGACCGGTGAGGACAGCGAGCAAATCAAGCTGCGCATACAGGCGAAAATAGATAACTTGGATGTCGCCACCCTCGAAGAGTTGGTGATGGGTTTTTCGCGTAAACAATTCCGTCATATAACTTGGTTTGGTGCCTTACTCGGCGCTATGATCGGCGTGGTGCAGGTAATTCTGTTTCAAGTATTACCGATGGGCTAAAGTCAGGGGCTCATTAACTCAGCCGCCTGCACCCCGGCCCACTAATAACACTGCGCCCACCCGTTTGCGGGCTGACCTGAAGCTGCGTGCCAATGCGTTCTTTTAAACTGGCGACATGGGAAATAACGCCGATCAGTTTACCGCTCTGCTGCAGACTAGAGAGCGCCTCCAGAGCGGTGTCCAATGCCTCTTCATCTAAGGTGCCAAAGCCCTCATCGAGAAAAAGTGAATCGACGCGAACATTGCTACTGGCCATTTGTGAAAGGCCCAGGGCCAGGGCGAGGCTGACGATGAAGCTTTCGCCCCCCGATAAGTTTTTGGTGGAACGTATTTCTCCGGCCTGGTAATTATCGACAACATTCAGCTCCAGTGGCTCGGCCTTATCTCTGATCAATAAATAGCGCTCACTCATTTTTTGCAGTTGACGGTTGGCGTGGCCGACCAGTACTTCAAAGGTCAGCCCCTGGGCAAAATTGCGGTATTTTTTGCCATCGGCCGAGCCAATTAACAGATGCAGGTTATCCCAGCGCTGGCACTCAGTTTTTTGCGCGTCAATGGCCGTCGCGCGCTCTTGCTGGCTAGCCCTGAGTGTTTGATTATCGTCGAGTTTTTGTTGGCAGGCGCCAAGCTCTTGCTGAGCGGTCTTGAGTTGATTGGTCGAGTTGTCGAGGTCTTGTTTGAGAGGCGCAATAGCGCGCTCGGTAATGGCCTTTTCGCGTTCATTTTTTAAACGCTCAGCCCGGTCTTTACGCCGAGCATCGAGGCCATTTTGTTCGTCGCTGAGTTGCCTGGCTTCACGAGATAGCGTTTCTTTGGTTTCGTCACTCAGGCTGGCGCTTTGAAAATCCGCTTCGCTAACAAAAGCATATCTACTCAGATTTCGCTGGAATGCCTCTTCGGCAAGGTTTAGTGGGCCGGCTCTATTGTGCAGACTTTCGACAATGGTCTTTAGTTTACTGTTGAGTTGTGTGGCTGCTTGCGAAGCTGCGTGCAAATACTGGTTGTCCTTGTCGAGCTGTTTTTCGACATTGAGGACAGCGGCGGCTAAGCGCGATTCTTCAAGTACCGGGTCTTTGTCGTCAAACAGTGCCTTGCGTTCACGCACGAGTGCTTGCTGGGTCGTTAATAAGGTCGCGTGATCTCTGCGCTGCTTTGCCAGCTCCTCATTTCTGTCGCTAAGTTGTTGGTTTTGATGCTCAACTTGAAGCGTTAGATTATTGATGTCCTGCTCTAAATGGGTTTTTTCGAGCTGTTTGGCCAGCCACTGTTCACGGCGGGTTATGAGAGTGTTTTCAACAGTGGCAAAACTATCCTCGGGCAGGGTGGTGATGCCGTAAATAGCTAGCGCTGCCAGAGCGTCTTGCTGCTCGTCATGTACTTGCTCGCCAAGCTGACTTCGCTCTTTTTCTAAACGGCTGAGGGTGCGTTCGGCGCTGTCTTTTTGATGGCTTGCGGCCAGATGTTGCCGCTCTAATTCATTGGCCGAATTTTTAGCGGCGTCAAGTGTTGCCCGCAAGGTGATTAGCGCTAGGTCCTGTTGCTCGATAGTCGCGAGCAACAGGTTTGTGTTGTTCAAACAATCTCGATTGTCATTAACGAGTTGGGGTAGGGAATTTACGAGTTCAGCCTGACTAACCGGCGCGAGTCCACTGTCAGTCAGTTGCTGGCTTGTGTGTTCAACCAGTTTTTGTTGTTGCGTTATTTGCAGGCTGGTGTCGCGCTGTTGTTGGCTGACTTGCTCAAGGACTTTGTTATCTTCAGCAAGGCGAATTTTATGGCTGACGGACTGCTGGCTGACGGCATCAAGTTTGGCTCTTACTGCGTTCAGCTTAAGGCTTGCGCTATCGGCTTGCGGTACATTGCCTTGCGCATAGGGGTGCTCATTGGCACCGCAAAGTGGGCAGGGCTGGCCATCTTCAAGTTGCTCGCGAGCCTGCTCTAAACTATGAATTTTATGCAGCAGTAAGACTTGGGTTTCAAGTAAGTGTAATTCTCGCTCCAGGCCCGCCTGTTTTTCTGTCTGACGAGATAGCTGTTGCTTGCTGTCGGCGATGTTGTCTGTGAGCGTAGCAGACTGCTGGTCGAGATCTGGCTGTAAGCCTTGTGATTGGGCAAGGGCGTTTAACTGTAAGCCGAGGTTTTCTAGCCGCTGTTTTTTTTCCTGCAGGCTTACCTGTGACTTTCGCCAGTGCGTAATATCCTGCCCGCCTAATGTTTGTAAGCGTTCGCTTTCCTGTAAGGCCAAGCGCTCAATCAGTTCCTGTCGTTGTCGTTTCTTCTCGGTGAGAGCCCTGGTTTTCTCTTGCCATGTCGCAAGCGTGTTAGCGCTCTCGGCTTTGGCATTGTTATGTTCTGCTGTTTTTTCTTGACGCTTGGCTGTTAATACCCGCAGTGAGGAGAAGCGGCTTTGCAGACCACTGAGTTGATCAACCAGTGTTTGATCAGCCTGACGGGCGGCTATTTGTTGTACAAGTTCACTTAAGTCAGCGTTGTTTTTCGTCAGCTTTAGACTGTTTGCTTGCTGCTGTGCTTGCAAGTGAGCCAGGTTTTGTTCCAGCTCTTTCAGTGCAGCGGCGGCGTTGTCTATCGGCGCCTGTTGTGCCTGAAATTGTAGATCTAAAGCCTGGGTCTTACGAATAGTGGGCAGAGTTAAGCCTTGTGCATGGCGGCTTTCTGAAAGCGAGTGCTTACTTCTTTGCAGTTTATCTTCGGCTATGACCAGGGCACGCTTTTTGGCGGGCAGCTCATCGCGATACTCTTGCTCTGCTTTTTGCTCGCTACTTTGTGCCTGGCGCAAGGCGCTAAGACTGGCGTAGTCGGCGGCCAGTTGCAGGGCGCGCTTGCCATTCTCGAGTTTTTGTTCGTCGGCTTTAAAGGCATCGCGGCGGTTGAGTAAGCCTTGGTGTTGTTGGTCGAGGTCTTGCAGCTCGCGTTGCAGACTGTCGATAGTGCTCAGCCAGTGAATCGCCTGACTCAATTGCTCGCGCTGGCCGTTCAGCACAGCTTCACGTTGCTGTTGTTGTTCGAGGCGAATTTTGAGCTGCGCCTCATCCTCTGTGCTTAGCAGTGCCATGCCTGACAATTGTGCTTCTAGGGTATTGAGCTTGTTATTCTCGGTGGTACGCAGTGCATGCACGCGCGTCGATATTTGACTGTAAATGGCGCTACCCGTGATTTGTTCGAGTATCGGTGCGCGCTGGTCGGGGGCGGCTTGGAGAAAGGCGGCAAAGCTGCCCTGGGCGAGCAGCATCGACAGCGTGAAGCGTTCGAAATCCATGCCGGTAATGGTTTCGATGCGCTGCGCCACCTTGCGAATTTGTGCCTCGATAATTTGCCCCGAGAGGGCATCGGCAATTTCATGCTTGGGTGACTGCAGCTCACCGCTGGCTTTTTTGCGCGCGCGGTGCTGGCTCCAGTGACAGCGAAACTGCCCGGCCGCCGTGGCAAAGGTGATCTCGGCAAAGCACTCGCCGCTGTGACGCGACATGATTTCGTTGCCACTCTTAGTGATTTTATTCAGTCGTGGCGTGCGCCCGTACAGGGCCAGACAAATGGCATCGAGAATGGTCGATTTACCCGCGCCGGTGGGGCCGGTAATGGCGAAAATACCGTCGTTGCCAAAGGCGGGGTCGGTGAGGTCAATCTGCCATTCACCGAGTAGTGAATTGAGGTTAAGAAAACGTAATTGCAGTATTTTCATCGGTATTGTCTACGTTATTCCGCCCGTAAATCATCGTCGTTTAGGGCGCTTAATACTTGCCGGTAGGTGTGCAGTAACTCGGCTTGTTGGCTGTCGGGTATTTCATGGGCCGTGAGGCAGCGGGCAAAAACATCGTCAACACTGAGATCTTCGAGGCTTTCATCGGCGTGGTGACTATTGAGCACTCGGTCGATCAGGCGGGTATTTTGAATGCGTAAAATCAGTAGCACACTGCCTTCGAGTAGGGACTCGAGGCGCTCGCGTAAATTGCTGATAATGTCATCGCCCTGGTAGACCACTTCAAGCCAGACCGGCTCGCTGGACTCGATAAGGGGGCGTAATTGGGCGGCTATTTCTGCCCAGTTGCCACTGACTTGAGCGAGTGCTTGAAATACCGGCACGGGCAGTAAGGCGACCGAGGGTTTGGCTTTGATTTTGGCAACAGCGGGGTGGCTGAAATCGACCAGGCAGACACTTTTCTGTTGCCTCGCCTCGCCAAAACCCATGGCGATGGGTGAGCCGCTGTAGCGTATGTGTTCGTGGCCGCCCACTTTTTGTGGCACGTGGAGGTGGCCGAGGGCGACGTAGTCGAAGTGGGCGGGGAAAATACTCGCATCAATATGGGCTAGAGAGCCAATGTACAGTTCGCGCACGCCGTCGCCATCGACGGTTTGTCCGCCCGCCGTAAACAGGTGGCCCATGGCGATGATTGGAATATCAAGCCCCAGTGCCTGACGCTGGCTTTCTGCCACGGTGGCAATTTGCTGGTAGTGCTCGCGAATGCCTTGCAGCAGTTTCTGATCCTTGTCGGCACTGCTCTCACCCGCTTCCACCAGGCGAATATCGCGGTCGCGCAAATAGGGTACGGCACACACCAGCAGCTCGGCACAGCCCTCGGCATCCTTTAACAGCAATATTTCATCGGCGATATTTTCGGTGACACCACCCACCACGTGAACGTTGAGGCTGCGCAACAGTGCCTTGGGGGCATCGAGAAAGGTGGGGGAGTCGTGATTGCCGGCAATGATAATAATATGGCGGCAGGACGAGATGGCGACACGGCAGAGGAAGGCGTAGTAAAGGCTTTGCGCGCGATTACTGGGCGTGGCGGTGTCGAAAATATCGCCGGCGACGAGGAGGATATCGACTTGCTCCTTCTCTATCGTTGCGGCCAGCCAGTCGAGAAACTGCTGAAATTCGCCATAGCGTTGTTGCCCGTAGAGGGCGCGGCCAAGGTGCCAGTCGGAAGTGTGGAGGACTTTCATGGGGGTCGTCGCTATACAGTCTAAGGGCTTTACAGGAGGGCTATTGTGGCGGGTGTTGCCGCGCGAGATAGCTTATCGCTTTCTCTGCGTACTGCCAAACGCTTCCTCTATACTAAGTGCGTGTTCACGTATGCTGGGGCACGGTGTCATTGAGCCGATATCACGCAGTTAACGATAAGGAAGGGTATGTCCGATAACTTAGAAAAATGGGTGCGCCGCCTCAGCGAGCAAGAAATGCCCGTTTTTAAACACTCCGTCACCGCCATTGGCCACGTCACTCAAAGTGATGAAAGCTCGGGCTCTGAGCTGGCACAGGTGGTGTTGCAAGATGCCGGGCTGACGGCGCGTATTCTTAAGTTGGCCAATAGTGCGGTTTATAACCCCGGTGGTCAGCCGGTGAATACCATTAGCCGCGCAGTGTTTTTTCTCGGCTTTAGCACGGTGCGCACACTCAGCTTGTCACTGGCAGTCATCGATGCCCTGTTAAAATCGAATGCCCAAAAATACGTCTTAGAAGTCATGGCCCAGTCCCTTCACGGCGCGGTTCAGGCGCAGTCGTTTGCCGAACAAAATGGCGACGACTCCCCGGAAGAAGTGTTTATCGCCACGCTGTTATACAACCTGGGTGAAATGGCTTTCTGGTGTGTTGCGGGTAAAGAGGGCGAGCAAATTATTGCCCTGATGGAGGAGAAAAACGTTAACGCCGAAGAGGCGCAGCAAGAAGTGCTGGGCTTTACCTTCAAGGAATTGACGGTGGGCTTAACGCAAGATTGGCATTTGGGCGACCTGCTGCACAGTGCCCTCAATAAGCCGGGCTTAAAAAACCCGCGTATCCAAAATATCGTCCTCGGTCAGGAGTTGGCTAAAAATGCCACCCAGGGCTGGGACCACTACCACACCACCTCGACCCTGAAGAAAGTGGCGAAACATCTGGATATTGAGCTGGAGGATGTCGAAAAAATCAGCTACGAAAATGCCCATAAAGCCATCGACACGGCGCGCAGCTTTGGCGCCAATAACACCATTAGCTATATTCCGATGCCGGCGGGTGAGGAGGAAGAGGGCGGTTTAGAGGCCACCGGTGACGCCGATTATCTTGAGCCAGACCCGATGTTACAGCTCAATATATTGCGGGATTTATCGGGCATACTCGATGAAAAGCCCAGCCTCAGTGTCATTCTCGAAATTGTTTCAGAGGGTATTTATCGCGGTATTGGCATGGATAGATGCCTGTTTGCCATGCTTACCCCCGATAGAAAAATACTGCGGGGCAAGCATGCCCTGGGCGACGGTGCCGATACTTTTTTAAAGGCCTTTGCCTTTGATATGAAGGCCCAGCGCACCTTGTTTAATATTGTGCTGCAAAAGAATATGGCTCTGTGGGTGAAAGATGCCCCCAATAGCAATTACGCAAAAGCGCTGCCAGGAAAAGTAATGAGTGTGTTGGCCTGCGATGATTTTTTTATCAGTCCCGTGCATATTAATCAGAAAAGTATTGGCCTGTTTTATGCCGACCGAAAAGCCAGCGGCCGAGCGCTAGACGGCGCCAGTTACCAAAGTTTTAAACACTTCGTCACCCAGGCCTGCATGGCAATTACACATATTAGCGGGGCGCGCTAATTTGTTGGCGCTAAAGCGAGTGAGAAATGTACTGCGAGTGAAGGGTGTTTATCTACTGCTTGCGCTTTGTTTTTCTACGCCAACCCTACAAGCCGGTGATTCGCAAAGCAATACGCCGCAGCTGCAACGGCTATTAACTTTGGTCGATCAGCGTCTGCAGTTAATGAAAGATGTGGCTGCTTATAAATACGCCAATGACATTGCCATCGAAAACAAACAGCGCGAGAAAACCGTGCTAGCCAGTGCTGTGGCCAGTGCACGGCAGCAGAGGCTCGACCCAACAACCCTCGAGCCCTTCTTTCACCTGCAAATTAAATGGGCAAAAATAATACAAAAAGACTGGATAGAAAGCTGGAAGGCGGCAGGTCGCGAGTCTGATAAGTATGAGGTGGCTGCTGATCTTAAGGCTGAAATTCGTCCCCAGTTAATTGCGCTTGGAGTGCGGCTGGTCGAGCAGCTTCCCCTTGCGCTGCCCGAACTAAAGAATGCAGCGAGTTTCGATAAATATTTAGATGCCGTCAATGTAACGATAACTACGCGCTTTGTTACATCTGAAATGAAACGAGAACTTTTGCAATCACTGCTACAGGTTCGCCAGTTTGCGCCCGGTGAAAGTGCTGGTTTGGCAGCTATTCTACGCAGTGGCGTACTACGGGTGGGCACTACGGGTGATTACCCGCCCTTTAGTTTTATTGATAATACTAGCGGAAAGTTATCAGGTATCGACATTGATTTGGCGCACAACCTTGCGGGTAGTCTGGGGGTAGAGCTGCAATTGATTAGTACATCGTGGCCCCACCTAATGGCTGATCTTGCTGTGAATAAATATGACGTGGGTATGAGTGGCATTAGCCGAACATTATTGCGTCAGCGCACAGCTTTTTTCTCGGATGCTTACTCGAGCGGTGGCAAAACCCCCATCGCGCGTTGTGATGCGAGCGCTCAATTCAACAGTTTAAATAAAATTGATCAAGGCTCGGTGCGAGTGGTTGTTAACCCCGGCGGCACCAACGAAAAGTTTGTACGCCAGCATATTAAAAAGGCCGATATAATTGTCTACCCTGACAACACCCGCATCTTTCAACAGATTGTCGATAAGCATGCCGATGTCATGATTACCGATGCTATTGAGGTAAAGCTACAGCAGCGCCTCCACCCCGAATTGTGTGCGGCTATGCCCGGTGAGCTTTTCACTCACTCGGAGAAAGGCTATTTAATGGCTCAGGATATTGCGCTTAAAGAGTATGTGAATGCCTGGTTGCGAGAGGTGACGCAAGGGGGGCTTATTAAAGCGACATTTTCTAGCTATCTTGCTCAGTGAGTTAGTCGATTTCAAATAATTTTAAAATTAATGGAAAGTGAACATGGAACAGCTCAGTGCCTATCATTGCTTTGGCGGGCAACAGTTACGCTTTAGCCACAGCTCGTCGAGTCTGAATTGCGCGATGACTTTTTCAGTTTACCTGCCGCCCCAAGCTGAACAGAAGAAGCTACCCGTGCTGTACTGGTTGTCTGGCTTGACCTGCAATGATGAAAACTTTGTGCTGAAAGCCGGCGCCCAGCGCTACGCCAGTGAGCAGGGCATTATTCTGGTGATGCCTGATACCAGCCCGCGGGGCGAAGGGGTGCCGGACGATGCAGACGGCGTCTACGATTTTGGCCTCGGTGCTGGCTTTTACCTCAATGCCACTCAACAACCCTGGGCCGAGCACTACCGCATGTACGACTACATTGTCGACGAGCTGCCGGCGCTGTTGGCGGCCAAGCTGCCCATCGACCCGGCTCGCGCCAGTATTGCCGGTCACTCGATGGGCGGCCACGGCGCGCTGACGCTGGGGCTGCGCAATCCGCAACAATATTGTTCGGTGTCGGCTTTTTCACCGATTTGTTCGGCGCTCAACTCGCCTTGGGGGCAAAAGGCACTGGGCAATTACCTGGGTGAAAACAAAGATGAATGGCGGCAATATGACGCACTGTCGCTACTCGAAAGCAGCCAGCACTGCCCGCCAATACTGATCGACCAGGGCGAGGCCGATGATTTTCTTGCCGGGCAATTACACCCGGAATTGTTGGAGCAAGCCTGTGAGAAAAAATCACGCGCGGGCGAAGCCTATCCCATCACCCTGCGCCGCCAACCGGGCTATGACCACAGTTACTTTTTCATCGCCTCCTTTATTGGTGAGCACATCGCCTTTCACGCCCGTCATTTATTGCGGTGAATTAGTGGCTATCGAGCCCGAGTAAGCTGGCCACCTCTCGCCCCATTGAGTGGGCCAGCGTCGCGACATGCATGACGATATCGGCATTGGTCGGCGTGCTCATGCTGCACCGTCACCTCGCCCCAGCGCAGTGGCTAGGTTTAACCCGCTCCTCTCTTTACGTAAGATGGTTGGCCCGCTGTCACGCAAGCAGGCAGCGTAGAATAAGTAAAACAAGCCCTAAAAAGACAGGAAGTGAATGATGGAATATGTCAGCCCCAATGCAGTGATTAATGGCCAGGGTTTACGCCTGGTTCTCGTCCACCACATGCCCAGCCCCTGGGGGCAGGCCACCAAGGCGATGATGGAGTACAAAGGCCTGAGCTTTACCGCCGCACCCTGGGAGGGCGGTGGTGACAACCCCGAACTCATCGCCTGGGCGGGTAACCACGGCGCGCCCATCGTCGCCTGGAACGACGAAACCCCCATCCACCGCTGGGACGATATTCTCTTCCTGCTCGAACGCCTCGCCCCCCAAGCCAGCCTGCTGCCCGAAGACAGAGACGAGCGCGCCCTGGTGCTGGGCCTCAGTCATGAGATTTGTGGCCAACTGGGCCTCGCCTGGAACCGCCGCCTGAGTATGTTCGCGCCCATGGTCGCCTCCGGCCAAGCCCCCGAAGGCTTTGTGCTAATGGCCCAACGCTACGGCTCAACAGAGGTCGACCTAGCCAATGCCGACGCCCGGCAAATCGCCACCCTTCAAGCCCTAGCGGCACGGCTTAAAGCCCAGCAAGCAGCGGGCAGTGAATTCTTCGTCGGCAATAGCCTTAGTGCCGTCGACTTTTACTGGGCCGCCTTTTCCAACCTCTTCGACTTACTGCCGCCGGATAAATGCCCGATGCCCGAACAGGCTCGCCCGATGTTTAGCGGCATGGCCGAGACCGTGCGCAGCGCTGTTGACCCGGTCTTGCTCGCCCACCGTGACCGCATTATGGCCAGCCACTTTACGCTGCCGATGGAGATGTAGCGGGCGTCGATGGCCTTTGAGCCGAATAGGCTGTGCTATTCGGCTCAAGCCCTTGATCAGCGCTTGACCGCCCTAGGTCACAAGGTCGATCAAACCACGCTATCTAGCGGGCGGCGAGACGATTGGCAGCAGGGGTCGCTTAGTAGGCAAAAGTGAGTTCATCGCCGATGTTACCAACGCCAAGCGCTGCTTAAGTGATAAGGCTTAGCTCCCACCTCACAATATTATGCCAACCATTACTGCCTGGGACCCGTTGAATGAAGTGAGTCTCAGCTGGAAATATTGAGTGTAGTGCCGTGGTGGTTGCTGCCTTCGTCTACCATCAACCAACAAGGTTTTTCATGCAGCGCGGCGCAGCGCAGGGTTTGCCTAGTTAGCAATGTGCTGGGTTCGTGGCAAGTGATGGGGACACTATAAAAACGCTGCACTCTGCTTTTATAGCGCTGAATGCTTAATATCTGACCATTCAATACCCGCGGCGCGGCACAGGCTTAGGGTTTCGTACAAGGCCTGGCGAATTTCGAGACTGTTGGGCTCTTTACAGTGGGCCATACCACGGTAGTCGATGGTTTTATTGCAAGCGTGAGATTGCTCGCCCTGCTTGGTGATGATTCGCTCGTGGTAGTGATTCGACCAGCTCATCAGACTGGCGGTGCTATTCACTGTTGGGAAGTGCTGACAGTCGACCAAGGGCTTTAAGCGTGTCTGGGGCAGTTGTTCGTAGGCATGTTGTGCGAGTGCTTCTAGCTTGGCGATGCCTTCGGGGCCAAGGGGTGTGACGGTGTCTGTACGTATGTTTATGGGCGCAGAGGCTTGGCGATGGTCGGTGAGCGGCACTGGCGTTAGTGCTTTTTCAGTGGCAACAGCGTTGCTATTGATGGCGATATAAAGCCCGGTCGCTGCCGTAATGACGGCGGCAATTCCCGTTAATACTCCCGGTAGTGATGTCCAAAACCCTTTAACTTGCTGAAGCACTGTCGTACGTCTCCCGTTTAAACGTATTGCGCGTTTTGTTGTGGCCAACGAGAGCTGGCCGGTATTGGCTGGCGTATTTAATTGGCGGTGTTATAGCGCACCCTGGTACCTTTTTCGTTACTCATCATGATTTCAGCGGGGGAGAGGCTTTTCGGGAAATAACAGCCGGAAATCTTGGCGCCCGAGAAGCTACAGCCCTCAAGGTTGGTGTGCCGGAAGTCTATACCGCGCAGGTCGGTATTGCGAAAATGGCTGTCGCTAAAGTCCAGATCGGCGGCGTTGAGGTTTCTCAGGTCGAGGCCCTGGTAGCGCATGCTGGTCAGTTTACTTAAATCGAGATCTTTCTTTTTCAGATTAAAGCCATCAATCCGTTCACTGAGTAGGAGTTGATAGGCAGGGTCTTGGCTGATATTGGGTTGGCTCATGATCATGATTCCATGTTGTCATTATTGTCTGTTGAACTGTACGGAGTATGGCATGCTGTTTCAAATCAGATAATGAGACCTACTATAAAAATAAACAGAGAGGATGTTATGGGTACTGAAATAGAGATTCATGGTCATTGCGCCCCCGCCTTTACAGCGGTGGGCGAGGCCTTTGCGGCTAATTTCGCTGAGGACAAGGAGGTTGGCGCCTCATTTGTGCTGGTCCAGGCCGGTGAGATAGTGGTCGATTTGTGGGCGGGTTTTGCCGACGCTGCTCGCACCCGGCCCTGGCAGGCCGATACCTTGATTAATACCTATTCGACCACCAAGGGCATGGCGGCGACGGTGGTGGCGGTGCTGGCGGATGAGGGTCTTATTGACTACGAAGCGAAAGTCGCCACTTACTGGCCGGAGTTCGCGGCGGCCGGCAAGGCGCAGGTCACGGTGGCGCAGTTACTCTCCCACCAAGCGGGTATCTGTGGCCCCAGAGAGCGTCTTGAGATGGCCGAGCTCTACGACTGGGACGGCTTGTGTGCCACCCTTGCGGCGCAGTGGCCCTTCTGGGAGCCGGGCACGGCGAATGGTTACCACGCCCTTGTCTTCGGTCATCTTGCCGGTGAGGTGGCGCGCCGCGCCTATGCCATGCAGCATGGGCAGATGAAGAGTTTGGGCGAATTGTTTGCCGAAAAGGTCGCGGCGCCGCTTGGTGCCGATAGCGACTATTACATCGGCCTGCCCGAGGCGGAAGATCATCGCGTGGCCCAGATGATTCCCGTCGCCGGTGCCGATCAGTTGGGCAGTGGCATGGGGGGAGGCAAGCGCATGAATGACGCGGCGTATGCGGCGATGGCCCATCCGGCGCTGACCGCCCACATCGCCAACGACAGGGCCTGGCGTGCCGCCGAGGTGCCGGGTGCCAATGGCCAGGGTAATGCACGGGGCATCGCCAAGGTCTACGGTGCACTGGCCAATGGCGGTGAGTTTGGCGGGCAGTCGATTATCAGCCAGCGGGGCATTGCGGCGATGACGCAAGAGGAGTGCTTTCGCAAGGACCAAGTGATTGGTGTACGCATGCGCTGGAGCCGTGGTTTCATCTTAAATAAGGCCGAACTCTACGGCGTTAACCCCGATGCCTTCGGCCACAGTGGTTGGGGCGGCTCCTTTGGTTTTGCCGACAGCAAGGCAAGGCTGGGGGTGGGCTATGCGATGAATCAGATGGATACCAATATCTTTGGTGACCCTCGGGGGGTGCGGCTGATTAATGCGGTGTATGAATGCGTGTAGTTAAGCGGCGCAATGATGGCACTGAGATTTTAAATACTGCCCGTGGCTAGCAGTTGAGCAACGACTTTTTCCATGGCGCGGTCTGGCAGCGCATCACTGGTCTCTAACGAGCTGCACAAATTTGCCCCGGCCAAGGGTTGGGGCGATTTGGCGCGGAACAGGGTTAAGGCTGGCCCACCGCCGGCCAGTAGGTCGTTAATTGTCCAGGGGCTGAGCATGCCGGCATTTTCCTGCACCGGGCATTGCACGACATTGTGCAGGGCGGTGAGGAGTTTGGGGCCGATAAACTGGGGCGGCATGCTCCCACTGATTTGTTCTAATAGGCGTTCGGCATGGCTAGCGTAGAAATCGAGAAAGCTATTGCGTTGCCCAAACTGGGCGTCAAATAATAAAAACGCATTGTGGACCTTCTTATAGGCCTTAAATCTTATTGTTTTATTGTTGGCGGGCTCTTGCCCGGCATTTTTTGGCTGCACCCAAACTTCTCTACCCAGGGCGTAGCTCTCGGGTAGTTCGCCAACGTTGGGTAATTGAAAGTCAGCGGGCGCGAAAATAAGAAAGTCGGCGTCGAGCCAAACCACGCGCTGGTAACCGGCCGTTAAAAAATTCTGTAGGCATTTTAAGCGCGCCAGGTCGGTGGCGATGACCTTTTGTACGCGGGTTTTCTCCATCACCCAGGGCGGCAAGGTATCAAAAAGCGCATCGCCGATAAATTGATAGTCAAAGCCTTGTTCCTGCGCCCAGTGCTTGACCGAATCTATGCAGGTCGCCAACCAAGGGTCAGGCAGTGGCTGGCGCTGGGACTGAATAATGAGGGTGTTGTGCATCGGGTAATCCTGGCCGCTCAACGAGTGGGTATGTGTTTTAGCGCTATTGGTATTTCAACTGGGATAACGCTGTCGAGTGGAGCCCGGCCCGTTATACAATATTGATAACAGTAGGCTGGAACGGGTCATTTTACGGATTATTAGGGAGTAATAAACGCATGGAAATTGTACTCCACGGCAGCGATGTCTTGGCCACGAGTATTGTCGTTTGGTTTGTGGGTGTATGGGTCAACAGGAAAGTCGTCGCTCTCAATCGCTATAGCATTCCGGTCGCGGTCACTGGCGGTTTGCTGTGCAGTACCTTGGTGGCTTTTCTGTATGCCTTTGCCGATTTGAAAATCAGTTTTGATATGGCCCTGCGCGATAGCTTGCTGTTGTTCTTCTTTAGCACCATAGGTCTCGGTGCGAAACTGAGTTTATTGAAGGCGGGTGGTAAGGCACTTGCCTTGCTGCTGTTAGTGGCGACAGTTTTTCTGGTGATACAAAATATCACGGGGGTGCTGCTGATAAAAAGTATGGGCTATCACCCCGGCTACGGCTTGTTTGGTGGCAGCGTATCTTTTGCCGGTGGTTACGGCACGGCTATCGCCTGGGGTGGCGTCGCCGAGGAGGCCGGTTTGAGTATGGCCAAAGAAATTGGCATTGCCTTTGCCACCTTCGGCTTGATTGCCGGGGGGATTATCGGTGGCCCCATTGGCGAATGGCTGATCAAACGACAAAAGTTAAGGCCCGAGACGACAGCGACGGCACCGCTGGAAACCATCAGTAGCAGTGCCGCAGAGGCCGTTTTAGCCCCGCCGATTAGCAGTGTGCTGGGTACGTTATTACTGCTTGTGGTGTGTGTGCAGGCGGGCGACGTGGTCAATCGCTTACTGTTTACGTCGGGGGTCACGCTGCCCGGCTTTTTAACCGCGATGATGGTGGGCATCGTGATTACGAACGGTGCTGATTTTCTAAAATTAGAATTGAGTGCAACGGCCCTAGATCGCGCGGGTGAATTAAGCCTGCAACTCTTCCTTTGTATGAGCTTGATGAGCATTCAGCTCTGGACCCTAGCGCAGGCAATTGGCCCCATTCTGATCGTGCTAAGTGTACAAATTATCGTGATGACGGGTTTTGCGACCTGGGTGGTTTATCGCGTTATGGGCCGAGATTACGACGCGGCGGTGATTGCCTCTGGCTTTACTGGCTTGGGCCTTGGCGCAACGCCCGTGGGCATTGCCAATATGAATGCGGTGACCTGTAAGTACGGGCCGTCGCCGAAGGCCTTTTTGGTGATCCCCTTGGTCGGCGCTTTTTTCATCGACCTGGTCAACGCTCTGGTGATAAAGTTTTTTGTGGGCCTGCCGATCATGACCCAAGCGGTGCAGTAATAGCGCTGTCTTGCTAGCGTAATAGCCCTTGGTGTACTGACGTTCGCGGTGTCCTATACAGGGCTTGGGGCGCTGTTTATTTAAGCTCTGCAGAGCGTAACACTCAAAAAATCTTGCCCGGGTTGAGAATGTTGTTGGGGTCAAAGGTTCTTTTTAATAGCGCCATGGTGGCGATTTCTTCGGCGTTGCGGCTGTAGTGCAAATAGCGTTTTTTCTCTAGGCCGATACCGTGCTCCGCTGAAATACTACCGCCCAGTGCCTGCAGGGGGGCGTAGAGTATGTCTTCAACGCGGTGATAAATATCGAGGTCTTCGCTTTCGGTGCCGACCACAATGTGTAAATTACTATCCCCGAGGTGGCCAAAGACGGCAATTTTATTCAGCCCAAGCTGGCTCTTTAATTCCGTTTCAATATGCTTGAGGTAGGCTTCCATGGCGCCGATGGGTAGGCCGACATCAAAAATAATCACCGGGGCGATGGCGGCGAGGGCGTCAATATTGTCGCGTATTGCCCACAGGGCATCCTGCTCCTTCTCAGATTTTGCCAGCACGGCGTCTTGAATGAGGTCTGCATTGAGGGCACTTTCAAGAGCGGCGAGAAAGACCTCAGCTTCTGATTCGGCATCGCTACCGGAGGATTCAATCAGGGCGTAGTAGGGGTGGCGCTGGGCAAGTGGCGGCGCGCCAAGGTGAGGGCCCTGGGTGGCGAGTTGGTAGTAGCTGTCCCAGATCGCCTCGAAGGCGCTGAGTTTACCGCCGAGAGCGCTTTCGATATGGCTGAGCAAACGGGGTAGTTTGTCGAACTGGTCGGTGGCGACCAGGGCGGTATTGCGCGCCGGCATGGCTGGGCGCAGGCGTAGCACGGCCTTGGTGATGATGCCGAGGGTGCCCTCGGAGCCAATAAATAATTGCTTTAAATCGTAGCCGGCATTGTTCTTTAGCAGGTGGTTCAGCGACGATAGGATAGTGCCGTCGGCCAGCACCACTTCGAGGCCCAGTACCTGTTCGCGCGCCATACCGTAGCGAATCACCTGATTGCCACCGGCATTGGTGGCGATATTACCGCCGATGGTGGCCGAGCCACGGGCGCCGAGGTCGAGGGCGAAAAATAGCTCTGCGGCCGCTGCGGCCTCCTGAACTGCCTGCAGGCGCACGCCGCTTTCTACGGTCATGGTGCGGCCGAGTTTGTCGATACTTTCAATCTTTTGCAGGCGCTCCAGGTTGAGGCATATTTCATCCTCGCCGCTACTGGTGCCGCCGACCATGCCACTGAGGCCGCCGTGCACTACCACGGCCTGCTGGTGCTGATTACAGAGGCGCAAAATGGCAGCGACCTGCTCCGTGGTTTCTGGGCGTAGCAATAGGGGGCTGTTGTAGGGGTGACCGCGCCAATTGCCGACGGCGGAAATACGCGGTGCCTCGACTACGCCACTGGGGCCGAGTAGGGCTATTAATTGTTCGCGGATGAGGTCCATCGTTTTGTCGTGGCTTTGTCTTTAGTCAATCTTATCGGGGTCGATATCGCGCTTTTCGACAAAGGCGCCCATGATTTCTCGCGGCGCCTCGGTTTTCAGCAGGCGGGAGAAAATATTCAACTCGGCATAGATACGCTCACCAATCGGCTCGCCGGGTCGCTTCATCAGCGCTTTAGTGTGGCGCAGGGCGGTGCGGGATTTAGCGGCGAGTCGCTCGGCTGTCGCCATGGCCTGTGTCAGGGCTTCACCGGAGGCGCAGACTTTATTGACCAAGCCCATGGCCTCGGCGCTAGGGGCATCAAAGGCCTCCCCCAACATCAACAGTTCTGCGGCCTTGTGGTAACCGGCCATTTGCACCAGGGTTTGCGATGAGCCGGCCTCGGGCACCAGTGCCAGGTTGATAAAGGGCAGGCTAAATTTGGCGGCGGGGTCGGCGTAGACAAAGTCGCAGTGGGCGAGCAGAGTGGTGCCGACGCCGATAGCGAGGCCATTGACAGCGGCGACAATCGGCACGGTGGTTTCGGCCAGTGTTAAGAGGAAGTCGGCGGTGGCCGAGTCGCTGCCGGTATCGGGGTTGTCGAGAAAGTCATTGAGGTCGTTGCCGGCGCTGAAGTCGCCGCCGGCGCCGGTAATTACAATCACCCGCAGTTCGGGGTCGGTGTCGGCTTGGCGAATGAGGTCGCTGATGGCGGCATACATCTCGCGAGTCAGGGCGTTTTTTTTATCGGGCCGGTTTAGCGTAATGGTGCCGATGCCCCGGTTCAGACTGATCAGTATTGCGCTGCTGTTGTTCATATTGCCGTCCGGTTACTTTTCTTATCGTTAGAGAGTTCTTTGTAGTAAGAGGCTGTTGTCACGGCTCAGTAAGCGGCTCAGTTTGAGAGACGCAAGGCTATTGCTCGAGAATCGCTAAGCGCAAATACTTGAACAGTTTACGGCTCGCCGCCGGGCCCTTGTTTTGCTCGCGCTCTTTACTGGCTTGGCGAATCAACTGGCGCAAATGCTGGCGTTCAAGCACGGGGTGCTGTTCGAGAATATGGGTGAGGGCCTCTGTGTCGCCGTCGATCAATTCATCGCGGAGTTTTTCCAGGCGTTCAAACTGCAGGCGAAAGGTGCGGCTATTTTCGTCAAACGAGGCCAATACTGCAGTGATTTTTTCGTGGTCTTCGCTGCGCATTAGCTTGCCGACGTACTGCATTTGCCGCCGCTTACCCTCGCGGTTTTTCAGGGTGGCGGCCAGCTCCAGAGCTTCGCGCAAGAGTGGGGTAATGGGTACTTTGGCAAACTGTTTAGCGGGCAGGGCAAGCATCGCCTCGCCGGTTTTTTGCAGCGCGGTCATTTCCCGTTTGCGGGAGGATTTACTGATAAATTCCACTTCGTCAGCTGTAGACTCAGCATCGGTTTCGCTGCTTTTAGTGTCGATTCGAGCGGGGCGTTTGTGGTTTTTTTTTGACATAAAGGGGCTGCACAGCGGGTCGGTTAATGAAAGTACTGGCGTCGTTTAAAGATAAACGCCCTATAAGTAAAAAAGGGTCGCCAGGCCGAGAAAGGACAGAAAGCCAATGACATCGGTCACGGTGGTCAGCATAACACTACCGGCGAGGGCGGGATCGATACGTATCGATTTTAAAAATACCGGTAACAGGGCACCGACGAGGGCTGCGGTGAGCAGGTTGATGACCATAGCGGCGCCAATGATCAGCCCTATCATCGGCGCTTCAAACCACCAGGCGGCAAAAACACCAATCACCGCTGCCCAGAGTACGGCGTTGATTGCTCCGGTAAGAAGCTCTTTATTGACCAGCCAGCGCAGGTTATTGCGATTGATTTGGCCCAGGGCCATGCCCCGAATGACCACCGTTAAGGTTTGACTGCCCGCGACGCCACCCATGCTGGCGACGATGGGCATCAAAATGGCTAGGGCCACGACTTGCTCGAGGGTGGCCTGAAACATACTGATGACCGCAGAGGCGAGCACGGCGGTAAACAGGTTAATGCCCAGCCACACCGCGCGGCGGGGTGCGGAGCGTAGCACCGAGGAAAAGGTCTCCTCTTCGTCACTGAGACCGGCGAGGCTCAACAGCGAGTGTTCGGCGTCGTCGATAATCACGTCGACCACATCATCGATGGTGATGCGACCGAGCAGGCGCCCGGCCTTATCCACGACCGGTGCAGAGACCCAATCGTGGCGCTCAAACAGGTGGGCGACGTGAGAGGCGTCCATGGTCGCGGCGATGCCCTGAATATTGGTGTTCATGATTTCGCGCACGGTGGTGCTGGGGCTGGCGGTGAGCAGTTTACTGAGGCTCAGGGTGCCGAGAAACGTATCGCGGCGGTTGACAACAAAGATGCTATCGGTGGCTTCGGGTAGTTCGTCGTGGCGACGCAAATAGCGCAGCACCGCATCGACGGTTAAATCGGGGCGCACGGTAATGGTGTCGGTGTCCATCAAACCACCGGCGCTGTCCTCGTCGTAGGTGAGGACGGTCTCCACCCGCTGGCGGTCCTGCTCGCCCATGGTTTGCAGGACTTTGGGGATCAGGTGCCCGGGCAGTTGCTGCAGAATATCGGCGACTTCATCGGGGTCGAGGCCGGCGACCAGGGTGGCCATTTGCTCGCTGCTCATGCGGCGTAGGAATTCTTGCTGCAGGTCTTCGCTAAGGTCGGCCAGCACCTCGCCTTCGACCTCATCATCGACCAGCTCCCAGAGCAGGCGGCGCACTCGGCGGGGCGCGGACTCGATATAATGGGCGATATCCGCCGGCATCATATTATTGATCATATGACGCATTTGGTGGAGGCTGTTGGGGTCGAGGATGTCCTCGGACAGCAGCGCCAGCAGAGACAGCCGGTCGGTATTGTGATTGGCCTGCATGCGCGGCTGGACTCCTATTGCGGGAGGACTAAGAGAGGTGGTGGTTAGCGATCAATCGACTAAGGCCTAGTGTACGCAGAGGGCTTGATGATTTATAGGGTAGGGCTCACACGGAGGGCAGAGAAGGCGTGAAACTTGGCGCAGAACGGTTGTGACTACTGACCTTCGCCAAAATAGTCGGCGAGCAGGTCTTTGACTTGCTTGTGGGCCTTCATTTCGTCGTCACCGTCAAACTCAAAATTCAGCATCGTGCCCTGACCGGCAGCCAGTAGCATTAGGGACATCACGCTTTTGGCATCGATCAGTTTGCCGTCGTGGCCGGTTTTAATACTGCAGGCAAAGCGATTGCAGGCGGTCGCTAGTTTGGCGGCGGCGCGGGCGTGGAGGCCGAGTTGGTTGATAATCTTCAGTTCGTCTTTAATCATGGGCTAGTAAATGCCATGACGATGCCCTGCCTGTCAAGTTTGGCATGGGTTTTGTCTGTGAGAAAACGGCATCGGCTTAATTGTCTTGCTCGCGGTGCTGGACGTGAATATTGCCAAATTGGGGGCGGAACTGCTCAGCGAGTTGGTTGGCGATATACACCGAACGATGCTGGCCGCCGGTACAGCCAATGGCGATGGTCAAATAGCTGCGATTGGTGGCCAGAAAGCGCGGGATCCAGCGGCTCAGAAAGCCATTGAGGTCGGCCAGCATGGCGGCGACATCGACCTGGGAGTCGAGAAATTCAATCACTGGCTGGTCGTTGCCGTTGAAGGCGCGTAGCTCGGTTTTCCAGTAGGGGTTGGGCAGGCAGCGCACATCGAAGACAAAATCGGCATCACTGGGCACGCCGTGCTTAAAGGCAAAGGATTGAAAGACCACCGCCATAGCGTCGCCCTTGCCCGGCGCGATCTGCTTTTTGATCAGATCGCGCAACTGGTGCAGGGTCATATTGCTGGTGTCGATGTGGCGGCTGGCAATGGCGGCAATCGGGTCGAGCAGCGTGCGCTCGAGGGCAATCGCCTGCTTCAGGTCGACCGTCGCTGAACTCAGGGGGTGGCGGCGCCGGGTCTCGCTAAAGCGGCGGATCAGGCTCGGGGTGCGTGCGTCGAGAAACAGCACTTCACAGTGAATGCCGGATTCGCTGAGTTTGGCGAGGATCTCGGGCAGTTGTTGCAGTTTGCCGAGCAGGTTGCGGGCGTCGATGCCGACGGCAATTTTCGGCGCCTCTTGGGCGCGGTGTTGACGTATTTGCTCCAGTAAGCTGACCAGCATACTGGCGGGCAAATTGTCGATACAGGTAAAGCCGACGTCTTCGAGGACGTGCAGAGCGGTGCTTTTACCGGAGCCGGAACGCCCGCTGATAACGATCAGGCGGGTGTCGTTGTGGCTGTCGGCGGGCTCCGCAGGGGGGGGCATGCTATTGCGCGCCGGTGGCTATTTGGTAGAGCTTATCGCTATTGGAACAGTTGCGCAGTTGCTGGCGCACGGCGCCGCACTGCAGTAATTCGGCGATCGCCGAGAGCGTTTCCAGATGTTCGTCATTTTGCTCGTCGGGTACCACCAGGGCGAAAATCAAATCGATGGGTTCGCCATCAATGGCATCGAAATCCACGGGGCTGTCGAGCTTGAGCAGGATGCCGGTGATGCGCGGGCAACCGCTGAGGCGGCAGTGGGGCACGGCGATACCTTCGCCAATGCCCGTGCTGCCGAGCCGCTCGCGACTGATCAGCTCCTGGTAGAGATGGTTGGCATCAATGAAATCGGTGTGCTCGGAGAAAAAATCGGCAATAAATTCCAGCACCCGCTTCTTGCTGACACCGGGTGCATTACAGTGGGTTCTGTCGGGAGAGAGGACGTCGACAATCTTCATAGCTTAGGCTTCACAGGAGATAATTCATAACAAAAGACTAACGACCCCTGAGTTTTTCTTTGCGCTTGATCAGCTGGCGGTCGAGCTTGTCGGCGAGGCCGTCAATGGCGGCGTAAAGATCGTCGTTCTCGCAGTGGGCGAAGAGTTCGCTACCGCTGGCATGAATGGTGGCCTCGGCCTTTTGTACCAGTTTGTCGACAGAGAGGATGACCGCGACACTGGTGATTTTGTCGTTGTGGTGTTCGAGTCGGGTGAGCTTGCTGGTGACGTAGCCATGGATGGCGTCGGTGATATCGAGGTGATGTCCACTAATGCTTAATTGCATGCGCTGCTCCTGGGGGTGAGGTTTGAGGTTAGTGACGGCAAATTAGTGACTCTGCTTAAAGCGTTTGCGATCACTGGATGAGGGAATATTGATACTTTCCCTGTATTTGGCGACGGTGCGACGGGCCACTTGAATACCTTCTGCCTGTAGCATAATAGCCAGTTTGCTGTCGCTGAAGGGTTTGCTGGTGGGCTCGTCGGCGATGATGCGTTTGAGCATGGCGCGAATTGCCGTTGAAGAGCACTCGCCGCCTCCGGCCGTACTAACGTGGCTGGAAAAGAAATATTTGAGCTCGAAAATGCCCCGTGGCGTGTCGAGATACTTTTGTGTGGTGACGCGCGAAATGGTCGATTCGTGCAATTCGAGTTGCTCGGCGATATCGGCGAGCACCAGGGGTTTCATCGCCTCGGGGCCCTGCTCGAGGAAGTCCTGTTGCATTTCAACAATGCAGCGGCTGACGCGCAACAGGGTTTCATTGCGGCTTTCGAGACTGCGTAAAAACCAGCGTGCCTCCTGTAAATTATTGCGTAGGAAGGTATTGTCATCGCTGTTATTGGCGCGCTTGACCAGCCCTGCGTACTCTTGGTTGATACACAGTCGCGGTGCGATATCGCCGTTTAACGTTACCAGCCAGTGGCCGTGGATTTTCTGCACGCTGGCATCGGGCACTACATAGTCGGCATCGCCGCTGGCGATACACTCACCGGGGCGCGGTGAGAGCGTTTGAATAAGTTGGACTGCGGCCTCGAGTGCGTCCTGGGTGAGGCCGGTTTTACGGCTCAGTAGGGCGTAGTTGCGCTCGGCCACAAGGTCGAGAAATTTGTCGCTGAGTAGCTTGGCCTCATCGAGATAGGCCGTTTCCGGGCTCAGTTGTTTGAGTTGAATTAACAGGCACTCACTGAGATCACTGGCGGCGACCCCGGGGGGGTCGAACTGCTGGATACGGTGCAGCACGGCGATGACTTCTGCAAACTGCAGGACCTCGTCACTCTCTTCCAGCGACTCGACATCCGGGGAGGCGAGCTCTGCCGGATTCGTGGCGCGACTGCTATCACTGCGCTGAAAGGCATTTTCTAGCGCTGTCTGGTTATCGACGCTGCCATTTTCGCCATTGGCTTGGCGGGCACTCGCGGGCTGCTGTTGTGTCAGGCTTTGCAGCAGAGATTGCCAGAGCTCTTCAACGGCGGTTTCGAGAAAGCCGTTATCATCAATATTGTCGATCAGGGTGGTGGCAATCAGGCGGTCGAGGTCGGACATCGGCGTTAGGTTGAGCTGCCAGAGCAAGTGGTCCTGTAGGGACTCGGTGACGCTGTGGTAGCTTTCGAAATCGCGGTTGTCACTGCTCGGTGCTGCGGCGCTGGCGCTCGGCGCCGCCGGGTAAATATCATCCCACTGGGCATCGACCGGCAGTTCGTTGGGTATTTCCTTGCTCCATTCGTCGGGGGTGTCGCCGTTGTCGGCGACCTCGTTGGCGAGCTGTTCGTTGGAGACTTCTTCGGGCTCTGGCTCGAGTTCTTCGACCATTTCGAGCAGCGGGTTGGAGTACAGGGTTTGCTGAATTTCCAGGTGTAGGTCGAGGGACGAGAGTTGGAGCAACTTGATGGCTTGCTGTAATTGTGGGGTCATCGACAGTTGTTGACCCATGCGGAGTTGCAAGCTTTGTTTCATGTAATGCTAATGCCACTTTTTATTAATTGATAACTAGAGTGTAGACCGAGTCTGGCCGAGGATCAATTGCACTGCAAGTAATGTGCCGCAAGCTTGACAAACATCACTTGCTGCACCTTGGCGGCGGTTCTTGTGGCTGAGTTAAGGCGCTTACAGGGAGAAGTTATCGCCGAGGTAGACGCGGCGCACATCGGGGTTGGCGAGGATCTCGCTGGCGCTGCCTTCGGCGAGAACGTGGCCATCGTTGACGATGTAGGCATGCTCGCAGATGTCGAGGGTTTCTCTGACGTTGTGGTCGGTAATGAGCACGCCAATACCGCGCTCCTTGAGGTGGCAGATAATGGACTTAATATCATTCACCGAGATCGGGTCGACACCGGCAAAGGGTTCGTCGAGCAAGATAAAGGCGGGTTCCATGGCCAGTGCGCGGGCAATTTCGACGCGCCGTCGCTCGCCGCCAGAGAGGCTCATGCCCTGGCTACTGCGGATATGGGTAATGTGGAGTTCGTGTAATAATTCTTCCAGTTTTTGCTGACGCTGTACGGCGCTGAGTTGAGCGCGGGTTTCTAGGATGGCGAGGATATTCTTCTCCACCGTGAGACGGCGAAATACCGAGGCCTCCTGGGGTAGGTAGCCAATGCCGCGCCGCGCCCGCAGGTGCATGGGTAGATGGGTGATGTCCTCGTCATCGATCATAATGCGTCCGGCATCCTGCTTCACCAAGCCGACAATCATATAAAAGCAGGTGGTTTTTCCGGCACCGTTGGGGCCGAGGAGGCCGACGATCTGGCCACTGGCGACAGATAGGGAAACATCGCTAACCACCGAGCGCTTTTTGTAGCTCTTGGCCAAGTTCAGGGCATGTAACTGGGCCATTACTCGCTGTCCTTTTCGGCTGTGTTGATGGCTTCGGGCGCGCTGGAAGCTTCGGGTGAGGCGGCCTGGTGTGTCGCTTGTGGTTCGACGGCCGGTGCCTTGCTCGATTGCACTTGCGTTACCGGCTGGCTGGCCGGAATGACCATATGTACCCGCTGTTGACTGTTGGCGCTGCCCTTGGCGACGACCAATTCGGCCTTTAAATCGTAGTTAATATGGTCGCCCCTGAGGGTTGAACCCTGCTGCTCCAGGCTGGCATTTTTGATCAGGGTGATGACGTCGGTATCCAGATAGTACTCAATGGTGTTGGCGTGGGCGTTGACCAGCCCATCTTCGACATTGGGTCGCTGCTGGTAGTGGGCAGGCTTGCCGATGCAGATGATTTTATGGGCCTGGCCATCGGTGGCATAAATGGTGACCTGCTCGGCCTCGATCAGCAGGCTACCTTGCTGAATGACGACCGCGCCCTGGTATTCGGTGATACCGGTTTTTTCATTGATGGTGGCGCGGTCGGCCTCGACAGTAATGGTCGCCTGTCTATCGGAGGGCAGGGCCAATGCGCTGCCGGCGTGGCACATGGCAGCGAGTAAGCAGAGCAGGCTCGCGACAGGCAGGGGAAGTTTAATGGTAGGCATGGTGTCGACCCTTGACCCGGGAGAGTATTTGATAGGTTTGTGTGGCGAAATTACCTTCGAAACCGGTGCCGTTAATACTGTGTCCCGGCGTTTTAAAGGAGATGTATTGGTCGGTGCTGGCGCGCTGGCTATCGGGGTAATAACTGAGCTGAGGAGTGGCAATTTCGGTTTTTTGTGTCGGGCTGGCCCCGGCCTGTTGCCAGGCATAGACCTTACCCTGCATGTCGACCTGCTGCCCGCTGTTGATAATGGTGCTCTGCTGGGCCGTTAGATGCCAGGGCTGGCCATCATCCTGGCTGGCGTGAGCGAGTACCTGGGGTGTGGCCATGATAAAGCGGTTCTGGGCCTGGAAATACTCGCCCTCTACCGACGTTAGTACAAAAGCGGGCCGCCCCTGGGTGCTGTATTTGCGGGTTACGGTATTTTTCATATAGCTATCGGCGCTCGATAGCGCGGACACGGGAGGTTGTTTTTTACGCATAAAATTTTCCGGCTTGGCATCCCAGAAAATAACAAAGGCCGCCAGCGCAACCATCAACAGGACGCCTAAAAAGGCATTTTTAATGGATAGCACGGCTTAGTAACTCGGCATCTGTCGCGCGCTCGCGGGTGGCTTAAAGGAAGGGCGCAATGGCTTGCTCGAGTTTGCCTTGGGCCTGGAGTATAAATTCGGCGGCCTCGCGCACGGCGCCACGGCCGCCGTCTCGACGGGCCTGCCAGAGGGCGTGCTCGGCCACGGTGGTACTGGCGTTGGCGACGGTCATGCCCAAGCCGACGCGGCGGATCGCCGCCAAATCGGGTAAATCATCGCCCATATAGGCGATCTCATCGAGTGTATAGGCTTCGTCTGCGAGCAGTTCATGGAGGGCGGTCAGCTTGTCCTCGCGGCCCTGAATCAGGCGTTGAATGCCGAGTTCGTCGCTGCGCCGCGATAGCAGTGTTGAGCTGCGGCCGGTAATGATCGCGACCTCAATGCCGGCGCCCTGCAGCAGTTTGATGCCGAGGCCGTCCTGAATGTTAAAGGCCTTGAGCTCGTCACCGCTATTGCCGTAGTAGATACTGCCATCGGTAAGCACACCGTCGACATCGAGCACCAGTAGGCGGATTTTTTTAGCGGCGAGCTGGCTATTGGCAAGGTTCATTATTGGTTTCCGTCGCGGTGGTTGCGGTTAGATGACGCCGGCACGCAGGATGTCGTGCATGTGGAGGACGCCAAGAGGGTGGTGGGCCGCGTCTTCGACCACCAGGGCGGTTATTTTCTTACTCTCCATAATATTCAGAGCCTGGGCGGCGAGTAAATTGGCGTCGATGGCATTGCCACCGTGGGTCATCACCTCGCCGATACTGGCCTTGTTGATGTCGATTTTATTGTCGACCACGCGGCGCAAATCACCGTCGGTGAACACGCCAATTAAAGCATTGTGCCGGTCGACCACGGTGGTGAGGCCAAAGCCCTTGGCGGTCATTTCCAACAGGGCATCTTTCAGTAGGGTACTTTTGGTGACGCGGGGCACCTCATCGCCGCTGTGCATAATGTCGCAAACCCGCAGTAGCAGCTTGCGGCCCAGTGCGCCGCCGGGGTGAGAAAAGGCGAAATCTTCGGCGGTAAAGCCGCGAGCCTCGAGCAGGGCAATGGCGATAGCATCGCCCATCACCAGGGTGACGGTGGTGCTAGTCGTTGGCGCCAAGTTGAGGGGGCAAGCTTCCTCCTCAACGCTGATGTCGAGGTTGACGTCGGCGGCTTCGGCCAGGGTCGATGCTCGGTCGCCGGTCATGCTGATCAGGGGGATGTTGAGGCGTTTGATCAGCGGTAATAGGGTAATGACTTCGGCGGTGTTGCCCGAGTTGGAGATGGCGATGACGACGTCGTCACGGGTGATCATGCCGAGGTCGCCGTGGCTGGCTTCACCGGGGTGGACAAAGAAAGCCGGCGAGCCGGTGCTGGCCAGTGTCGAGGCGATTTTTTTGCCAATGTGGCCCGACTTGCCCATGCCACTGACGATGATGCGGCCAGGGCAATTAATAATGAGTTGGCAGGCTCGGGTAAAGTTGCCATCGATGCGAGATGTCAGTGCCGCAACGGCGTCGGCTTCGCGCTGTACGGTGCGCAGCGCCGAGGCGCTAAAGTCGTAGTCAATCATCGCGGCAGCTTCCTACTTGGGGTCGAGTGAAGGGCAGTATAACGGTCGATCATGGCAAGGTCAGCTGCTTGGTAGGAGAAGGACAAAATACAGGCCGTAGAGCAACAGCATCAGCGCACCGAATTTGCGGGACAGGTAAACACTCTTGGTAGCATTGCTAGCCTTATTGTTAGCCCCTTTGCCCTTGAAGTAAAAGAAGACAATGGTGCCGATAAGCAGCAGGGTCAGGGCGGTAACCGAGAGAAAGTCGCGGTAAAACACGGCGCTGTCTAGATGGAGGGGGGCGATGGCACCGGCGATGGGCATTACCGCCAGGAAGTTGAAGAGGTTGGAGCCAAAGATATTGCCGATGGCGATGTCGTGGTGGCCACGCAGGGCGCTGGTCACAGAGGCGGCAAGCTCGGGTAGGCTGGTGCCGATGGCGACCACGGTTAAACCGATGACCAGCTCGCTAATACCCATTTCAGCGGCGGTGGTGATGGCTCCCCAGACTAGAATTTTTGAGCTGGCCAGCATCACGAGAAGGCCAACCATAAACCACATTGTCGCGACGGCGCTGGAGGTGGCGACGATGTCTTCCGCCTCGGCAAGCTCCTCCGCGTTGGGGTGTTGAACCTTGTACTTTACCGTCACCCAGAGCAAGAGAGGGATGAAGGCCAGCATGAGCAGGCTTTCGGTGCGGCCCAATACTTGGTCGTAGAGGCAGTAGCCCGCCAGTGCTGTGACAAATAGCAATACCGGCCCCTCCTGAAAGATCAAGTGGCGTTGCGCGGGCAATGGCGCGATGAGGGCGGTGATGCCGAGCACCAGACCGATATTGGCCAAATTGCTGCCGAGGGCGTTGCCCACCGCGAGGGCACCGGAGCCCTCGAGGGCGGCGTTAATGGAGACAATGATTTCCGGGGCGGAGGTGCCGATGGAAACGACGGTGAGGCCGATCACCATCGGTGATATGCCAAAGTTTTTTGCCGCGCTGGCGGCACCGATCACAAAGCGGTCGGCGCCCCACACTAGGCCAACAAGGCCTGCAACGATTGCCATATAGGCTGGCAGTAGTTCATTCATCGCTCGTTGGTCTTCCTATTTTCAGTGCTGTTAAAGGGTTTTGTGGTGCTGGTAGCTATTGAATTACCGACTATTTTGGCAGTGGGCTCAAGTCGCAAAATCAGGTCGGGGATGGTATAGTGCGCGGCCCAAAAAGTCAGTCGGTTTGCGACATTTTGGGGCCGGCGAATGGCACTTGTCGGCGGGATTGCTGTCTTTTTAGGGGATTGCCTCTGTTGTGAGCGCTGAATGCCCGGGCAAAGTGATGGCGCTGGCTATGCAGCAAGATCGATGTCTTACGATACGAGTAGGCTCGAGTAAAATAGGAATCAAGGACTATGTTAGTGAAAATATTACAGGCTAGATTGGCCGTGTTGGCGCTTTGCTGGGCGGGCTTATTGTTAACTGCCCAGGCACAGGCCAATAGTGAGGTCTCCGAGGCCTCGGTTGAGGCTGTGGCTCTTACACCCTATCAGATCATCGAAGCGGTAACGGCCGACGTGCTGGCCGAAATTGAGAGTCATCGCGCCGGTCAGGATGACCGTACTGAAGAGACTATCAAGGCGCAACAGTTCGATTGTTTTATTGGCCAGGTGGATAGCATTTTGGGTGAGGTCATCGATTTTGACTGGATTGCCCTGAAGGTGATGGGTGGTTATGGAAAAACAGCCAGTACAGAGCAAAAATCCCTCTTTGCCGAGACGTTTCGCTCCGGCCTGGTCGATACTTACGGCCGTGGCTTGTTGAGCTACAGCAGCCAAAAAATCGTCCTGTTGGCCGGTGAGCCGGTCGGTGAAAAGCGCAAGGTGACGGTGCGCCAGTTGATAGAAAGTGACGATACCTCCTATCCCCTGTCCTATACGATGGGCTTTAAAGATGGGCGCTGGAAGGTGATTAACGTCGTCATCAACGGCATTAATTTGGGTAAAACCTTCAAGCGACAGTTCGTTCAAGCCTCGCAAAAGAATCAAGGCGACATCGATAAAGTTATTGCCAGCTGGGACAGTGGCGTCAACAACGGGTAAAGCATGAATATTGAAGAGATAAAAGGTTTATTGCAGGCGGCTCTGCTCGATTGTGAGATTAGCGTTGAGAGTGACGGCTCCCACTTGAATGTTACCGTTATTGGCGAGGTGTTTGAGGGCAAGAGGGCAGTGCAGCGTCAACAGCTGGTCTATGGCGCGCTAGCCGAACAGATTGCCTCCGGTGCCGTGCATGCGGTGAACATGAAGCTTAGTACCCCCGCCGAATGGCAGGCTGCTTGACCGACACACGGCCGACCACTGTTCTCTCGAGCAGTGGTCGGCCAAACTTTTGCATGCGCACACCCAGGCTAGGGGCTGACAGGCTAGATTCTGTCACTCTAGGTTCTGGTATTGGTGGATCTAGACATGGATAAATTGCTTATTTCCGGGGGCACACCGCTCTCTGGTGAAATTCGAATATCGGGCGCGAAGAACTCGGCGCTGCCGATACTGGCGGCGACCCTGCTGGCCAGTGGCCCTGTGGTCGTGTCGAACCTACCCCACTTGCATGATATTACCACCATGATCGAGCTGCTCGGCTGCATGGGGGTGGGGGTCGTGTTGGACGAAAAAATGCGTATTGAGGTGGATGCCAGTTCCCTGCACACCCGCACGGCACCCTATGACTTGGTGAAAACCATGCGCGCCTCGATTCTGGTGCTCGGGCCTCTGCTGAGTCGTTACGGTGAGGCCGAAGTGTCCTTTCCCGGCGGTTGCGCGATTGGTAGTCGGCCGGTGGATCTGCATTTGCACGGTTTGGAATTAATGGGTGCCGATATCACCATCGAGGGTGGCTATATCAAGGCCAAGGTCGATGGTCGCCTGCAGGGTGCCCATATCTTTATGGATACCGTTTCCGTGGGTGCCACAGAAAACCTGATCATGGCGGCGAGCTTGGCAGAGGGCAAAACGGTGATTGAAAATGCCGCCCGCGAGCCCGAAATCGTCGACCTGGCCAATTGCTTGATCGCTTTGGGGGCGGATATTCAAGGCGCTGGCAGTGACAGCGTAACCATCAATGGTGTGCCCAGCTTATCCGGTGGCAGCTTTTGCATCATGCCCGACAGAATTGAAACCGGTACTTATCTTGCCGCTGCCGCCGCGACGCGGGGCAGGGTGAAATTGCGCGATACCGATCCGCGCCTACTGGAATCTGTGTTGCTTAAGTTAGAAGAGGCGGGTGCCAAAATCACCACTGGTGATGACTGGATTGAACTCGATATGGAGGGTCGTCGGCCCAAACCTGTACAGCTACGTACGGCGCCCTACCCGGGTTTTCCGACCGATATGCAGGCCCAGATGACGGCGGTCAATGCGGTTGCCGACGGTGTTGGCACTGTCACGGAAACCATTTTTGAGAACCGCCTGATTCAAACCCACGAACTCAATCGCATGGGTGCTCATATCGTTCTCGAGGGCAACACCGCGATTGTCACCGGTGTCGAAAAGCTGGCGGGGGCGCCAGTGATGGCCTCCGATTTAAGGGCGTCGGCAAGTTTAGTGATTGCTGGCCTCGTGGCCGAGGGCGAAACGATAGTTGATCGAATTTACCACATCGACCGCGGTTATGAATGTATCGAAGAAAAACTCCAGTTGTTGGGCGCTAATATTCGCCGCGTGCCAAATTAAGCTCGCAGTAGAGCCGGGTTCTCGTCCATCAGCATTCGCCTATTTATTGAAGTCATTGAAGTAATTGAATCATGAGTCAGTTGACGATCGCGCTCACCAAGGGGCGCATTCTTAAAGAAACCCTGCCACTGCTGGCCGAGCTGGGTATCGTGCCCAGTGAAGACATTGCCAGCAGCCGCAAATTGATGTTTGCCACCAATCGGGAGGATATTCGGTTGTTGGTGCTGCGCGGTACGGATGTGCCGACCTATGTGCAGTTTGGTGCCGCCGATCTCGGTATCGCCGGCAAGGACACCCTGTTAGAGAACGGTGACGATGGTTACTACGAGCCCATCGACCTGGGTATTTCTCGCTGCCGCTTAATGACGGCGGGCATGGTCGGTGCTGCTCCGGTGACGGGACGCATTCGGGTGGCCACCAAGTACGTCAATGTGGCGCGGCGCTACTACGCTGAAAAGGGTTTGCAGGCCGACATCATCAAGCTCTACGGAGCGATGGAGCTGGCGCCGCTGATCGAACTTTGCGATGAAATTGTCGACATTGTCGACACCGGTAATACCCTGAAAGCCAACGGCCTTGAACCCCGTGCATTGATTGATGTTGTTAGCTCACGGCTGATCGTCAATAAGGGCGCGCTGAAAATCAAACACCAGCTGATCCAGCCTTTGCTCGAAGGTTTTTCTGCCCTGGTTGCCAGCCGAGCAGAGGCTGAAAACGATACGCTAAATAAGAGCGCCAGCGCGTGAGCGAACTCAGGCCATTGATGTTGAATGCCGCCGATGGGGGCTTCGATGCTCAGCTCGAGCAATTACTCGCCTGGCAGCCGGAGTTTGAAGGTGATGTGGTTGCGGTAGTGGCCGACATTATCGCCGCCGTGCGCAGCGATGGCGACAAGGCCGTGCTCGAATACACGCGTCGCTTTGATCGACACGAGGCCGACTCTATTGATGCGCTGGAGGTTGGCAGTGATGCCTTACAGCAAGCGCTACAGAGTTTGCCGGCAGCACAACGCGAGGCTTTAGAGGCCGCGGCTGCGCGTATCAGTAGCTACCATCAGCACCAGAAGCAGCAATCCTGGCAGTACACCGAAGCCGATGGCACTGTGCTGGGTCAGCAAATCACCGCCCTACAGCGGGTTGGTATTTATGTGCCCGGTGGCAAGGCGAGCTACCCCTCTTCGGTGTTGATGAACGCCCTGCCGGCGAAAGTGGCTGGCGTCGATGAAATTATTATGGTGGTGCCGGCTCCCGATGGCGATTTGAATCCGGCGGTATTGGCCGCCGCCGCAATTGCCGGTGTCGACAGAGTCTTTACCGTCGGTGGTGCCCAGGCCGTGGCCGCGCTGGCCTTCGGTACGCAAACCATTCCCAAGGTCGACAAGGTGGTTGGCCCCGGCAATATTTATGTCGCCACGGCGAAAAAAGCAGTGTTTGGCGAAGTGGGCCTGGATATGGTCGCCGGACCATCGGAGATTTTGGTGCTTTGCGATGGCCAGACAGATCCCGACTGGATCGCCATGGATTTGTTTTCTCAGGCCGAGCACGATGAGCAGGCTCAGTCGATTTTAATTAGCCCCGATGCGGACTTCCTGCAGGCTGTATTGGCGAGTATGGATAAGTTGCTGGCCGAGATGCCGCGGCGCGAGATTATCAAGGCTTCGATTAATGGCCGCGGGGCGCTGATTCAAGTTGCCGACCTCGACCAGGCGGTGCGTATTTCTAACCGCATTGCGCCGGAGCATCTGGAGTTGTCGGTGGCCGATCCCGAGGCCATGCTCGCCGGTATTCGCCATGCCGGGGCCATTTTTCTGGGTCGCTACACGCCGGAGGCGCTGGGTGATTACTGCGCGGGCCCGAATCACGTGTTGCCGACCTCGACCACGGCGCGCTTTTCATCACCCCTGGGTGTTTACGATTTCCAAAAGCGCAGCTCCTTGATCGCCTGCTCTCGAGAGGGGGCGGCGAAGCTGGCCGATACGGCCGCAGTGTTGGCGCGCTGTGAGTCCCTCGAGGCCCATGCGCGCTCCGCCGACTATCGACGTTAATTGGCGGCGCTAGTTACTGATGTTTGCTGTCGGTGTTTGTTAGCGGCGTTAGAGCGCCGTATTTAATCCAATAAATTAAGTCAATCAGTGGTGAAATTATGACCCGGCGCCTGTGGAGCGATTTTGTCAGCAAGCTTGAACCCTATGTGCCGGGTGAGCAGCCCCGGGTCGACAATCTGGTTAAGCTCAACACCAACGAAAACCCCTACGGCCCCTCGCCGCAGGTTGGCGAGGCGATAACCGCCGAGCTGGGCGCTGAGCTGCGCCTCTACCCGCCGCCCAATGCCGACCGCTTAAAACAGGCGATTGCCGACTACCACAAGGTTAATATTCAGCAGGTCTTTGTCGGCAATGGCTCCGATGAGGTCTTGGCGCACGCCTTTAATGGTCTATTTCGCCACGGTAAGCCCTTATTGTTTCCCGATATCACCTACAGTTTTTATCCGGTGTATTGCGGCTTATACGAAATTGAAGGGCGCAAAGTCCCGCTCACCGATAGCTTTGAAATTGCTGTTGAAGATTATTGCGTGCCCAACGGTGGGATAATTTTCCCCAACCCGAATGCGCCGACCGGGCGTTTGCTAGCGCTCGACCAGATTGCCTCTCTGCTAAAGAACAACCGTGATTCGGTGGTGTGTGTCGACGAGGCCTATATCGACTTTGGCGGCGACAGTGCGATTGCCCTGGTTGAGGAGTTTGATAATTTGCTGGTGATTCAAACGCTGTCGAAATCGCGTTCTCTGGCGGGCCTGAGGCTGGGTTTTGCGATTGGCCACCCGCAGTTGATTGAAGCGCTTGAGCGCATTAAAAACAGTTTTAATTCCTATCCGGTGAGCCGCTTGGCGATTGCTGGCGGTGTTGCGGCGTTTGCCGATGAGGCGTATTTCCAGCAGACCTGTGAGGCGGTGATTAGCAGTCGAGAGGCTTTGGTCGCGGCTCTTGAAAAGCTGGGCTTTGAGGTTATTCCCTCGGCTGCGAACTTTGCCTTGGCGCGTCACCCCAACTACAGCGGCGAGTATTTAATGACCGCCCTGCGCGAGCGCAATATTATTGTGCGTCACTTTGGCGCTGCGCGCATTGAGCAATTTTTGCGTATTACCGTGGGTACGCCGCAGCAAATTGATCTGCTTCTAACGGCGCTGACAGAAATCATTAACTGAGCCAGCCTCTACATAGGCCTGATTAGCTCGCCGGACGAATACCGGCGATAGCCTTGATGGTCAGCCAGATATCTTTGCGAATTACCCGTAGTTCTATCGGGTCACCCGGCGCCAAATTGGCAATTAGATTGATTTCACTGGAGCCGTCACTGACCGCTTGGCCGTTGATATGGGTGATGATATCGCCGGGTTGCAGGCCGCTATTGTAGGCCGGCCCGTGGATGGGTACGGCGGTGATCACCAGTGCGGAGGGCGGTGTTAGTTCGAGCTGGGCGGCGACAGCCGGAGCCAGTTGCTGTACCTGGACACCGAGCCAGCCGCGAATGACCCGGCCATGGGTAATAATGTCTTCGAGTACTTTGATGGCCATATCAGCGGGAATGGCAAAGCTGATGCCGACGAAGGAGGTTTCATTCAGTGTTGCGGAATTGATTCCCACCAAGTTTCCGTAGACGTCGATCAGTGCGCCCCCGGAATTACCGGGGTTAATGGCGGCGTCCGTTTGCAGAAAATTCTCGTAGCGATTGAGGTTGAGACCGTTGCGCCCGGTGGCGCTGATAATGCCTTGGGAAATCGATTGGCCGATACCAAAGGGGTTGCCGATGGCCAGCACAATGTCACCGATTTCAGTATTGGTGCGATCATCCTCGCTGGCGCGGGGAATGGCGCTCAGTTGATCGAGATCGATCTTCAGTACGGCAAGGTCGGAATCTCTGTCGGTGCCGACGATAGTCGCGCGTGCCTCGCGGCCGTCATAGAGCAGGGCGACGATTTCTTCCGCCCCGGCAACAACATGATGGTTAGTGAGAATAAAACCGCGAGCATCGACAATCACCCCAGAGCCCAATGACGACTCCATACGCTGCCGCTCAGGTATATTACTGCCACCGATAAAGCGCTGAAACACAGGATCGTCAGCCAGTGGATGATTGGCGCGGGTGCGCGTATAAATATTGACCACCGAGGGCGCGGCCCTGCGCACAGCGCTGGCGTAAGAGGTCACCAGGCGAGTGGTTGGCGGGGTCAGGATTTTAGAGCCGATGTGTTGTGCGGAAGAGTGGCTGTCGTCAATAAATTGCGGAAAAAATGCGCTGACACTGGCCGCGATGATCAGGCCGAACAGGATGGGCCAGCCGAAATATCGTAATAGTCGCAAGGTCTAAGATCCGCCGAAAGTTTGACAATTGTTGGTGCTATTATGGCACACCCCGAAACGCCCCAGTCTAGCAGCGTGACAAGTAGGCGAAAGGTTTTCTAGGCAGCGGCGCGGGCAGTGAATTTATCGTTATTGGTTGTATTAATGGAGAGTGAAAGTATGAGTGGTCTTGTTAAACCCCATGGCAGTGATGTGCTACTACCGTTGTTGTTGGAAGGTGAAGCGCTGGCTGTGGCCAAGGCGCGGGCGCAAACCCTGCCCAAAGTGATATTGGCCTCCCGCGAAGTGGGCGATTTGATTATGCTCGGTATTGGCGGTTTTACACCACTCGAGGGTTTTATGGGCCAGGCGGACTGGCAGGGTGTCTGCGATGAGATGCATATGGCCAACGGTTTATTCTGGCCAATCCCCATCACCTTGTCAGTCGATCAGGCGCAGGCCGATGAGCTGGCGCTGGGTGCCGAAGTGGCGCTGGTCGACGGTGAGACAGACGAGTTGATGGGCCTGCTGACGATCTCTGAAAAGTACAGCATCGATAAAGCACACGAGTGCCAACAGGTGTTTACCACCACCGACCCCGAGCACCCCGGCGTGGCGATGGTGATGAGCCAGGGCGCTGTCAATTTGGCGGGCAAGGTTGAGGTGTTCTCCCAGGGCGATTTCCCGACTAAGTACGAAGGGGTCTATATGACGCCGACCCAAACCCGCGAGCTGTTTGAGGCCAAAGGCTGGTCGACCATTGCCGCCTTTCAGACTCGCAATCCGATGCATCGCTCCCACGAATATCTGGCAAAAATCGCTATCGAAATCTGTGATGGCGTGATGGTCCACTCCCTGCTGGGTAAGCTGAAGCCGGGAGATATTCCCGCCGAAGTGCGCCAGGAGGCCATCGGCACCTTGATCAATGAGTACTTTGTCGACAATACGGTGGTGCAGTCGGGCTATCCGCTGGATATGCGCTACGCCGGCCCCCGCGAGGCGCTCTTGCACGCCTTGTTCCGTCAAAACTACGGTTGCACGCACTTGATCGTCGGTCGCGATCACGCCGGTGTGGGTGATTACTACGGGCCCTTCGACGCCCACCATATCTTTGACGGCATCCCCAAAGACGCGATGGAAACCGTACCGCTAAAAATCGACTGGACCTTTTGGTGCAATCGCTGCGATACCATGGCATCGATGCGCACCTGCCCCCACGGTGCCGACGATCGCGTACTGGTGTCGGGTACCAAGCTGCGCAAGGCCCTCTCCGAGGGTGGCGAGGTTGAGGACAACTTCTCCCGCCCCGAAGTGCTGGAAGTTTTACGTAAGTACTACGCGGGTTTGAGCGATGAAGACAATGTAGAGGTTAAGTTGTCGGGTCACTCCGCCACCTAGGTCATCATTGGCGCATAAAAAAGCCGAGCGACTTGCTCGGCTTTTTTATGCCTGACACTAAATAAAGATAAGTGCTGGGTTTTACAGATTGGACTCTTGCAAAGACTCGCAGGGATTATGCAACCTTCGCGGTTGGGTCGTCGCCGTTGTTATTTTCGGTCGCTGTATCGGCAGCGGATTCGGGTGTGTTTTTTTCCAGACCATAGCTTTCATCCAGTACGCCGCTAACATCGGGAGTGTAGTCTTTGGGGGGCTGGGGACTGGCGGCGGAGCTGTCATCGATAACGTGGGAGATACCGAGGTTGCCGGAGCCGGCTTCGAGCAATTTATTGCTGATTTCGGGGTTGGTCAGGGTCATAGCGCTAGCGGCGAGGTGTTGATGCACCTCTTTATAGCTGTGCGTCAAGTTGTTAACCAGCTCGGAAGTGGTAATAAAGTGCTCGGTGACTTGGTGCTGATAGGTTTTCAGTTCATCATCTTTTTGGCGCAGCTCTTCGGTCAGTGTGCGCCGCTGTCGCGTCGCGCCTGAGAGGATGCGGCCAGCGATAGTGCCGATGACGAGGCCGACGGCGAGGCTGGCCAATGCTATGGTGAGAGGGTCTGTGGGCACGCGGGAACTTCCTGTTGTGAAATTTAAAGGTGGTGAATTCTATCCCGAACAGCGAGTGGTTGAATAGCTAGGCGATGAATATTTATTATTGAGCGGGGGTCGAGGTTATAGCGCCGGTTAAGTGTGCTGGTTATATTGGCTGTTGATCCGCTAGGGTATTGGGGTCTTACTTGCTGTTGATGGTATAGCGGGCTGGATTAAAGGGAGGGAAAGACAATGGCGAAGCAAAAAGAAGCATGCATCATTACCGGGGCGGCGGGTCAAATTGAGGCTGTTCTAGAGGAGGGCCAGGCAGGGGCTGCGTACAGTGGGGCGGCCTACGTGGCGGTGATTTGTCATCCTCACCCACTGTACGGTGGCACCATGGATAACAAGGTGGTGTCAACGCTGGTGAGGATCTATCGCGATTTGGGTATTCCCTGCCTGCGGTTTAATTTTCGCGGTGTCGGCGCCAGTGCGGGCCAGCACGATGAGGCACGAGGCGAAATTGATGACCTGTGCCTTGTCAGTGAGTGGCTGTTGTCGCGATATCCACAGAGCCGGCTGTTACTAGCGGGATTTTCTTTTGGTTCGGCGATTGCCGCCGCTGCCAGTGAGCGCATGTCGGTTGAACAGATGGTACTGATTGCGCCGCCGGTGATGCGTTACAGCTACGCGCCAGAGGGGGCTTTTACTTGTCCAGTCAGCGTGGTTTTCGGTGGGCAAGATGAGTTGGTGTCAGCGCAAGAGGTGGAGGCCTGGTTGGGGTTGTTAGCCTCACCCGTGGTGCCGATTTTCATACCCGACGCGAGCCACTTTTTTCATGGTCAGTTAAAGGCCCTGCGCGAAAAGCTTGGCCTTGAGTTAAGCCGGTCGCTAGCGGTTAATGAGTAGGCTTGCGCCGTTGGCGCGGCGCGGGTAAGGTGACGTCCTTTTTATGCTGCTGGCTGGGTTGACACGATCCCTGTGTGCCGCCCATTTTATGGCTAATCCCCTTTAACTATCGATAGTCCACAAATTGATGTCCTCTTCCCCTCTACAGCGCTATCAGCGAGATTTACAGCAGGAAGGCTTTATTGCCGACCCGGCTCAGCGTCTCGCTGTGGAAAAATTGCAAGGTGTTTACGAGCAGTTAATAGCAGTGGGGGAGGTGAAGACCGGCTTGCTGGATCGCCTGCGGGGGCGCCAGCGTCACCCCGTGCCGGTTAAAGGCTTGTATTTCTGGGGTGGCGTGGGGCGGGGTAAAACCTACCTAATGGATAATTTTTACGAAAGCCTGCCTTTTGATCAAAAAATGCGCGTGCACTTCCATCGCTTTATGCGCCGCGTGCACCGAGACCTGACCCAGCACAGCGGTGTCAAAAACCCCTTGGAAAAGGTGGCGGCGGGCATCGCCAAAGATGCACGGGTGATTTGCTTTGATGAGTTTTTTGTTTCCGATATCACCGATGCAATGATCTTGGGTGGCCTAATGGAGTTGCTCTTTGCCCAGGGGGTTACCCTAATAGCGACCTCTAATATTGTGCCCGACAAGCTCTATACTAACGGGCTACAGCGTCAGCGCTTTTTACCGGCCATAGCCTTGGTTAAGCAGCATTGCGAAGTGGTGAATGTCGATAGCGGCACGGATTATCGTCTGCGCGCCCTGGAGCAGGCCGAGCTCTACCACTCGCCACTGGATGAACAGGCGGAGGTCTCGCTACACAGCACCTTCGATAGTCTGGTGCCGGCGCGGGATGAGGTGCGAGAAGATGTCGCGCTGGAGGTCGAGGGGCGAGATATCACGTGCCGCTTTGTGGGTGAGGATGTGGTTTGGTTTGACTTTATGGCGCTCTGTGATGGGCCGCGTAGTCAGAACGACTATATTGAATTAGCGCGAGAATTTCATGCCGTGTTGATTAGCGATATGCCACAGCTGGGTCGTGACAGGGAAGATCAAGCGCGTCGTTTTATCAGTTTGATCGATGAGTTTTACGACCGCAACGTAAAGTTAGCGATGTCGGCCGCAGTGCCTCTTGAGCATATCTATAGCGGTGGAAATTTAGACTTCGAGTTTCAGCGCACGCTAAGTCGCATGCTGGAAATGCAGTCCCATGACTACTTGGCACAGCCCCATCGACCATAAACAGCAGTTTATCTCTTAAACGCGCAATATCTACTTGAAGTTACTCTCTCCCATCGGTAGAATTCGCGCTCTTTTCTGGGAGCCACCTGATTTCAGGTAACGATTCAATGAAAACATTTAGCGCCAAGCCCGAAACAGTTCAGCACGATTGGTTTGTAGTCGACGCCGCCGATAAAACGCTGGGTCGACTAGCGAGTGACATTGCGACGCGCCTGCGTGGCAAGCACAAGCCTGAATATACCCCTCATGTTGATACTGGCGATTATATCGTCGTCGTCAATGCCGAAAAAGTGCGTGTTACGGGTAAAAAAGCGACCGATAAGATGTATTACCATCACACCGGTTTCCCGGGTGGCATTAAGTCAATTAGCTTCGAGAAGCTAGTTGACAAAGCGCCGACGCGAGCACTTGAGAAAGCGGTAAAGGGCATGTTGCCCAAGGGTCCGCTGGGTCGGGCTATGTATAGCAAGTTGAAAGTGTATGCAGGGGATGCTCATCCTCACGCTGCACAACAACCGCAAGCACTGAATATTTAACGGGACGTATGACAATGGCTGAAACTTATTACGGTACAGGTCGACGCAAAACGTCGGCGGCTCGAGTATTCATTACTAGCGGTAGTGGCAATGTAACGGTGAATAACCGAACTCTAGAGCAATATTTTGGTCGCGAAGTGGCGCGTATGATTGTGCGCCAGCCGCTGGAGCTGGTTGAGGCTGTCGATAAGTTTGATCTTAAAATCACCGTTAGTGGTGGTGGTAGTTTTGGCCAAGCCGGTGCGATTCGCCACGGTCTTTCACGCGCGCTATTGGCTTACGACGAAACCTTGCGCGCACCTTTGCGCCAAGCTGGGTTTTTGACGCGAGATGCCAGAGCGGTTGAGCGTAAGAAAGTGGGACTGCATAAAGCACGTAAGCGTCCACAGTTCTCGAAACGTTAATAGACCAACGTTTTTTAAAAAAGCCCGACTTTATGTTGGGCTTTTTTTGTTATAAAACATAGGCTTACCTGCTTGGTCGAGTGTCTTGGCTTGTAAAGCCCTATGGTTTTTATTACTATTACTCGCCATTTTTACCTGTGCGCGGGTGCGGGTTTCATCAGCTGCAATTAATGCAGTGATTCTTTATTATTCTGCCTTTTAAGGGGAGCTCATATGAGCAATGAGGGTGTCAATCAGGGGCGTCGCCGCTTTTTGACTGCAACTACCTGCGCGGTCGGTGCAGTGGGTGCGGCTGGAGCAGTGGTGCCATTTGTCGGTTCCTGGTTTCCGAGCGCGAAAGCGAAAGCGGCTGGTGCGCCGGTACGCATCAACATTAGTCGAATTGAGCCGGGCCAAATGGTCGTTGAAGAATGGCGTGGCCAGCCGGTCTATATTATTCGACGCACCCAGGAGGCTCTCGATTCCCTGGCCAAGCTGACCGATAAGCTGCGCGACCCCGAGTCTGAAAAGTCGGACCAACCCTCTTATGTCGACCCAGTCAATCGGGCCTCGAAACCCGAGTACCTGATTATGGTGGGTTTATGTACTCACCTAGGCTGTGCGCCAATGTACCGCCCCGATGTCGGTGCCACCGATCTTGGTGGTGATGAATGGTTGGGTGGTTTTTTCTGCCCCTGCCATGGTTCCAAGTTTGATCTTGCGGGACGCGTTTATCAGGGCGTGCCTGCACCCCTGAACCTTAAAGTACCGCCCCATAACTATGAAAGTGAGCATGTCGTAGTGATCGGTATCGACGAGGAGAGCGGAGCATGAAATTAATTCTGTTTTTGTGGAAGTGGTTTGATGAGCGCCTTCCCGTTCAGCGTGCTTGGGACACCCATATGGGTAAGTACTACGCGCCGAAAAACTTCAACTTCTGGTACTTTTTTGGGGTTCTGTCGCTGCTAGTGTTGGTTAACCAGTTGCTCACGGGTATTTGGTTGACGATGAGCTTTGAACCTTCGTCCGATGGGGCTTTCGCCTCCGTCGAGTACATTATGCGGGATGTCGACTACGGCTGGATTCTGCGTTATATGCACTCCACCGGTGCCTCGGCCTTCTTCATCGTTATCTACCTGCACATGTTTCGTGGCTTGCTCTATGGCTCTTATAAGGCGCCCCGCGAGTTGGTGTGGTTGTTTGGTATGGCGATTTATCTGGCGCTGATGGCCGAAGCCTTTTTGGGCTACGTACTGCCCTGGGGACAGATGTCCTACTGGGGAGCACAGGTCATTATTTCCCTGTTTGGCGCAATTCCCTATGTTGGCGAAGCCATTGTCGAGTGGGTTCGTGGTGACTACCTGATTTCCGGTATTACGCTCAACCGCTTCTTTGCCCTGCATGTGGTTGCCGTGCCGATCGTGCTTCTCGGCCTGGTGGTCTTACACCTGCTGGCGTTACATGAAGTGGGCTCGAATAACCCCGACGGCATTGAAATCAAAAAGAACAAAGACGAGAACGGTATACCCCTCGACGGTATCCCCTTCCACCCCTACTACACCGTGCATGACTTGGTGCCGATAGTGGTGTTCATCTTTATCTTCTGCTTCATTCTGTTCTTTATGCCAGAAATGGGCGGCTATTTTATTGAGCACGCCAACTTTGAAATTGCCAACCCCTTGAAAACGCCTGAGCACATTGCCCCGGTCTGGTATTTCACGCCTTACTATTCCATGTTGCGTGCGGTACCCGATAAGTTTATGGGGTTCTTGGTAATGGCGGCAGCCGTGGCAATCCTGTTCATATTGCCCTGGCTCGACCGCAGCCCGGTGAAGTCGATTCGCTACAAAGGCAATGCCAGTCGTGTCGCCATCGTGCTGTTTGCCGTGGTGTTCGTAATCCTCGGTATATTGGGTATGAAGGCACCGACACCCGCGCGCACCGCACTGGCGCAGGTTTGTACGATTATCTACTTCCTCTACTTTTTGGCGATGCCAATTTGGACCAAACTGGAGAAAACCAAGCCCGAGCCGTTGCGAGTAACAATGGATGGTGGCATGGGCTTCTGGCGAGCATTGGGCGTGTTGTCGATTATCATTGGCTTGATCATTCTGCCGCTGAAAGCGGTGGGCTCTTCATCCAATTTTGATTGTGGCACCATCCAGTGTGACCACTTTGAGGCGACGCCAGAGGATAGGGTGTCTCTGCAAAATGGTGCGCAGTTGTTTGTTAACTACTGCATGGGTTGTCACTCTGCGAAGTACCAGCGCTGGGAGCGCGCCGCCGATGATTTGGGCATTCCCCACGGTATGATGATGGAAAACCTTATCTTTTCAGGCCAGAAAATTGGTGGTTTGATGGGTATTGCCATGTCCGAGCCTTCTGCGAAGGCCTGGTTCGGTGCGGTACCTCCCGACCTAACCATGGTGACTCGGGCGCGCTCAGCAGAGTGGGTTTATACCTATTTGCGCAATTTTTATGCCGATAGCCGTCGACCTGTTGGCATCAATAACAAGGTCTTTAAAGACGTCGGTATGCCCCATGCCTTGATGGAGTTACAGGGCCTACAGGGTTGCGCCCCGGGTCCATCGCTGGCCCACAATGGCGGCATTAAGGTTGACCCCTTGACCAGCGAGCCTTTGAATGACGACCCCTGTGGTTCATTTGAATTGCTCAGTGAGGGTAGTCTGTCACCGCAAGAATTTGACGGCGCGGTCTATGACTTGGTGAATTTTATGGCTTACATGGCCAATCCGGTAGTTACAGAGAGTCGTCGCCTAGGTGTTAATGTACTTTTGTTTCTAGCCTTTTTGTTGATCTGGGTTTGGTTGTTGAACCGAGAGTACTGGAAAGATATTCACTGATCACTCTGCAGTGTAATCAACTTTTATCCTATCGTATGAGGTGGTTTTAATGGGCGTAGTTTCGAAGCGAACATCGATGACATTTTTTTCTGATCCGGCAAGTCACTATTGCCACAGAATCCGAATTGTTCTCGCAGAAAAAGGCGTGACTGTCGACATAGAAGAAGTCGACCCCAGCGCTATCCCCGGGGAATTGGCTGAGCTCAACCCCTATGGAACAGTTCCCACTCTAGTCGACAGGGATCTGTGTTTGTATGAGTCCAAGGTGTTGATGGAATACCTCGACGAGCGCTTCCCTCACCCACCACTGCTGCCGGTCTATCCTGTAGCGCGGGCTTTGAGTCGTCAATACATGCACCGCATCGAGAAAGACTGGTGTGAAAAGGTGGATATCATTCTCGCCTCTAAAGAAAGTAAAGTGGTAGATGCGGCGCGCAAAGAGTTGCGTGATAGTTTGCTGGGTATTGCACCGATCTTTGTCGACAAGCCCTACTTTATGTATGAAGATTTCACCTTGGTCGATTGCTGTTTAGGGCCGCTATTGTGGCGTTTAGAAAGCCTTGGTATCGAAATGCCCAATACCAGACAGGCTAAGCCCTTGCATGAATATATGCGCCGTTTGTTTGAGCGCCCGGCATTTCTCAGCAGTTTGACCGAGCCCGAGCGGGATATGAACGGCTGATACGGTCTGGCGTATTTTTCGATGGCTCTTTTAGGTAGTAGTAATGGCGATGACTCCCAACAAGCCCTATTTAGTGAGGGCTTTTTTTGACTGGATAGTAGACAACGATTGCACGCCCCACGTGGTGGTCAACGCCATGGCCGTGGGCGTAGAAGTGCCTCAGGTATACGTTACCGATGGCCAGGTCGTACTGAATCTTGCACCGCGTGCGGTGACTGCATTTCATCTCGATAATGAGGCGCTTAGCTTTAACACGCGTTTTGGTGGCGTGCCCACCGATATTTTTGTGCCGATTCACGCCATTATTGGTATTTACGCGCGCGAGAATGGCGAGGGAATGGCTTTTGAAGCGTCGACACAGGCGCAGGTTGAGCCGGCGCCAGCTGGCTTGAAAAGTGTCGAAGATGACCCCTCCGATAAGCCGCCCCGTGGCCCAGCCCCTACTGGGTCGAAGCCATCTGGGCCGCAACTTAGAGTTGTTAAGTAATTTAACCTACCTGAACGGCTAATAAATAGACTAACCCGATAGAGAGGAGTTGAGAATGAATGATCCAATCGTGATCTGTGGATATGCGCGCACACCAATGGGCGGCATGATGGGCGTGCTGGCCGATGTGCCATCGCCACAACTGGGTGCTACTGCTATCGCCGCCGCCATGGAGCGTGCAGGCGTTGATAGCGCTGATGTTGACGAAGCTTTAATTGGTTGTGTATTGCCAGCCGGTGTCGGTCAGTCGCCTGCGCGTCAGGCTGCACTGGGAGCAGGCTTGCCGGTAAGTACTGGCACCACTACCGTTAATAAAATGTGCGGCTCTGGTATGAAAACCGTGATGATGGCCTGTGATACCTTGCTCGCAGGCCAGGCAGGCGTGGTCGTTGCCGGCGGTATGGAGAACATGAGTAGCGCCCCCTACATCCTCAAGAAGGCACGTGGTGGTTATCGCTTGGGTAATGGCGAGCTGCTTGATCACATGTACATCGACGGACTGCAAGATGCCTACACTGGCGGCTTGATGGGCGTGTTTGCCGAAAGCTGTGCCAGCAAGTACACCTTCACCCGTGAAGATCAGGATGCTTATGCCATTGAGTCGCTGCGCCGTGCTAACGCCGCAATTGACGAGGGTAAGTTCAGTCGCGAGATCGCTCCAGTCACAGTAAAGACTCGCAAAGGCGAGACGGTTGTTGATACCGATGAGCAGCCTGGCAATGCGCGTCCCGATAAAATCCCCAAACTGAAGCCGGCCTTTAAGAAAGATGGCTCAGTGACTGCGGCCAATGCCAGCTCGATTTCCGACGGTGCTGCAGCCCTGGTGTTGATGCGCCAGAGTGAAGCAGAAAAACGGGGTCTAAAGCCGGTAGCGGTTATTCGTGGCTACACGCAGTTTGCCCAGGAGCCTGAGTGGTTCACCACTGCTCCGGTTGGCGCCATGAATGCTCTCTTCGAGCGCACCGGTTGGTCGGCTGCCGATGTTGATTTGTTTGAAGTTAACGAAGCCTTTGCTGTTGTAGCGATGGCGGCGATGAAGGAATTGGATATTCCCCACGACAAGGTCAATGTCCATGGTGGTGCCTGTGCTTTGGGTCATCCCCTGGGTGCGAGTGGAGCGCGGATTATCGTGACCCTGCTTTCCGCCCTCGAAACCTATGGAAAAACGAAGGGCGTCGCCAGTCTTTGCATTGGTGGTGGTGAAGCTACTGCCGTTGCGGTAGAGCTACTCTAAGGTCGTAACCAGTGTTAAAAAAGCCTCGCTTATGCGAGGTTTTTTTTCGTATAGAATTCGCTTAAAGCTTGATTAGATTATCTCTAATCAAGCTGGGAGCAGCTAAAGTACAGCCCTAAGTTTACGAATTCGAGGCGTGCTGTCGGTTGTATAGGATTGTGCAAGCTTCTTAGAAAAGGTTGAGGTGCACTGAGATACGGGTGTGACTGCCAAGCTTACCCAGAGTCGCTCTAAGCGCCTTTATTCAAGCCTTCCCATCGCTGCACTAGATCGGGTACGTCAATGCCTAGCGCGTCGAGAGTGCGGCCCACCGTTTGGTTGATAAGGTCTTCTATATTCGCGGGGCGTTGATAAAAAGACGGTACAGGAGGGGCAATAATACCGCCCATTTCGGTAACGATGGTCATGTTACGCAAATGGACTAAGTGGAGCGGGGTCTCTCTGGGTAAAAGTACCAGTGTTCTGCGCTCCTTTAGCGTGACGCCAGCCGCGCGGGAGATGAGATTGTTGTCCAGACCGTGGGCAATAGAGCCTAGGGTATTCATTGAGCAGGGGGCAACAACCATGGAGTGAACGGGAAAGGAGCCGCTTGAGATGCTGGCGCCAAAATCTTTGTGGCGATGACATTGGTCGGCGAGTACCGAGATGGCCTTTTTGTCGAAGCCGGTTTCATGCTCTGCGGTGATAACCCCGGCAGGCGATAATATGAGGTGTGTTTCAACGTCGGGTAGTTCTGCCAGTACTTGGAGTAGGCGAATGCCGTAAATACAGCCTGTGGCGCCTGTGATGGCAATAATGACTCGCTTGAGCATGACTCTTCCTTTGGGGATCCCGTCTCAATGCTATTGTAGTTGCATTGGCTTAGCTTTCATCAAGCAGAGCATGCTTAGGTAGTCGTTGGGGGGTAAATGTATTACAACAGGCCGAAGCAATAAAAAGGGGCAAAACCTTTCAGTTTTGCCCCTTGCGTTTTGCGTATCATTTAAGACTACAAAACGTTAGCGTTCCGCTACTGTGTCAGTAGAATTAGAGCGCTACAATGTTCTCAGCTTGAGGACCTTTCTGGCCTTGAGTTACGGTGAACTCAACTTTCTGGCCTTCGATCAAAGTTTTGAAACCAGAACCGGAGATTGCGCTGAAGTGGGCAAAAACGTCGGGTCCAGACTCTTGCTCGATAAAACCAAAACCTTTTGCTTCGTTGAACCACTTAACAGTGCCGGTAGTAGTAGACATATTAATTTCCTAATCATTCGAGAGTAATTGAAACCTTAAAATAAGGTCGTTTTGCTGGAAGTGTTGCTATTACTTATGAAAAACAGGACGAGTGTACTACTGACAAACATCGAAATGGTGTACATAAATATAGGACGTACTTTCAAGCTGTGGCGATTATATACCGCTTTGCAGGTGAGTCAATAACTAAACCTCGATGGAACAAGCTTATTTCCGTATTTGTCATTTACAGCAACATGCTTGAACCTTGTTTCCATCACTAGATGCCCTGTTATCAAATACTTATAGACGACCAACAGGGCTTATTTACGGCAGCTTGTTGTCTGGGATGTATTAAGTATTGCCGAGACCTAAGCTTAGAAAGCAGTCGGCCACAGAGCTCAGCGAGCGGGGACAGGCTGAAGTTGTCGGTCAGTGTCGAAGCTACTGCTATGACAAGCTGTCAAAGTCCTCTGGAGACTCAGGTTTCTAATATGAAAGGCGTTTATGCTGGCGCCACCCTCGACAATCAGCGGATCGTGGCTTATTTCAGTAGCTGATTAATAGTGCTAAGTCGCCGTTGAAGTAGCGCCCAGTATCTTCTCGGGCTGCTCAAGGGCTAGGGGCGATTCGCGTAGGTGGGCCTGTAATATTTTATCGTATTAACCGATGACGGCTGGAGTCTGTGCAGCGAAGAGTGCGCAGTTTGTAAAAGACACCAAGCGCTAATAATCATGGAATTGACGTATCTGTTTCCAGTGCTGTCGCTAGGCGGTGGCTGACAATACCCTACAGCGAGCTATTTGGCGCGTGGTTTGTTGTGCAGTAAATACTCAGGCTCAACCCGTAGCAGTTCTTAGCAGTAAGAGCTTGAGGCTTGGATGGGGGGCGAATTTTTGCAGCAAAGAGTGGTGGGCCTTCCCAGACTTGAACTGGGGACCTGCCGATTATGAGTCGGATGCTCTAACCAACTGAGCTAAAGGCCCTTCTTTTGCGTTGCGGTGGCTGATTAGCCTTGTGCCACCCTCTCTTATTATCGAGAGGGCGCATTATAAGAGGCTTTTACGCTATTCACCAGATAAGACTTACCGACTAGTGTAAAGCTAGCGAGTTGGTTGCTGCGCTAGCACTGGTCGGTGATCTATTGAAGGCGTTATTCGTCGAGAAAGCTGCGCATGTGGTCGGAGCGGGTGGGGTGGCGCAACTTGCGCAATGCCTTGGCTTCGATTTGGCGAATACGCTCGCGGGTGACGTCAAATTGCTTGCCGACTTCTTCTAGGGTGTGGTCGGTATTCATATCGATGCCAAAGCGCATACGCAGTACTTTTGCCTCGCGGGCGGTGAGGCCGTTGAGAACTTCGCGAGTGGCCTCGGTGAGGCTCTCTGCAGTGGCAGAGTGAATCGGAGAGTCGACATTGACGTCTTCAATAAAATCGCCGAGGTGAGAATCTTCATCGTCACCAATCGGTGTTTCGAGGGAGATGGGTTCTTTGGCAATTTTTAATACTTTGCGGATTTTGTCTTCGGGCAGCTCCATGCGCTCGCCAAGTTCTTCCGGCGTGGGTTCGCGACCCATTTCCTGCAGCATTTGTCGCGACACGCGATTGAGTTTGTTGATGGTTTCAATCATGTGCACCGGAATGCGGATGGTGCGTGCCTGGTCGGCAATGGAGCGGGTAATGGCCTGGCGAATCCACCAGGTCGCATAGGTTGAAAACTTGTAACCACGGCGATATTCAAATTTGTCGACCGCTTTCATCAGGCCGATATTGCCCTCTTGAATAAGATCGAGGAATTGCAGGCCGCGGTTGGTGTATTTTTTGGCGATGGATATCACCAGTCGCAGGTTGGCTTCAACCATTTCTTTTTTGGCGCGTCGGGCTTTGGCCTCGCCAATCGACATGCGACGGTTGATGTCTTTGATTTGGGTAATGGTCAGCCCAGAGGACTTCTCGAGGTTGGAGAGTTTCCTCTGTACGCGAGTAATCTCATCCAGTCGATCTTTGATAGCGGTGGCGTAGGGCTGCTTGCGTCGCGATAGGTTGGCGGCCCACTTATCGTTGGTTTCGTTGCCGGGGAAGGTCTCGATGAATTCCTTGCGAGGCATTTTTGCCTGGCGGATACACAGCATCATGATCCTGCGCTCATGCTTCCTTACTTCGTGCAGCGCGATGCGAGTCCTTGCAACAAGGGGGTCGAATTGCTTGGGAATTAGCTTCAGGTATTTAAACAGTTCGCCCAGCTCGGCAATGTTCTTTTCCGTGCCTTCGGCGCTGCGGCCACCGCGCGAGATTGCACGCTTGGTTTTTTCATTCTGCTTGTGGATATCGCCAAAGCGTGTTGCCGCCTCTTCAGGGTCGAGGCCGCCTTCGTGCTGCTCTTCCTCTTCCTCTTCTTCTTTTTCACCGGCAAGTACGGCGGCTGCGTCTTTTTTACTTTGCTCGAGTGCGGATGGGACGTGTTCGACGGGGTTGAGGTAGCCGGCAATGATTTCGACCAGGCGGCGCTCGCCTTTCTGTACCAGTTCGTACTGGGCGACGATATCATCGACGGTCTCGGGCCATTCCGACATGGCGTACATAATGTCGCGAATGCCTTCTTCGATACGCTTGGCTATTTCAATTTCGCCCTCGCGGGTCAGTAGCTCAACCGTGCCCATTTCACGCATGTACATGCGCACAGGGTCGGTGGTGCGATGCTTTTCGGTCTCGACGGCGGCCAGTGCGGCGGCGGCCTCGGCGGCGGCAATTTCATCGGCACTATTGTTTTCGCCATCGTTAATCAGCAGTGTGTCGGCATCGGGCGCGTTTTCGAAGACGTTGATGCCCATGTCGTTGATCATTTGAATGATGTCTTCAACCTGATCAGGATCAGAAATATCTTCCGGAAGGTGGTCGTTAACCTCGGCGTAGGTTAAGTAGCCCTGTTCGCGGCCCTTGGCAATCAGTTCTTTGATGCGTGACTGTTGTTGGCTGACGTCGCTCATAGAGTATCCGTTGTTGGTGAATGGCTGAAAGCAAACGCAAAATTATAGCCTATCTGTGCAGGCCTGTCTTGTCATTACAAGGCTCGGGGCTTCGCTGCCTAGCGCGCTACTCCCGTCGTTCGAGTAACTGTTTTAGCTTGCCAATTAATTCTGGGCCGCGCTTGTCGCCAGCTAGCTCGAGCCAAATTGAAAACGCCGTATTGCGGTCGTGATCATCGAGTTGGCTTTTAGCGCTTAAATATTCGATCCGCTGTTCGATAGTTTGCTCGCTGATGACCGAGCGCAGTAGTGCGTCGACGATGTCCTGAGCCTGTTTGATGTAGCTATCGGCGGCCTGGCCGGGGATGTTAGCAAGATCGGTGGCGGCGATTCCCGCCAGTATCTCGCCTTGCTCCTGGCCATGTACACCACGCCAATAACCTAGAATATGGTTAAGAGTATAGTCGGGATTTTTATCCAATAGAGCGAGCAAACTGTGAAGTATGTCTATATCGTCGAGCTCAAGTTTTAGTAGGGCCTCGTTGCACGCTATCTTTTGAGCCAGTGAGGGATGGTTGATAAGTAGAGCGATCAGGCAGTGTAGAGGCTTGAGCTGTAACTCTGTCGACTTCCGTGCGGGTCGTCGAGTCGTCGTTTTGGGGCTTGGCTGGGCTTCACTCTCCGGCCGAGTGTAATCCTCTGGCGGCGGGTAGCTGTCATCTGGGGAGCGCTGTTCAGAATCGAGGTAGAGCTCACCGTAATCTTCGTAATTGTCGTTTTCTGGTGGCGTCTCATCCCATTGTGGTGACGTCTCGCGACTCGCTGGAGCCAGCAATTCCGTTAGGGTTTCGGTGGCGAGGCCGGTTTTTTTGGCCAGTTGATCGAGCAGTAATTGGCGGAAAATACCCGCTGGCAGCTGATGGATCATGGGTGCAGCGATAGTGGCGAAACGGGCGCAATCGTCGGCCAGTGCTAAGTCGAGCCCATCTTCACAGAGGCTAAAAAGAAAGGCTGAGAGTGGGGTGGAGTGACTGATCAGATGGCGGAAGCGCTCGCTGCCGATTTTACGGACCAAGGTGTCGGGGTCTTCGCCCTCGTCGAGAAACAGGAACTTAGCACTGCGACCGTCTGTCATTAGGGGTAGGCTGGTTTCCAGGGCGCGCTTACCCGCTTGACGCCCGGCCTTATCACCGTCAAAACAAAACACCACTTCGCTGGTGTAGCGGAACAGTTTTTCAAGGTGGGCTTGTGAGACGGCCGTGCCGAGGGTGGCGACGGCGTTCTCGATCTCGTGTTGAGCCAGGGCGACGACGTCCATGTAGCCTTCGACGACCAGTAGGTTGTCATTGCTTTGGCGGCTGCGATTGGCTTCATACAGGCCGTAGAGTTCGCGGCCCTTGTGGAAGACGGTGGTCTCCGGTGAGTTTAGGTACTTTGGCTTATCGTCACCGAGCACGCGGCCGCCAAAGGCGATGGTGCGCCCGCGAGTGTCTCTAATGGGGAAAATAATGCGTTCGCGGAAGCGGTCGTAACGCTTGTTTTCCTCTTCTCGATTGACCAGTAGGCCGGAGTCGGTGAGCAGGGCGATGGTTTCATCTTCAATGGCGTCGCGGCCTTGTTCGCTCTGACTTTCTTGCAGGCGACTTTCGCCGATGGCGAGCAGGAGATTATCCCAGCCGGGTGGGGCGTAGCCAATTTCGAAATTGCCGGCAATGGCGCCGCTCAGACCCCGGTGCTTGAGATAGTCGACGGCCTGGTGTGCGCTGTTGTGTTGGCGCAGCTGTTGTTGGAAGAAACGTTTGGCCTGGTCGAGAACCTCATACAGTGCCTTGCGTCGCTGGTCTTGTGGATTGCTTTGCTGGGCTTCGCGGGGTACCTCCATGCCAACCAGGGCGCCGAGTGTTTCCACCGCTTGGGGGAAGTCGACGTGGTCGTAGTCCATGACAAAGCCAATGGCATTGCCACCGGCGCCACAGCCGAAGCAGTAGTAAAACTGTTTCTCGGGGTTGACCGAAAAGGAGGGGGTTTTCTCGTCGTGAAAGGGGCAGCGAGCGGAGTGGTTTTTGCCGGTTTTACGCAGCTCTAGGCGTGCGCCGATCACATCGACGACATCGACTCGGTCGAGCAGGTCGTCGATAAAGCGCTGTGGAATTAATCCGGCCATTGGCTTGCGGCTTGCAGGTGGGGCGAGTCGTTAACAGCGGGCTCTACACCCGAGGTCTAGGGTTACGACAGTCGCGCTTTAATTTGTTTGCTGACGGCACCCATATCGGCGCGGCCCTGTACCTGGGGTTTGAGGATGGCCATTACTTTGCCCATGTCGGACATTGCCTCGGCGCCGCTGTCGACAACGGCCTGGTCGATAAGAACCTGCAACTCTGCGCCAGTCAGTGCGGCGGGTAAAAATTCGGCAATAACGTCGAGTTCGGTTTGTTCCTGCTCGGCTAAGTCATCTCGTCCGGCATCTTTGAACTGAATCAATGAGTCGCGCCGCTGCTTGCTCATTTTGTCGAGAATGGCCAGTACGCGGGCGTCTTCCAGGTCGATGCGTTCGTCGACTTCTATGCGCTTAATTTCGGCTTGAATCAGGCGAATGGTGCCGAGGCGAGGCTTGTCTTTGGCGCGCATTGCGGTTTTCATTTCGCTGGTGATGCGTACTTTGAGTGTTTCTTCGCTCATGACAATGTTCCGGCTAGTAATGGTGGTTTTGAGTGCTTGCTAGGCAGTCTGGTGAGATTATGCAGCGCTGCACTATCTTGAGCCGTGCGGCAAAGTTAGTAAAGGCTTGTAGCGATAGGGGTAAACGCCAGAAACCAAAAAAACGCCGACATGCGACGCTTTTTTGGTTTCTGCACATATTTATATCAGCTTCGCTTGGTCTATTAGTGAATAGGCCAAGCGAAGCGCTGCCCCGTAAAGGGGCAAGTAACTACGGCAGAGCTAATCTACACCTGAAACAGGGTGCTTAGTACATGCGCTGCAGCTTGCGTGACTCGCGTTGTACCTTCTTGGCGTGGCGTTTAACGGCAGCAGCGGCTTTGCGCTTGCGACACCAAGTGGGCTTCTCGTAAAACTCGCGACGGCGAACTTCGGCGAGAATACCGGCTTTTTCGCAAGAGCGCTTGAAGCGACGCAGTGCGATATCGAAAGGTTCGTTTTCTTTAAGGCGTACTGAAGGCATCTATCCTCTTTCCTGTTTCTTGGCTATCTATTAGCTATTTAAGTTCCGGGCTTAGGCTCTTTGATCACTAGCATAAGCCACATAAGATTTGTCTTCTGCCCCTGTTGGGGTCGCGTATTCTATACACTTGCCGTCTCGGGTGCAAAAGTTTTTTGGCTTTGTGTGCGGGGCTACCCTCCTGCGTCGGGTGGTTTTCGCGAGCGTTGCACTTTACTATGCGTGCGGACAATTTCAAGTGGTCGGTTTTCGGCGGCTTTTGAGGAGCGAGATGCGAGTACTGGGTATAGAAACATCCTGTGATGAAACCGGCGTGGCGATCTATGACAGTGACGCCGGGTTATTGGCCGATGCCTTATATAGCCAGGTCGAGGTGCATGCGGATTACGGTGGCGTGGTGCCCGAGCTGGCTTCGCGGGATCACGTGCGCAAACTCTTGCCGATGATTCGCCAGATTCTGGCGGATACGGCATTGCAGCCCAGTGACATCGACGGCATCGCCTATACCGCTGGCCCCGGCCTGATCGGTGCTTTGATGGTGGGCGGCTCGGTGGGTCGCGCGCTGGGTTACGCCTGGGATGTGCCGACCCTTGGCGTACACCATATGGAAGGCCATTTACTGGCCCCGATGCTCGAAGAAGATCCCCCTGCCTACCCCTTTATAGCCCTGCTGGTGTCCGGTGGGCACACCCAGTTGGTGCATGTGCAAAATATTGGTGAGTACGAAATTCTTGGTGAGTCCCTCGATGATGCCGCTGGTGAGGCCTTTGATAAAGCCGCAAAAATGCTCGATATGGATTACCCCGGTGGCCCTCGTATCGCTAAACTGGCGGAGAAGGGCGAGGCCGGGCGTTTTCGCTTTCCCCGACCGATGTGTGATCGCCCCGGCCTCGATTTTAGTTTTTCAGGCTTAAAGACGTTTACGCTGAATACTGTTGCTAAAGAGCGCGGCGATGATGTGCTGCCCGATGAGCAAACCCGGGCCGATATTGCCTGGGCTTTTCAAGATGCCGTGGTCGATACGTTGGTGATTAAATGCCGCCGGGCCATCAAGGAAAGTGGCTTGAAAACCCTGGTGATTGCCGGTGGCGTGTCGGCCAATGTTTGTCTGCGTGAACGTCTCGAAAAAGCCCTGGCCAAATTTGATGCCAAAGTCTTCTATGCGCGCAATGCCTTTTGTACCGATAACGGCGCGATGATCGCCTATGCCGGTTGCCAGCGATTGATGGCCGGGCAGCACGACGACCTGACGATTCGTGCGGTGCCGCGCTGGCCCCTCGATACTTTGCCACCCTTGCGGAACAACAAGCCGGCTGTTGCTACAGCCGTAGAGGAATAAAACATGGATATTGTCTATATCCGCGATTTACAGATTGAAACGATTATCGGTATTTACGATTGGGAGCGCGAGGTGCGCCAAACGATTTCCCTCGATCTGGAAATGGGAGCAGATATTCGCCAGGCTGCCGCCAGCGACGACATATTACACACCCTCAATTACAAAGCGGTCGCTAAGCGTTTGATCGCTTTTGTTGAGGAGTCCCAGTGTTTATTGGTTGAGCGATTGGCAGAGGAGATCGCGACCATTGTACTCGGCGAATTTGATGTGCCGTGGCTAAAGCTACGCCTCAGTAAACCGGGCGCACTGCGCGGCTCGAAAGATGTCGGCATTATTATTGAGCGAGGTGAAAAATCAATATGACAGCTTCTGTTTCGCGCCGGATTTATCTCAGTCTTGGTAGTAATATTGATCGCGATAAAAACATCCTCGCCTGCCTCGATGCCCTTACTGAGCACTTTGGCGAGTTAATTATTTCCCCGGTTTATGAAAGTGAGTCTGTGGGTTTTGAAGGCGATAGCTTTTATAATTTGGTGGTGGGTATCGATAGCGCATTGAGTGTCGGCGATCTTGCCGTGATCATGCGCGATATTGAAACGGCCAATAAGCGCAGCCGTGCAGGGCCAAAATTCGGCCCGCGCACACTGGATATTGATATTCTGACCTGCGGTGAATTAAGCGGTATGGTCGATGGTGTTGCCCTGCCCAGGGATGAGGTCACTGAAAATGCCTTTGTGCTTTTACCCCTGGTCGATATTGCGCCAAATGAAAAGCACCCGGTGAGCGGCAAAGCTTATGCTGATATTGCTACTAACTTTACCGGTAGCGAGCAAAAACTTTGGCGTATTGATTTTAGCTGGCAGGGGCGCAGTATCTCTAGTAAACAATAGTAGTTGGTTGCCCATAAATCGAATAAATAAACCGCCAAGATTAGTTGATAAGTCCATTGCTGCTTGGTGGTTTATTTACCGGGGGCTTCGGCATTAGCGGCTGTTTTAACCGTCGATGCTAATCCTGCGTTTTGCGGTACGTCATCCGGTGCTTTGAGTTTAAGTGCGCCGTCAGAAAAGTTGGCACTGATATCTTCTTGGCGAATGACTCGGCCGTTTTCTTCTGTCTTGTCTTCGCTGCAGGTTTTAGCGCTAATCGATAGCACACCATCTTCCAGAGCGAGGTGAATATCGTCTGGCGCATTCAACTCTGAAGTGCATAACAATTATCCAGTTATTTTATATCGACACGGGGTGTAAAAAATCCGCTCTCCGGTGTTTCTGGCTGCTTGGCGGGCGACCAGAAGTTATCGAAGGCGCGGTCAATCGCGAAAAAATCACCTCGGGGCACGAGTGTCGTGGCGAGTTCTCCAATCTATTCATTCAATGTGCTACGCAATTAACAACGGGATTGATAGCCTGGTTTTCAAGGGTGTTATTAAAGGCGGGGGCTTTTGTTGATATAAATTAAAAGTATTAGTTGAGGTGTTTTCCGCCATCAACAGCAACAGTTTGCCCCGTTATATAGCTGGCGCTGGTAATAAAAAATTCAGCTAATTTGGCAATATCTTCGCTGCTGCCCATGCGTTGCAATGGCACGGTTGTTATTAATCTTTGTTGTTCGCTGGCGTTATTGCTGTTGTTGTCTTCCGGCCAAAGAATAACGCCGGGGGCTATGCCGTTAACTCTAACGTTTGGGGCGAGATCATTGGCAAGGGTTTTTGTCAGCATCTTATTACCCGCCTTGGCGATGCAATAAATACTGTGGTTCTTTAAGGGCTGATGGGCGTGAATGTCGGCAATATTGACGATGCTGCCGCAACGCTTTTTAAGCTCCTCGGCCAGTGCCTGGCAGAGAAAAAACGGGCCTTTTAAATTACTGCCAAGCAGTTCATTCCACTGCCTGTTTGTCGCCTTGGGCAGGGGGGTCGGATAAAAACTGGAGGCATTATTAACCAGCGCATCGAGCTGTCCCCAGTGGGCGATGCTGGCTTCGGCTAGTTGCCCAACGCTGTCGATATCGAGCAAGTTGGCTTGCAGGCTGTGGGCGGAATCGGCACGACTAGCGTTCAACGTTGCGCAGAGTTCTTTAGCATCGGCTGCCGAATTTTGATAGTGAATAATGACTCGGTAGCCACATTGGTGCAGCCTTGTGGCAATGGCTGCACCAATGCGCCGGGCAGCGCCGGTAATTAATACCACGGGGGCCTGTTCAGGCATTCTCGCTTTCCTGATTGTTTTTATTGTTGCGCTTGTGCTCGCGTTTATAGTCGGTGATGCATTCGAGGCGTTTTCTATCCAGCGCCTCGCCAATAGCGGCGCCTTTAAGGCCGGCGTCGATAAACTCCTTACTGGTAATGGTATTTACCTTGTCGGCCAAGTTTTGCAGCCATTGAGCGGAGGGGTAGTCCACGGTTTCAAAACCGGTGCGACCCCGGGCATCGGCGATACAGGCGAGCAGAAAACATTGCAGGGCTTCGGGCTGGCGGAATACGTCCAGGCCCTTAAGTACTTTCAACACGGTAGCGGGTCGTAAAGTCTCGATTTTATGGCACAGTAGGTGATAGCGGGTGACGACAATTGCCAGTTTGCGAAAGCGATTGGGCACCCGCAAGCGCTCGCAAAAGGCTTCCACCAAGGGCACGCCGGCCTCTTCGTGGCCCATGTGGCGGGGCAGTATATGTTCGGGAGTAATACCTTTGCCGAGGTCGTGCATCATTACTGCAAAGCGTACGCGGGGGTCGTCGCTCAGTTTGGTGGCTTGACCCATCGCCATCAGCAGATGGATGCCGGTGTCGACCTCGGGGTGAAAGTCAGCCCGTTGGGGTACACCGAAGAGCTTTTCCAGCTCGGGGAAGAATACGGCGAGTGCACCGCATTCGCGTAGCACTTCAAGATAAGTGCGCGGTGAGCCCTCCGACAGGGCTTTCAGTGTTTCACCCCAAACCCTTTCGGGAGTTAGGTGTTGCAGCTCGCCGCTGTCGCTAATGGCTTTCATCAGCGCCAATGTTTCTTCGGCAATGGTGAAGCCGAGGTGATTGAAGCGGGCCGCAAAGCGAGCGACGCGCAGCACCCTTAAAGGGTCTTCAACAAAGGCGGCAGAAACATGGCGTAGTTTGCGCTCGACAATGTCTCGTTGGCCGCCGTAGGGGTCGACCAACTGGCCGTTGCGGTCTTCGGCAATAGCGTTAATGGTGAGGTCGCGGCGGGAGAGGTCTTGCTCAAGCGTAACACTGGCGTCGGTATGAAACACAAAGCCGCCATAGCCGTGGCCGTTCTTGCGCTCGGTGCGGGCGAGGGCATATTCCTCCCCCGTGTCGGGATGCAGGAATACGGGGAAGTCGCTACCCACCGTGCGAAAGCCCAGTTGTTCCAGCGCCTGGGGCTGGGCGCCAACCACTACCCAATCGTGATCTTTAACCTCAAGACCGAGGAGTTTGTCCCGTACTGCACCGCCAACCAAGTAAATATCCATAAACTGACTTTAGCTGTTTTAGGCTTGTTTAGCAGCCTGGCTTGCCGGTTTTTGTCGATTGAGCAGCTCTTTCAAAAAGTGTCCGGTGTGTGAGCCTTCGGTGTCGGCGACCTGCTCCGGTGTGCCAGTGGCGATAATACGGCCACCACCGCTGCCGCCCTCTGGCCCCAGATCAATCACCCAGTCGGCGGTTTTAATCACATCGAGATTGTGCTCGATGACTACCACGGTATTGCCGTGGTCGCGAAAGCGGTGCAGCACGGTGAGCAATTGTTGTATATCGTGAAAATGCAGGCCGGTGGTGGGCTCGTCGAGAATATACAGCGTTCTGCCGGTATCGCGTTTTGACAGTTCGCGCGACAGCTTGACGCGCTGGGCTTCACCGCCAGACAGGGTGGTCGCCGCCTGCCCCAGTTTGATATACGACAGGCCAACATCGCTCAAGGTTTGCAGCTTGGTGGCAATGCTGGGCACCGGGCTGAAAAAATCCAGGGCATCTTCAATGGTCATATCCAGCACCTGGTGGATATTTTTGCCCTTGTAGCGAATCTCCAGCGTCTCGCGGTTGTAGCGCGCGCCCTTGCAGGTATCGCAGGTGACATAGACATCGGGCAAAAAGTGCATCTCGACCTTTTTAACGCCGTCGCCCTGACAGGCCTCGCAGCGCCCGCCTTTGACGTTAAAGCTAAAGCGGCCGACTTTATAGCCTCGCGAACGCGCCTCCTGGGTGCCGGCGAACAGCTCGCGCACCGGGGTGAAAATACCGGTATAGGTTGCCGGGTTAGAGCGCGGCGTGCGGCCAATCGGGCTCTGGTCAATATCGACACACTTGTCGAGCTGCTCAAGCCCCTTAACACTGGTGTGAGGCGCTGGGGTCAGCGTCGTGGCTTTATTCAGCGCCGTCGCCGCGAGGGGGTAGAGCGTTTCATTGATCAGCGTCGACTTGCCGGAACCCGAAACCCCGGTAACACAGGTCAGCAGGCCGATGGGGATGTCGATATCCACCGCCTGTAAATTATTGCCGTCGACACCGCGCAGGCTGAGCTGCTTGTCGGCATCGTTGGGCGTGCGTATCGCGGGAACCTCGATGGCTTTGCGACCGGATAGGTAGTCTCCAGTTAATGAGCGCTCCTCGGCAAGAATATCCTCGACCTGACCACAGGCGATCACCTCGCCGCCATGGACACCGGCGCCGGGGCCAATGTCGATAACATAGTCGGCGGCGCGTATCGCCTCCTCGTCGTGCTCGACCACAATTACCGTGTTGCCGAGATCGCGCAGGCGCACCAGGGTGCTGAGCAGGCGCGTATTGTCGCGCTGGTGGAGGCCGATGGAGGGCTCGTCGAGGATATACATCACGCCAACCAGGCCGGCGCCAATCTGGCTGGCCAGGCGAATACGCTGGGCCTCGCCACCGGAGAGAGTCTCGGCGCTGCGATCGAGGGTCAGGTAGTTGAGACCAACGTCGACCAGAAAATGCAGGCGGTCGCGAATCTCCTTCAATATTTGTTCGGCAATTTGTGCCTGCTGGCCCTCGAGCGTGAGTTGCTGATAGTAGTCGGTCAAATCGCCAATCGACAAGGCGGTGACTTCGGGCAAGCTTTTCTCGTCGATAAACACATGCCGTGCGGCTTTGTTGAGACGCTGGCCGTCGCACTCGGGGCAGGACTGGGTGTTCTGATACTTGGCGAGATCTTCGCGCACGGTTTGCGACTCCGTCTCCCGATAGCGTCGCTCCATATTGGGAATAATGCCCTCGAAGGTATGAGTGCGCTTATAGACGCTGCCACGATCATTGACGTAATTAAAGGCGATCTCTTCGCTACCGCTGCCAAACAAGACCTTTTGCTGCTGGGCGGAAGCGAGTTCTTCAAAAGGCGTGTCGATGTCAAAGCCGTAGTGGCTGGCCAGCGAGGTGAGCATATTGAAGTAAAATAAATTGCGTCTATCCCAGCCGCGTATAGCGCCTTCAGAAATCGTTGACTCGGGGTGCTGTACCACCCGGTCAACATCGAAAAACTGCTTGTTGCCGAGGCCATCACAACCCGGGCAGGCGCCGGAGGGGTTGTTAAAGGAAAACACCCGTGGCTCCAGCTCGTTAATACTGTAGTTGCACTGGGGGCAGGCAAAGCGGGCGGAGAAAATATGGTCGGGTTTGCCCTCGTCCTCGGCATCCATGTAGGCGGCCAGCACCAGGCCCTCCGACAGGGCAAGAGAGGTCTCAATAGACTCCGACAAGCGCAGGGCGATGTCGTCCCGTACTTTAATGCGGTCGACCACCACCTCAATGGTGTGCTTTTTGTTCTTCTCTAAATCCGGCAACTCGTCGAGTTCATACACGCGACCATCGACACGGGCGCGAATAAAGCCCTGGGCGCGCAGTTGCTCAAACACATGTACGTGCTCACCCTTGCGCTCGCGAATCAGCGGCGCAATGATCATCAGCTTGGTGCCCTCGCCCAGTGCCAGTATCTGGTCGACCATCTGGCTGACGGTCTGCGCCGCCAGCTTTTCATTGTGCTCCGGGCAGCGCGGCTCACCCGTGCGAGCGTAGAGCAGGCGCAGGTAGTCGTAGATCTCGGTAATAGTGCCGACCGTGGAGCGGGGGTTGTGGGAGGTCGACTTCTGCTCGATGGAAATGGCCGGCGACAAACCCTCGATGTGGTCGATATCGGGCTTTTCCATCATCGACAAGAACTGCCGAGCATAGGCCGATAGCGATTCAACATAGCGTCGCTGGCCCTCGGCGTAGAGCGTATCAAAGGCCAGTGAGGATTTCCCCGAGCCCGACAATCCGGTAATTACCACCAGCTTGTCGCGGGGTATATCAATATCAATGTTCTTCAGATTGTGGGTGCGCGCACCGCGCAGTTTGATCATTTTCATGGGCAGAGGCTGGTTACCGGGCAAACCGAGGATTATAGAGCTATCTGTACGTTATCGGGTAGCACTGCATTGCGCCGTGTGTTTTTTGCAGGGCGGGCGGGCCTATATTGTGCTAGCGGGTATGCTATCCTGCGCGGCTAAATTCTAAGCCCGATGGGCAGTGGCTGTGGCCCACGATATTTTGAATCTATGAAATTAAAAAACAAGCTTAAGTCAGATCTCGAAGATGCCCTCTTTCAATGCCGCCACTCCTTTATTTCGGCGGCCATTTTCAGTTTGTTCATCAACTTACTGATGTTGGTGCCGGTGGTTTACATGCTGCAGCTCTACGACCGGGTGATTCCCAGTGGTAGCATGTCGACGCTGTTAATGTTAACCCTGATCACCATGTTCTTATTTGCCACTATGGGTGGTTTGGAGTGGGTGCGCTCGCAAATATTGGTCAAGGTCAGCACGCGCATCGAGTGCCTGCTCAATGAGCGCCTCTTCGGCATCGCCTTTAAACAGTCGCTCTACAGTGGTGGTCAAAAGGCCAGCTCTCAGGCGCTGGATGATTTGACGTCGCTGCGCCAGTTTATGACGGGCAACGGTCTGTTTGCCTTCTTTGATGCGCCCTGGATACCGATCTATATTGCGGTAATGTTTCTGTTCCACCCCTGGGTCGGGCTGATGGCGATCATTACCGCCTGCATTTTAACGCTGGTGGCGATCGTCAACGAAAAGGTCACCAGTGGTGCCCTCGCCGAGGCCAATGGCGTGGCGATGAACAATCGCGCGCGGCTCAATAAAAACCTGGTCAATGCCGAGGTGATTGAGTCGATGGGCATGCTCGCCAGCATGCGCACACGTTGGCAGACGGAGAATCACAAGGTTCTGCAACTGCAGTCGCGCGCCAGTTCCAATGCCGCACTCTTGGCGGCTATTTCCAAGGTGCTGCGCATCGCCTCCCAGTCGTTGATCTTGGGTCTCGGTGCCTACTTGGCGATTGAGCGTGAGATTTCACCGGGCTCGATGATTGCCGGTTCTATTTTGCTGGGTCGTGCATTGGCCCCCATCGACCAAATGATCGCCGGCTGGAAGGGTTTTATTGCCGCCCGGGGTCAATATGCCCGTCTCAATGATTTGCTGAGTAAAATTCCCGCCGACAAAGACCGAATGTCCCTGCCGGCCCCGACAGGGGTTATCCGTGCCGAGGCTGCAGTTGTGGCACCGCCGGGCGCTAAGGCCGCCGTGTTGAAAAACATTAATTTCACCATTGGCAGTGGCTCCACGGTGGGCGTTATTGGCCCCAGTGGTGCCGGTAAGTCGACCCTGGCGCGGGCTCTACTGGGTATCTGGCCGGCGGCGAGTGGCAAGATTCGTCTCGATGGCGCCGACGTCTTTACCTGGGATAGGGAAGAACTCGGTCCCTACATCGGTTACTTACCCCAGGATGTCGAGTTGTTTGAGGGTTCGATTAGCGAAAATATTGCCCGCTTTGGTGAGATCGATGCCGCTAAAGTAGTGGCGGCCAGTCAGGCGGCCGATGTCCACGAGATGATTTTACGTCTGCCCGAGGGCTACGACACGGTGATTGGTGCCGCTGGTGGCACCTTGTCCGGTGGTCAGCGCCAGCGCATTGGTCTGGCTCGAGCCCTGTACGGCGAACCCGTGCTGGTGGTGCTCGACGAGCCCAATTCCAATCTCGATGATGTTGGCGAGGCCGCCTTGGCGAAAGCCATTGTCGGGCTTAAGGAAAAGCAGGTGACCGTGATTGTTGTCACCCATCGCACCAATATCCTCGGTGCCATGGATTATTTAATGGTCTTAAAAGAGGGCCAGCTGGTCGCATTTGATACCCGTGACAAGGTGTTGGCGCAACTCGCACAAGCCCAGCAACCGGCCCCAGCGCCACAGCAGGTACGCCCTGCAGCGCCCGTTGTTTCAGCGGTGGTTGATTAATATGACATCCAATAGCCCTGTGATTGAGAACCCGGTAATGGCTTTAACGACCCCCGAGACACCCGCTCTCGATATCGATGATACCCGTGTCCGCAATATTGGCCTGGTGATTTTACTGATCACCTTTGTGGTGTTTGGCCTTTGGGCCGTGCTTGCGCCCCTGGGTGGTGCAGCTCTGGCGCCCGGTGTGGTGGTGGTGCAGTCCCACCGCAAGACCGTGCAGCATTTAGAGGGCGGTATCGTCAAACGCCTCTTGGTGAGAGAGGGGGATACGGTCAGCCGTGGTGAGGTGCTACTAGAGCTGGATGACACTCAAAGCGGTGCCGAAATGGGCATTGTCAACGGCCAGCATATTGCCGCTCGCGCGCTCGAGGCGCGTTTAATCTCCGAGCGCGATGGCACTGTGGCGGTGGTGTACGACAAAACCTGGCGGGGTACGCAAGACGTGCGCATTCAAGAGGCGGTAGGAGGGCAGAACCAGATCTTTTTGGCCCGTAAAAACGCCCACGATGGCGAGCGCGCGGTGCTCGAACAACGGGTTGGCCAGCTACACTCCCAAGCTGAGGGCCTGACAGAGCTGAAAGCCAGTAAGCAGACACTGATGAGCTCCTATCAGGCAGAGATTGATGACCTGAAAGAATTATTGCAAGACGGCTTTGCCGATAAACGCCGCCTGCGGGAATTTGAGCGCAGTTATGCTCAGAGCAAGGGTGATATTGCCGATCTCACTGCCCGCATTGCCGCGATTAATATCAAGGTGGGTGAAACCCAGTTACAGGCCCTGCAGGTCGACAAGGAGTTTCAGCAGGAAGTCGCCAGTGGTTTGGGCGATGTACAGAATGCGATTTTTGAGCTGCGCGAAAAAACACAGGTGCTCAGCGACCGTGTACGCCGCGCGCAAGTGCTGGCCCCGGTCGACGGCATGGTGGTGGGGCTCTCGGTGCATACCGAGGGCGGCGTGATTACCCCCGGCAGTGCCATACTGGACATCGTGCCCCACAAAGAAAGCCTAATGGTTGAGGCCCAAGTACAGCCTCTCGACATCGACCGGGTTAAACCGGGCCTCAGGGCCGAGGTGCGTTTTAGCGCCTTTGCCCGCGCCGACACTCCGGTATTTGAGGGCGAAATCCTCACCCTGTCGGCCGATCGGCTGATCGATGAAGCCACCGGCATGCCCTACTACTTGGCGCGTATTACCTTGACCCCCGAGAGCGAAAAAAGCCTGGATCAGCTGGAGGATATTCACTTGATCCCCGGCATGCCCGCCGAAGTCTTGATCAAGACCGGCGATCGCACCCTGTTCAAATACCTGGCCCAACCGTTTAGTAATATGTTTGCACGCTCGTTTATTGAGGATTAAGAGGCAATGCTACTGCGCTCTGCTGTACTGACGGCTCTGCTATTACTGAGCCCGATCGCCGCCTTTGGCGATGACTTGCTGTCGGTTTACCATGCGGCGGTGGCGGGTGACCCGCGTTTAAAACTGGCCGCCTCAAAGCTCGGTATTGGCCGGGCGAGGCAGCAGCAGGCGGTGGGCAGTATGTTGCCCCAGCTGCGCGGCAGTGGCTCATTTTCGGAGAATCGTCAGGATCTGGAGGCCAGTAATCTTAGCAATGGTCTGCGCGACAGTTTTACCGGTGAAAAATACAACCTGGTTCTCACGCAAAGCCTCTTCGATATGCCGAAGTACTATCATTGGCAGAGTCAAAAACAGCTCAGCTCACAGTATGCCTCGGAGCAGGTAGAACAGTCACAGCAGTTAATGCTCGACGTGGTGAGTGGCTATTTTGATGTGCTGGAGGCGAGAGATGCCCTCGCTCTGGTGGGCCATGAAATCGCCGCCACAGAGAGTTTACTGCGCCAAGTTGAAGGCCTGTTTGAAAAAAGCCTGACACGCATTACCGAGGTACTGGATGTCAGGGCCAGTTACGACGCCCTGTTTGCCGACCAAGTGTCGGCCGAAAGCCAGGTCGCCATCGCTCGACAACAACTGCAGGAGCTGACGGGCACAGAGCTCGGTGCCTTAATGCAGCTCAGTGAGGAAGTGGCCTTTGTCGCCGTGGAGGACTCCCTCGAGCAGTGGATCGCCAAAGTGGTCGCGCAAAATGCGGCGCTGGCGGGTCTGCATAAAGCGGTCGCAGCGGAAACCTATGGCCTCAAGGAAAAGCAAGCCAGTCGCCTGCCGGTGGTCGATTTACAGCTGAGCCACCAAAAGAGTGATATCGGCTATGAAAACTCGTCTCGGCCAAAAACCACCACCGACTATATCGGTGTCAACGTCGTGGTTCCCCTGTTTACCAGCGGCGTCACTTCGGGGCGTATTAGTGAGGCCTCACAGCGTCTTGAAATGGCCCGTTATGGCTATGAAACCGAGTATCGGGCGCTGGTGAAAGAAGCCCGCGATGCACTGCTGCAGACCAATGCCAATGTGCGACGCATTGAGGCGACCAACAAGGCCCTTAACTCTTCGGTGCGGGCCCACGAGGCGATGTTAAAAGGCTTTAAGCTCGGTGCGGTGACCAGTGCCGATGTCCTCGATGCCCAGCGCAATGTGTTTCGCACGCGCAGAGATTTAAATCGCGCGCGCTATGGCTACATACTCAACCGCACGCGCCTACTGAAGGTTAGCGGCATGGTCAGCGAGCACGAATTGGAGCAAATTAATCAGTGGTTAGTGGTCGCCTCGGCTCTGCCCAGTAACTAGTTTTAAGGATTGTGCCGTGTCTGGGCACTGAGTTTGCTTTGAATAATGAGAGTTGAGTGACGGGAGTGTATGCACGTAAAGAAGATTCATTGGCAGAGGATAATGCGGTGAATCATCGGCCGGCACTGCCCCTCGATTTATTGGTCGATGTGAGCTCACTGCAGGCACCGCTGACCGGTATTGGCCGCTATACACTGGAAATACTTTTTCAGTTGGCACAACAACCGGAGCGAGTCGAGCTGCGTGGCTTTAATGACCTGCGCCACTATGAGCCCCAGGCGTTGCACACTTTGTTGGCGGCTGTCGACGCGCCGCTTGATAGTCGAGCCTCTAACTATTCCACTGTTCTGCAACGAGCCCTACCACTGGCTAAAAATGTCATCAAACGCATTCCCGGTGCGCGTCGGCTGCGCAGCAATTTACAGAACAAGCGGATTGCCCGTGCCTCGGCGCAAACCCAGGGCAGCATTTATTGGCAGCCGAACTTTATTCTCGGTGAAACGCGAGGCCCCTCGATGGTCTCTGTGTACGATCTATCCCATGAGCGTTTCCCCCAGTTTCATCCGCCGGAGCGCCTGCGTTGGTTGGCGGATGGTCTCACCAGCACGTTGGAGAAGGCCGACCATATTATGACGGTTTCCCATTTCAGTAAGGCTGAAATTGTTTCTGTCTATGGAGTGCCTGCCGAGCGTATTAGCGTGGTTTACCCCGGTGTGGCGGCAAGCTTTCACTGTCGATATACACGGGATGAGCTGGCCCTAGTGAAGCAACAATATCGGCTGCCGGCGCAATATTTATTGTCCCTGGGCACGCTTGAACCACGCAAAAATCTGAAGGCTTTAATTCAGGCCTACGCGAAGTTAGCGCCTACCCTGCGGCAACAGTTTCCACTGGTATTGGTGGGGGGGCAGGGCTGGAATCATGCTGAAACCGATGACCTTATAGCGCGGTTAGAGTCTCGAGGAGAGGTGATAAAACTTGGCTATGTGCCCCAGGCGGTGATTCCCCACCTCTATCAAAGTGCCAGCGCCTTTGCCTACGTCTCCCTGTATGAGGGTTTTGGTATGCCGGTCGCCGAGGCTATGGCCAGTGGTCTACCGGTGCTGACCTCCAATTGTGCCAGCATGCCGGAAGTGGCAGACGGTTGTGCCGAATTGGTTGACCCCGAAGATATTGACAGTATTAGCGCCGGGCTAAATAAATTACTGGGCGAACTCGGCAGTAGCGCGCAAGGCTGTGCGGCAGCACGCGCGGTGAGTGCCAATTATAGTTGGCTCAGCGCTGCCGATAGCCTGCTCAATACGGCCAGTATTTTGCGCCGAGGCGCGTCGACGCAATGTTAACTAGCTTGTCGAAGCGGTGATCGCTTTCAGTGCGCTGCGCTCAAAGCTGGCAGAACAGGACAAGCTCAAGCACTTTTGGGTGTGCTTTTGTTTACAGTTTTTATTTTTACCCTGGTTGCCGGTGACCTTGAGTATTACCTTGGCGCTGCTGATTGGCCTTCTCAAGGAGTGCTGGGATCAACGCTACGGTTCCGGCTTTTGTTGGTATGACATGCTTGCCAATGTGCTGGGTATTGTGGCCGGTTTAGTGGTATTTATGGTGTTGAGCGCGGTGTGGTTTACCTTACTCGAAAGCTAATGTTTATCGGCGTTCACACGCTTTAAATTGAATCAATAGGGGCGCACTGCCCTGGTACAAATGGAGTTAGGCAATTGAAGATAGCGATGATTACCGGTATTACCGGCCAGGATGGCGCTTACCTGGCAGAGTTACTGCTTGATAAGGGTTACAAGGTTGTCGGTACTTACCGTCGTACCAGCACGGTCAACTTTTGGCGCCTGGAGTCCCTCGGTATCGCGGCCCATGCCAATCTGGAGCTGGTCGAACACGACCTCACGGACCAGGGCAACAGCATTCGTTTGATTCAGAAATACAAACCCGAAGAGGTTTACAATCTGGCCGCGCAAAGCTTTGTTGGTGTGTCTTTTGAGCAGCCCCAAACCACCGCTGAAATTACCGGTATTGGCGCGCTCAATATGCTCGAGGCGATTCGCATCGTGGATAAAAACATCCGCTTCTATCAGGCCAGTACCTCAGAGCTTTACGGCTGCGTACAGGCCATTCCCCAGTCGGAGACAACGCCGTTTTACCCGCGCAGTCCCTACGCCGTGGCCAAGCTATTTGCCCACTGGTCGGTGGTTAACTATCGCGAGTCCTACGACATGTTTGCCAGCAGTGGCATCCTTTTTAACCACGAGTCGCCCCTGCGCGGCCGTGAATTTGTGACCCGCAAGATCACCGACAAAGTGGCGCGTATCGCTGCGGGCGATAGTACCCCGCTGGAGCTTGGCAACATCGATGCCAAGCGCGACTGGGGCTTTGCTAAAGAGTATGTCGAGGGCATGTACCGCATGCTGCAGCACGATACCCCGGACACCTTTGTGCTGGCGACCAACGAGACCAACACGGTCCGTGAATTTGTCACCCTGGCTTTTGCCGCTGTCGATATGCCATTGGCGTGGAGTGGCGAGGCCGAGCAGGAAAAGGCCCATCACGCCACAACGGGGCAACTGCTGGTGCAAATTAACCCCAAGTTTTATCGCCCCGCCGAAGTCGAGTTATTGATTGGCGATTACAGCAAGGCCGAAAAAATACTCGGTTGGAAGCCGCAAACCCGGCTCAGTGACCTGTGTGGAATGATGGTGGCCAGCGATATTGAAAAGTTGGCCTCGGGTCGGGATTTTTAATATGGCTCAGACAAGGGATTGTGTCTGGCTGATCGGCGCCGACAGTTTTACCGGCCACTATTTACGCCCGACACTGGAGCAGGACGGTTATCGCGTCGATGTCAGCCGCGTCGATATTACCGACGCCGCCGCTGTCGACAGGGCGATGGCCGCGATTCAGCCGCAGTATATTATTAACCTCGCGGCGCTGAGCTTTGTTCCCGATGGTGGCGATGCGACGATTTATGGGGTCAACTGTTTGGGTCCAGAAAATATCTTAGCCGCTAGCTTAAAACTGCGGCAGCCTCCCAAGCATATTATCTTAGCCAGCAGCGCCAATATTTACGGCAGCCAAGAGCGCGAGCGCATTGATGAGAGTTGCCCACCCAACCCAGTGAATCACTACGGCTGTAGTAAATGGGCGATGGAACAGATCGCCCGCACCTATGCCGAGCGCCTCAATATCACCATTACCCGGCCCTTTAACTACACTGGTCGGGGGCAAAAGGATAAATTCCTAGTACCCAAAATTGTCGCCCATTTTCAACGCCGAGCGCCGAGCATCGAGCTGGGCAATATCGATATTTGGCGGGATTTTTCCGACGTGCGCTGGATCAGTCGAGCCTATAGCCAGTTATTGGCGGCCAGTGACTCAGGTCTCGCCATTGTTAATCTTTGCTCCGGTAGCCTGCTCAGCATCCGCGACATTATCGCCACCTTGGAACAGCTCAGCGGGCACACAATGACGGTTACCGTGAACCCCGATTTTGTTAGGCAGGCCGATATTGTCCGCCAGTGCGGTGACAATGCCCGGCTTTATCAACAGCTATCGGAGTTACATGCGCCCCCGGTATTTAAAGATACATTAACGTGGATGCTACAAGCTTCATGATTAAGCACCTCTATATTGAATGCACCCATACCGCGAGTTCTGATCTCAATACTGGCATTCAGCGTGTCGTTAGAAAAATTATTGCCGAGCTGGGCGGGCATTTATCCAATGGTGCGGGCATTACTTTAGTGACTATCGAAGGTGGTCAATTCTATCGCCTTGATGCGATGCCCGATTTGAGAGTCGTCGACGATGACCTGCCTACTGAAGAGGCCGAGGAGGCCGCTGAGACGCTGGAAAAAGTGGCGTTAGCACAGAGCCAAATCATTGATAATACGCCAGAGGCAGTGCCCCCCTCCGCTCTAAGAGCCCGTGGTATGCACTATTTGCGCGTTTTTCGCGCCGCCGTGTTGGCGCGAATAAGCTGGGCACCGCTACATAAATTCTTGTCGGCCTCGCGCCATGAATTTGGCTTGAGCGGCATCATTTATTTACTGACCCTCAGAGTATTTCTGGGCGCTAAACCGGAACTGACAGAAGAGCTACCACTTGCAGTTGGGCCCAAGGCATTAAGCTTTGCCAGCGGCGATGTTATTTTAATGCTCGATTCTTCTTGGCACCTGCCGGCATGGGAGGCAATAACCAAGGCTAAAAAAAATGGCGCTGGGGTGATTGCCGTTATTTACGACCTTATTCCCATTACTCACCCACAGTTTTGCGAGCAGGCCCTGTGTGATGTTTTTAATGACTGGTTTCAGCAGGGTAAGGATAAGGTCGACGGCTATATCTCGATTTCTCAAACCGTGCGCGCGAGCTTAGATACCTACGTCAGTGGCATCAACTCGACCTTGGCCAATGACCGCCTCGGCTATTTTTATCTCGGTGCCGATGTTGTACAGCATGAGGAAAGTGCCCGCGCGCAATTAGTCGCCAATATCTCTCGGCAAGATAGCTATCTCATTGTCAGCACCATTGAACCGAGAAAAAACCATCGCTATCTGATCGACGCCTTTAGTGAGTTGTGGCGTCGAGGCTACCAGCTGAAATTACATATTGTTGGCCGTGTCGGCTGGAAAGTTGACGAGCTCTTAGCGCGTATTACAGAGCACCCCGAGTTTAACCGGCAGTTGTTCCTTTGGCACGATCTCGACGATGGTGAGCTGGTGTATTGCTATAAAAACAGTAAATCCTTGGTCTTTCCCTCCTATGTCGAGGGTTTTGGTTTACCCATTATCGAAGCCCAGCATCACCAGTTAGCCGTGCTGGCCAGTGATACCCCGATTCATCGCGAGGTGGGTGGCGACAGCATTGGCTATTTTGATTTAGATCAGCCGAGCGATTTGGTGAGCAAAATCATTGCTATCGAAGAGGGTGCCCACTCGCCTGACAGGGTCGCATTTGACGCCGAGCAATTTACCTGGGGAAAAAGCGCAGAAATGTTGAGTGAGGAAATATACCGCATTGGCGCGCTATTATAGGGCTTGGTTTGTGCCGATAATATCCAGCCACTGTTGGGCGACACGGCGTGGTGAGTGTGCCTCGCGCACATGGTCTTGAGCGGCTTGGCCGAGTTGCCGGCGATAGTCCCGGTCATTGAGTAGGGTGCCTATCGCCTGTTTTAGCCCTTCAACCTCGGCTTCGCCAACGCCAATTTTGTGTACGCTGTTATCGGGTAACTCGCTAAACCAGGCGTGGTTGCTGACGATGGTCGGCTTTTTCGCGCTCATCGCCTGAATTTGCACCGCCGAGGTTTCCCCCATCGAGGGGTAGCGTAGGTTGATAATAATGTCACACAGGGCCATGGCTTGGTCGTAGTCGACATCATTAATATACCCGGTCGACACCACCAGTTCCGACAGCCCTAAAGCGGTGACATTTGCTTGGTAAATGTCGACGCCAATAATCAGTAGTTTGAGCCGTGCCTGAACGTCCTTGGGTAGCTCGGCCAAGGCTTGTAAAATACTTTGGCGGCGCTTCGTTTGTCCGGCAAAACCAAAGACGCCAATAACAAAGGTATTGTTGTCACGCTGCTGGGCATAAAGGTATTTAATGGCCTGGTTTTCGACCTGCTCGATAGCAACGGTGCTGGGTTGGCAGTAGTCGATGAGCGGCACTTGATAAATCGCTCTTGTGTAGCCGGCCTCACGCACCCGGGTTTCAGCCAGTTGGCTGTGTACGACCACCGCCGTGGCTTGCGCCAGAATTTCATCAATGCCGGGGTAGTGCTCGGGGTGGGGGTATTGTGCGACATCGTGCCCGGGGGCGGCCTCGCGTATCGCCGCCATGGTGGCGACCTCATTTTGATGGCTCTGGTGACTTAATGAACGCCATAGCTCTGCCGCGCCGCGCCCGGTGGTGAGGTAAAACAGTACCGTGTCGTGTAGCACGACAATGCCCGGCTGTTCGCGCAGTAATTGCAGCAGGGTAAAGTGAAAGTCGGGGCTATTGCCGAAGTGGTAAATAAATTGCTGATATTGGCGTCGTCGACCGGCCTCAAACAGCAGGCTGAAAAGCTCCTCGGCGCGGTAGTCGTTTTGCCAGTCATTACAGGGCTCGACAGCGTCATCGAAAATAGCCAGCTCGGTGCCGCTACCGGCGAGGGCATCTTGCAGCGCCTTAATAAGATGGTGGCTGTAGCGCGCAATACCCGTTCGCTTCGGGGGTAGGGGCGATACATAGGCAATCATTGCTTTGGTCATTGCGTGCTCATTTCAAGGCCGATACACAGCCACTGTTGTTTGCTGTTACGCCAGTAGGCGGCCAATAATGTGGTCCCAGTTTAAATTCAGGGCCGCTATAGCTCGGTGCCCGGCCTGGCCCAGCTGTTCGGCTCGCTGCGTGTCGAGTTCCTTTAGGGCCTGGGCAATGGCGGTGGCGCTGGGCTCGGTAATAAAGCCATTTTCCCCGTCGACAACGAACTCCAGCGGCCCGCCCGAGTCACTGTGGGTAATCACCAGCTTGCCGGCAAAGAAAGCCTCCAGAGTGATATAGCCGTAGTCCTCCTCATAGGCGCCGTTATACACGGCCAGGGCATTGGCATAGAGCTGGGTCTTTTCCTGCCGTGACACATGGCCCTTAATTTCGACGCGCTTCTCCAAACCCCATGCCAGTACTTTTTGCTGGAGCGCTTCACCATAGGGGGTATTACTGTTGCCGATAATCACCAGTGACAAGCCGGGCAATTGCCTTAGCGCCTCGACCATTAACAATTGCCGTTTCATATCATCGGCGCGCCCGGGCACCAGAATATAGGGCTGATAGCTTGCGCAGTGCAGCTGCTGATAATCTTCGGGGGGGTGGTACAGGGCCTGGGCATCGATACCGTTGTACTTCTTGAGACGCTTGGCGACATTTTTTGAGTTGGTATAGAGGCGCTGGTGCTCGGGTAATTTGCGGCTATCCAGGGCGCGTATTTTTTTGCACACCCGCCGCCCCTCCCGGCTGGTGTGCAGGTCGCTGTGCGCACCGCCGAACAGCTCATAGGCCTGGCGGTGTTGATGCAGTATCCAGCCGACTTTATTGTCGTGGCGGGCAAAGTACATGGGAAATTTCAGGGTGATTAAGCGATCGATTTTTTGCCCGGCCACCTGCGTCAAATCGAGCAGCTCAACCGCCTTAATATGGTCGAGTATCTGCCTTGGCGGATACCATTTAAAGGGCGTGCTAATAATATCCGCCTCCACACCCCGCAACAGCAATTGCTCTTTCAACAGGCGGGCGTGTATCTCGGCGCCACCACTAATAAAGGGAACTTGTACGGTGGCAATGCCAACTTTCATTCTACTCGTCCTTGGCGCGGGCCATTAGCGACAGAGGGCGCTGAGCACTTGGCTCAACAGCGCCTGCTCAATGCCGTCATGACTAAAGTGCTGGGCAATATGGCGATAGCCGTCGATCACTACACGCCGTTGACAGGCTTTATCTGTGAGCACTTGTTGCACCCGGTCGGCGCCCTCGCGGGGGCTTATGCTGGGCTCAAGCACCAGGCTCGCCAGACCCATGGCCTGGGCTTGCACGTGCCCGGGTAAATAGCCTTCCGCTGCGGCGACGCCCAGCAGTAGGTCGGCATTACGGTAGTGTGTAAGATAATCGGCGCTGGTGAGGGCCGAGTTTAGGCGCGTGAATTGCACGTAGTCTTCGAGTTTGAGCCGCCGCACCTGTGCTTTTATATCTTCTCGGTAGACCCCAAGGCCTGCAATATCACCACCCATAAAGTGTAAGCACGGCGTCTCGGCCGAGCGTTGGCGGTAGTCCGCGAGCAGGGCCAGTAACAGAGCGTGCCCGGTACCGGGGTGGAAGTCGCCAACAATCAATACCTGAGGCTGATGAGCCGAGCTGTTGCGAGGGCTCTTTGCAGCGGGCTGTTGCCGCTTGGCGTTGCCGTTTTCCTCGCCCCGCCTTTCGGCATGGGCACCATAGTGCAGGGCCATATAGGGTGGGGCGATAGCCATGTGCTCGGGGTGTCTGATAACACCCCATTGGGCTAGGTCATGGGCCGCCGCCGGCGATGTCGCCGACCAATAAAAGTGCCGGGCATTGCTTTGCACCCACTCGCTAAACAGCTGGCGTGTTTGCTCCTGTTGGCGCACGTGCAAGGCCGCGCCGTGGTGAGCTCTGAGATGATGCAGCCCCAGGCTGGCGTGATAACGCACCAATACCCGTCCCTGCCAGTCGCGTTGGTAGCGCTCAAGCCAGCTGCTGAGCCGGCTAAAGTCGTACTCGTGGCGCGTGGCAACATAGGGGTAAATAATGAGCTGGTAGGCCTTGAGCTGCTCGGCTGTGTGCAGTGTCAGCGTCTCGCTGGGTGTCGCGGCGATCGGCTTGGCGAGGCTGAGATAATCGACCTGGCAATACAGCCGCTGTAGCGCGAGCCGCAAACAGTGCTCGCTATAACTGGGGGTCTCGCCAATGATAATGGCAATGGCGGTGCTCGCCGCAGGCGCTGTTATGGTGTTAGCGGCGGGGGGCATGCAGCGCACTCATGGGCTTTGATCCAGCTTGGCAGTGCTGTTTTAGGGGCGTTAAAAGCACGGGCGCGGCTTATTTCTGGGCAATGATGGCGTAGTCGACGGGGCAGCAAAACCAGTTCTCACTGATCGCGGAGGCCTCGCCGGGCTCCTCGCGGGGGTTGTAGCGGTAGATGTCGACCAAGCTAAAGCCCCGCTGGCGGGCAATAAACTCTACCGAAATCGGTGGCAGAGGGTTTTTATGGGTCGGGTCAACGTAAAAGCTATAGGCGCCAACGGTAATGTTTTCTGGGTTGGGCGTTTCAAAAATAATTTTGCCGCCGGGTTTGAGTACGCGCAGGCAGTGGTCAAACAAACTGACCAGCTGCTCAAAGTCGAGGTGTTCAATCACATGGAAGGCCGAAATAACATGCAGGCTGTTGTCGGGCTGTGTCGCTAAATAACCCAGCGCCTCCTGTTGTTCTGCCTCTAGGCCATCGAGGCGGCAGTAGTCGACCATGGTCTGGCTCAGGTCGATGCCTCGGGGCAAATAATTCAACGGGGCCAGCAGGCGCAACCACTCGCCGCGCCCGCAGCCAATGTCGAGTATCGCCAATGGCGCGGTAAATTCTTGGGCCAGTGCCGCTAGAAAGGGCAGGTAGCGGCTTTGCTTAACTTTTATTTCCTCGGCGGTGCCGCGAAACTGGTTTTCAAAGGCGATGTATAAATTGTTTAAATCGTTGGGCAGGGCCTGTGGTACCGGCATGGGGGCGGCTTGCTGGTCAATATCTTGTTTGCGCGCCAATGAGCGCGCCAAGTTAATTTGCAGACTTTGCCGGGCCTCGGTGATGGCGGCGTCAAACTGTAAGAGGCGCGCCGCCTGCTGCTCTTCAAGCCTTGCCTGCTGCTCTTCAAGCCTTGGCTGTTGCTCTTCAAGCTCTTCAAGCCTTGCCTGTAGCTGCAATACCTGGTGCTGGGTACGGTTGCTGCGGGCGATGGCTTTTAGTGCGCGCAAAACCTTGCCAGCCCCACTCGTCTTTATTAGCCACTGCTTGGGTGTGAGGCGAGTTTCAGGCATGGGTGGGGCTCCGGGGTCGGCAAACAAAGGGGGTGCATTATAGGAGAAGCGCTATAAGAGAGCCATTCATTGCCAGCCCACGGTGGGCCGATATGGGGACTAATGGCGACGTGCGTGCTATTATTTTGCCCGCATTCAGAGCACTGGCAAGGTTTGTCGTTCTTTGGTTTTTTTCTGCAGACGCTTTTTGTGGCACTTGCTGTACTTGGCAACGCTGACGAGTCTTTGCTCAAGGGCAGTTATGAATATCAACTTACTCGTCGAGTTTACTAAGCGCGATTTTAGCGAGCGCTATTCCGGCTCGATTCTTGGCGTTGGCTGGGGCTTTGTCTCCCCTCTCGTTAATATCCTTATTTATACACTGATCTTTTCCCAAATAATGAACGCGCGGCTGCCGGGCTCGGTGGAGGGCTTGGGGAGCTATAGCTATAGCGTTTATTTGGTCAGTGGGCTTATTCCCTGGCTGGCGTTTTCGAATACCATTCTTCGCTCAAGCACGGTGTACCTCGATAAAAAACACATTATCAGCAAGGTCAACCTCTCGCTATTTCGTTTGCCCCTTTTTATTGTGCTCTCAGAGACCATCACCTTTTTAATTACCATGGCCATCTTTCTGGTTTTTTTGCTGATTGTCGACGGCAAGTTTTCAAGCGCCATGCTGATCCTGCCCTTTGTCTATGCGGTGCAACAAATATTCGCCTTTGCGGTGGGCTTTTTACTGGCCCAGCTGGTGGTCTTTATACGCGACCTGAAAGAACTGACCGGCATTATTATCCAGCTCTGGTTTTGGTTTACCCCCATTGTCTACGTCATTACCATCATCCCCGACTCCCTGTCGCGCTTGATGGTCTACAACCCGGTGTTTCAAATCACCCATGTTTGGCAGAGTGTCTTTGTCTACCAAACGATTCCCGACATGAGCGGCATTATTGTTATCGCCATTGTTGCCCATCTTATTCTTCTGCTCGCCTTTATGATGTACAAGGGCCTGGAAAAAGACATTAGGGACTTCCTGTGACAGCCTTGTTAGCGGCGCTCCTCGCACTGAGCGTGGCGGCACTAGCCCTGGCTTACGCGGTACTGCGCTTTGCCAGCCAGCGCGCCAAACCACTGCTGGTGATTGGCCTCAGCGGCGTCTACTTTGTCGGCGTGTTTGCTCTCTTTGGTCGTTTCGCCAGTGTTTTTACATAAATACCCCTGCCTGTATGTATCGATACCTGTATCTGTGTCCCTGTAATGAGTGTGCTTAGATGATCACCGCCAATAATTTGAGCAAGTGTTTTAAACTGTACGCCTCACCGGCCGACCGCCTCAAAGAAATTGTCTTGCGCAGCAACCACCACAAAAGCTACCAAGCCCTCGACAATGTCAGCTTTAGCGTGGCGGCGGGGCAAACCCTGGGCGTGCTCGGCCCCAATGGTGCGGGCAAGTCGACGCTGCTGAAATTGATTACCGGCATCCTCCTGCCCGACAGCGGCAGCTTACAAATTGAGGGCAAGGTCACGGGCCTGCTCGAACTCGGCACCGGCTTTAACCCGCAGTTAAGTGGGCGCGACAATATCGCCATGAATGGCCTACTGCTGGGCATGAGCAGCGAGGAGGTCGCCAGTAAAGAGGCGCAAATTGTCGACTTTGCCGACCTCGGCCTTTTTATCGACGAGTCGCTGTCAACCTACTCCTCGGGCATGGTGATGCGCCTGGCCTTCGCGATTGCCATTAATGCCGACCCCGCCTGCTTCCTGATTGACGAGGCCCTGTCGGTGGGCGACGCCGGTTTTCAGCAAAAGTGTATGCGCCGCATTAAAGAGTTTAAACGCCAGGGCGGCGCCATTATCTTTGTCTCCCACGACATGAACGCCGTTAAACAGCTCTGTGACAGTGCTATTTTGCTCGACCACGGTGTTGTCACACTGGCGGGGGAGCCCGACCAAGTGGTCAATGAGTACAGCCGGCTGCTGTCGGCGCAAAACCACGACGGCGATGAATTCAGCGCTCAGGGCCCCGATGGCTATGGCACCTTCGAGGCGAAGATTGAAAGCGTGACGATTGACGGCCAGGTGGGTGTCCCCGTCGTCAATAGCGGTGACAAGATAACGATTCGCGTTGATATCGCGGCTCACGAAACTATGGCCAACCTAGCCTGCGGCATTATTATTCGCGACAAATACGGCCAAGACATCTACGGCACCAATACCTACCTGCAAGACCAGCCCCTAGGCATCAAGCGTGGCGAAGCGCTGAGTGTCAGCTTTACACTGGCCATCAATGTCGGGGTGGGTACTTATACAGTGGGTGCTGCGCTACAGGCGATACCCACCGAGCCGCCGCGCTGCCTAAATTGGGGCGATAACCTGCTCGAGTTTGAAGTTATCTACCCGCGCCACGCCGCCTTTGTCGGTCTTTGCCGCCTCGAGCCCGAGGTGAAAATCACCACCGCGAGGTGTAAAGCGCGCCGTGCTGCGGTTTCGCTTAACACGCGGCTTAATGTTTGAGCGATGGCGGGGCTTAATTACTTGCCCTTTGTCACAAAAACCCTTTTTTATGAAGAAGCTAGGGGCAAAAGCTAAAATGCACTTGACTCGCTTTATTCAGCCAAATACCATCGCGTTGGGTTTCAATTGTTGAAGCTCGATATCGAGTCGGTTCGATGGGTGGGGCGGGTGCCTTGGATGATAAAGTCCTAAATGCTTACCAGGCCTGGAGTAGCGTAAAGCTACGCGAGGGCTTTATTTGGCGGCTTCTGACGAAGCGTGTCGAACCAAACATAATTTAAATGGAGAAAAAATAATGGCTACAGTAGCCTCAGAAAACGCAGTGCAAGAGCTGTATATTGCTTATTTTGGTCGCCCGGCAGATCCTGCCGGTGTGGCTTTTTACGCCGAAGCACTTGATGCGGGAACCACCACTATTGAAGATATTGCCGCTAGTTTTGGCACTTCAACTGAAGCGGCTCCCATTGTTGCCCTCAGCACGGACGACTACCTGGCGGCGGTTTATCTGCAGGCCTTTAGTCGCGCCTACGATACCGCGGTTGACGGTACCTTCTGGGCCGACGCTATTAACAGCGGCGCCACCACCAAAGAATCGGCGATGATTCAAATCCTTAACGGTGCTCAGGCGAATGATGCCCTTGCCGTAACCAACAAGGTCACCGTAGCCTCTACGTACACCATGGGTGTAATTACCGATGGCAAAAGCTACACCACTCCCGATATTGCAGCGGCTCAAGCCGTATTGACGCCAGTCACTTCCGATGCGGCTACCGTGACTTCGGGTAATACTGCGGCGCAGGCGGCGGTTGATGATTTGAGTGTTGCCGTTGACGGTACAACCTTTGCTTTGACCACTGCTGCCGATGCTATTACTGGTACTGCCGATGCTGACTTGATAACGGGTGTTTCTTCGGCCCTTGCATCTGCTAATACATTGGATGTGACAGATACTATCGATGGTGGTGCTGGTAATGACACCTTCACTGCTGACTTGGTGTCAAACTTCACCGGTTTCACTACGGGTAGTATGACCAATGTCGAAAATATCTCGCTGACAAACACAAGCTCTATTCCACGCACATTTGATGCCTCCGGTATCACTGGTGTAACAAGCTATACCATTAATAGCGCAAAGGGTGTAAGTCTTAGTGATCTGGCTGCTACGGCAACTGTTTCAGTCAAGAACCAAGCATCCGGTAATTTTTCAACAGCATTTGCTACGGGTGCTGCCGAGTTAACCGGTACGACTGATGCGATGACACTTAGTTTGTCTAACGTTGGTACTGCAGCTAGCGCTACGGGCGTAACACCAGTAGTTACTGAAGCTGCCGTTACAATTACTGCGAATGATATTGAAACTCTGGCCATTCAGGCTACAGGAACTAACGTTATAAATTTGGCGGGTACCGCAAGTGATTTGACGGGCGTTACGATTGCCGGTTCAGGTAGCGTTAAGGTAACCGATGTCGAAGCCACTCTGACCAGTTTTGATGCTTCGTCTGCCACCGGTGCGATCACTGCCGATGTCACTTCAGCCACAGCATTGACAACAGTTGCAACCGGTTCTGGTGATGATGCGCTGACATTTGGAACGGGTAATGCTGCAGCAAATGCCACGCTTTCTGGTGGTGCCGGTACCGATACTTTAACTTTAAGCTCTGGTGCGAAGACTGTTCAATATACGCAAACCGGCTTTGAAACTTTGGCCTTAAACGCTATTACTGGTGCGTTGGTCTTCTCTGGTGCGAATGTTTCTGATCTAACTACTGTTAGTAGTGTTGCGACTACAGCGGCATCAGTTGACCTGGCAAACATGGGTGCTAGTGCATTAACCTTTAAGTCGATGGGTGCAACTGTGGCTGCAGGTGCGATTACATCTGATCACGCAGGTGCAACAACAATTGATTATTCTGCTCTCGCTGCAAGTGTTACTGCGAAGACAGCTGATGTCGCTAAGGCCGTTTACACTGCCTCTAGTTCAGCAGGTGCGTTAACGCTCAACGCTGGCGAATATGTTGATGTTCATTCAGACAGCGTTGTAACTGCTGCTGTAGCAACTTCATTAACTGTTAATGTTGCATCTGGTAAGAGCTCAGCTACCACTCCTGTTGAGTTAACAGAATTCGGTGGTCAGGTTACTGTAGCTAAGGCGGCGTCAATTACCGTAAATGCTACGGGTAAGCTTGATAGTGCTATTATTACCGCAGCAGCGGCAACCGGCGCAACCATTACTAATGGTGAAACGGCTGGTTCCTTGACCTTAGCTGCCGCCGCCCTAGAAAACTTGACTGTTACTACCGGTAATACACTGAGCTTCGCTGGTTCGACATTGACGGGTGTTCAGGTTGCAAATGTAACGGCTTCTAAAGGTACAACCACACTAAGCGATATGAACGCCATTGCTTCATTGACATTGGCTGGTACAGGCACAACCGCCGGTTCTTTATCTGCAGTTGCACTTGGTGTTTTGGGTAATGGTACTACCAATGCTTATGACATGAATGTTACGGCAAGCGGTTTGAAAGGTGGCCTCACAATCGGCACTATGGATGCGGCAGCAGGCAGTGATATTACCTTGACCGTTGATGGTGTGACTGGTTTGGTGACTCAAACAGGTGCCTTGGGTGTTAACGTTCAGGATGTAACTATTTCTGCTGTAGGTACTGGTGGGGCGGTTAGTCTTGCGGTTGGTAATGATATTGTTGCTGCTGGTAACATTGCTATCACTGGTAGCTCTACAGGTGCATTCACTACTACTGCCTTGGTTGCTACTGGTACTGCTACAGTTAATCTAGATGGAACTGTTGGTGCGGTTAATTTAGCTGCTATCACTGGTTCTGCAGTTACACTTGATGTTAGTGATACAATTGGTGGTGTTGCTGCATACGGTACTATTACAGCGACTACAGCTGCTACTGTTGCACTTTCAACCTTGCAAGCCAATACAATTGTTATTAATGCTGCTGCTGCATCTACAGCGCTTACTGCTGCTGTTACTGGTGGTATTGATATAGACAATGTAACTATTACAGGTACTGGCAATAACACTTCGATTACTGTTACTGGTAACTTAGATCTTGGTACTGATGTTGTAGTTATCGACGGTTCTAATGCTACTGCTGCACAGGCAATTACTTTCTCCGGTTTGACTAACTATGACGGTGCTACTGTTACAGGTTCTGGTCAGATAGATACTATTGTTGTTGGTGCTGGTGCTAACAGTATTACTGGTGGAGTTGGTGCTGATGTGATTACCCTGGGTGCTGGTGTTGATACATTAGTACGTAATGGTGATGGTTCAACTGATGGTGCAGATACCGTTAGTGGTTTTACTGTTGGTACAGGTGGTGACATTATTGACTTAACTACTAATGTTGCACAGATGGCTGCAACTGATCCGACAACAGGGTTTAACACAACCACTACAATTACTGATACAACTGCATTTATTGCACACGGTACTACTGTTACGCAAGGTGCTGCAGCTACGGCAGCACAAGCAACTGCAGGATTTACTGTAGGAACGTTTGATGTCGCTGGCACAACAAACGATGCAATTTACATTGCATGGGATAATGGTACTGATACATTTATTGGTGAGTTGGTTTCAGATGCAGGTGATGATGGTTTCACGGGTGACACTCTTACGCTTATGCTTACATTGACTGGTGTTGCAGATGCTACAACACTTACAGCTGCTAACTTTGCTGATTTCACTTAATTTAGTGAATCCCAAGAGGTGAACAAGTTTGGAATATCCAAATCTTAAGTAGCCTCGCTGCCTGATAGAAGGCAGAAAAAATTAAAGGGGTCTGACCCCTTTATGCCCCTCGACCTTAGCGGTCAGGGGTGCTAATAAAGAGAATGGATGTAAAGCGGTCGCTGATAGCGTCTAAGTTCTGAAGTCTTGCTTTATAGACGGCAATTGACGAATGGAGTCTTAGACGTGGTGGAAACCGCTTTTCATTCAGCTCTGCAGAAAACCCCATAATTTCGGTTATGGGGTTTTTTTGTGTCTGAAAGCATCATAAGGACATCCATCTAAATATCGATATGGAATTAAACGAGTAGTCTTTGCTGTAAAGCTGTCTTTAGTACTATTTCTAGCCTTGACCATACTGACTCAACCATGAACTTACCTTCAACGATGGGCAGCACATGACCAAGGCCAGAAGTCAGCAAGTTTCATTAGAGGCAACCCCTTACTATCACTGCGTTTCACGCTGTGTACGCCGGGCCTTTCTGTGTGGTGACAGCTATGAGCACCGCCGTGCTTGGGTGGAAGATAAACTGCTCGCTCTAGCGGAGGTTTTCTGTATTGATGTCGCGGCCTATGCGGTGATGTCGAATCACTACCATGTGGTGCTACATATCAATACGGAAGAAGCCGAGCAACTGAGTGAGCTAGAGGTGATTGAGCGTTGGCAGCGGTTGTTTAAGGGCAATTTATTGAGCCAGCGCTATGCTCGGGGTGAAACCCTAATTAAAGCTGAGCGTGAGGCCCTTGCAACGGTGATTGGCACTTGGCGTAAACGCTTGGCTGATATCAGTTGGTTTATGCGTTTAATCAACGAGGGCATTGCTCGCCAGGCGAATAAGGAAGACGGTTGTACGGGGCGATTTTGGGAGGGTCGTTTTAAATCCCAGGCCCTGCTCGACGAGCAAGCCCTTTTTGCCTGCATGGCCTATGTCGACCTCAACCCTCTGCGCGCAAAACTTGCTAGTACGCCCGAACACTCTCACCACACCTCCATCAAAAAACGTATTTGCCAAGCGAAGAAAGTTAGGCAAGTTAACCAGCCTCGCCAGCAAGAAAAGAGTCTGATGGTTTTTGCCGGTAACCCCCGGCAAACTATGCCGCCGGGCCTACCTTGTTGTTTGAGTGATTATCTAGAGCTTGTGGACTGGACGGGGCGACAATTACGCAGTGGCAAGCGGGGTAGCATCGACAAGAACACACCGGCGATACTGGCCCGTCTTGGTATACAAAGCGATAATTGGCTTACGCTGAGCAGCCAGTTTGAAGGTCGGTTTGGCCGCATCGTCGGTACGCTGCAGCACCTTCAACAGGCTTGTCGGGCACTACACTATCGGCGCACACCGGGTATTAGTAGTTGTAAGCAACTATTTGGCTAAATATCTGTAAAGCTTGGCTCGAGATGCCAGAGGCAATAGCCAAGCCGCTCACCTCGGTGTGTGAAATTGCTCGTCGTCAACACTCCAGCCGCGACACTCTATTCAGTACTCTCCTGCATAGCAGTTGGCATCCGTTTCTACGTTAAAACGCTGTTTCTAATGACTCATGGATATTTCTAGCGGAAGCCCTTGCATGATTTAGAATTTAAATGGGTGTCCTAAATAGAGGCGTCCTAAATAGAGGCGTCCTAAATAGAGGCGGCGACCGCATTGGTGACCCAGAATGCTACAACTGTAGGTGAGCTTTTGATCGCCTAAGTGTTACCGGGCTCCGGGCTTTTTATAGCCTTCCTTATGAGTGCACCTTTTAAGTGCAGGGCTTGAATTACCCAGTACTGTACCCATTAATAAGGCAGCGGCGATAAGCCGTCGGCAGCCGTGTTTGCACTGCATGCCTTCAATCCTAATTCCTCAACCACTAGACCTTAAGAGAGATAGTTTATGACCGACCAAGAGCCGACCCTGACTCACGATGGTAAAGATTACAAAATTTCGGATTTATCAAAAGAAGCGCAAGACCAGCTGCAGAGCCTGCAACTGGCTGAAGCCGAGATTAAGCGTCTGCAAATGCAGCTGGCGATGGTGCAGACCGCGCGCAATGCCTATCAACAGGCCTTGGTTGCGGCTTTGCCCCAGGACGCTCACTAAGTTTGTGCGCGCCCTTGGCCCGAGTGGTCAATGGGCGCGATAGGCGGCGTGATACTGGGTGCGTGCCGAACTATGCTGGGAAACACAGTTGGCTATGCTCACTTTGCGGCCTTGGGTATGCAGCTGTTAGTGGCTGCAGGTACAGTTAAGGCGTGTCAAAAACCAGCTGGCGAATTAACGGAGCATGGCGATGGCGAATGGGCAGTTTTTTTCGGGTTTGGTACGACTTTACCATGCAAGCTTTGATCGCGAATCCGATATGCCGGGCATCGGCCATTGGGCTCGGCAGTTGGCGCAGGGCGAGATTGTTTTTGCCGAGGTTGCTGCCGCCTTTATGGCGTCTGAGGAGTTTGCGGCGCGCTACCCTGAGGGTCTCGATGATGAAGCCTTTGTCGCGCTGCTCTACCACAATGTGTTGCAGCGTGAGCCCGATGCCGAGGGTCTAGCCTACTGGCTACGGGTGCTCGACGAGGGCAATTTACGCAGCCAGGTGTTAGTCAGCTTTGCCGACTCCGACGAATTTATTGCCGGTAGTGGTGATGAATTTGCCGATGAGCTAGCCGAGGCCGAACAGGTAGAGCGAGCGGTGCAGGCTGAACTTGAATCTGAGGGCGACGATTCAGGCGATGTGCATTCAGACGATACTGATTACCAAGACTTTGTTGAAAACCTTTACGATGCCGCCTTTAATCGCCCGGCCGATGCCCAGGGCCTCGGTTACTGGGTTAGCCAGTTGGCACAAAACAAACTCGATTTATCGGCTGTGGCTGAGGCTTTTATGGCCTCCGATGAGTTTGGCGAAATCTATGGCCATGGTCTGGCGGACGATGTCTTTATTACGGTGCTCTACCACAATGTGTTGGGGCGCGACCCCGATACCGATGGCCAGGCCTATTGGCTGGGGCAACTTGTGGCGGGTTTGGCGCGCCACGATGTGCTCGAGGCCTTTGCCAATTCCGTAGAAAATAGCCAAGACGATACAGTCGATACGGAGCTTGTGGTACTGGGCAGTATTGATGCTGGTGAAACGCTGGGGTAAACCTTGGGGCGAGTAGCTCGAGGGCTTTGGCCCTCCGCAACGCTGCTAATACCCAGGTCACTCTGCTTGTGTGCTTTTCAGTTTCGTCAGCTAGTGAGTTTCTGTTATAAACCCACCTTAAGACCCTGTTTTCGGGGTCTTTTTTTGTCTGCCGTCTGTGTTGTTAGAGCCTATCTTGGGGTGTTCGCCCGCATTGCTTTTATTACTATGTGTCGTCTGACTCAGACAAGTGGTGCGGCGCAGCTGACAGGGCAGCGATGATCGGGGGTCGGTAGGCCACCTTATGCTAGGCTGGCGCTCGGAATTTAGCGCGAGAGCCTCAATGTTGAAAGGTACTTCTTTGCAAGGTGCACCCTTGCTAGCCTCGGCCATGCCCGTCGCTGTTTTATCAATACCCAGGTTAGCCAATAACTGTACCGGTTTAGTCGCGCCAATCATCCGCTGGGCCGGTCGGTGAGAGTCGCCATTGTTCACGACTGGCTCGCGGCCAGTGGTGGTGCCGAGCTGGTGCTGGAGCAATTGTTGCTGTGCTACCCGGAGGCTGATATTTTCACTCTGGTCGATTTTATGCCGTCGACACAGCGCGGTTTTTTGCGGGGCCACAAAATTACCAGCAGCTTTATTCAGCGCCTGCCCGGTGCGCGACGCTATTTTCGCTATTATTTACCGCTTATGCCACGGGCGATTGAAGCCCTCGATCTCAGTGGCTACACGCTGGTTATTTGCAGTAGTTGGGCCTTTGCCAAGGGCGTTAAGTTGGAGCCCGGCCAAGCTCAGGTGAGCTATGTACACACGCCGATTCGCTATGCCTGGGATATGCAGGCGGTGTATTTGCGCCAAGCCATTGCCAACCCGCTGTTGCGCGCGGTTGCTGGGGGCTTGCTCGGCGCGCTGCGCCGCTGGGATGTTAACAGTGCCGACCGGGGTGGACGCTTGGTGGCGAATTCACATTTTATCGCCGGGCGTATCGAGCAGTGTTGGCAGCGTTCCAGCGAGGTCTTAAACCCGCCGGTGGCGCTCGATGATTTCACCTGTACGGAGGCCAAAGATGATTTTTACCTCACCGTCTCGCGGCTGGTGCACTACAAGTCGGTGGAAACCCTGGTTGCCGCCTTCAATTTAATGCCCGCAAAGCGTTTGCGGATAATTGGTGACGGGCCGATGTTGGAACGTTTACGGGCCTTGGCGGGGCCAAATATCGAGCTTTTGGGTTACCAGCCTCGGGAGGTGGTGATTGACCACTTGCAGCGTGCGCGGGCCTTTGTGTTTGCCGCCCACGAAGATTTTGGCATCGTCGCGGTCGAGGCCCAGGCCTGCGGTACGCCGGTGATTGCCTACGGCGAGGGTGGTGCCCTGGATAGTGTTATCCCCTATACAGAGCTTGCCGAGGCGTGTGCTGATGGTGAGGCTCGCGAGCCAAGCGGCTTGTTCTTCGAGCGGCAAACGGCCGCCAGCGTGGTGGCTGCCGTCGAACGTTTTGAAGGCCTGCCCGAGGGTATTTCGGCTGCGGCCTGTAGGGCCAATGCGGCGCGTTTTGGCAGCGCACGGTTTCGCCGTGAATTTATGGCTATTGTTGAGCAAACAATAGAAAATACGTCGCCTTGAGTATCTTTTCGATACATCACTTTTGCTCAGAAATTCAAACGAAGGACTGTAATCATGATACCTGTTGTACTCTCTGGTGGTTCCGGTAGTCGCCTTTGGCCGCTTTCTCGCGCCCATTACCCCAAGCAGTTTATCCCGCTGGCCAGTGAGCAAACCATGCTGCAGGAAACCCTCGGCCGCTTACAGGGTTTGGCTTCACAGCCCCTGTCGCCGCTGGTGATTTGCAATGAGCAGCATCGCTTTATGGTGGCCGAGCAGTTGCGTGAAATAGATTTGCAGGCAAAGAGTATTTTGCTTGAGCCCGTGGGTCGCAATACCGCACCGGCGGTGGCGCTGGCGGCGCTGGCAGCCGCCCCCGATGAGATTCTGTTGGTGTTGCCCGCCGATCACGTAATTGAAGACATGACCGCCTTTCACCGCGCCATTGAACTGGCCTGTAGTGAAGCCGAAAAGGGCGCGCTGGTGACCTTTGGTGTGGTGCCCACTTCTGCACAAACCGGTTACGGCTATATTCAGGCCGCCAGTGATGGTGGTGCCGATAAGACGGGTTTAGTTGCCCAGCGGATTCAGCAATTTGTCGAAAAGCCCGACTTAGCGACCGCACAAGCCTATGTCGACAGCGGCGATTACTACTGGAATAGCGGTATGTTTGCCTTTAAAGCGGCTCGCTATCTGGAGGAGTTACAGCGCTTCCAGCCAGCGATGCTCAGTGCCTGTCGTGCGGCTTTTGATGGCGCCAGTGTCGATAGTGATTTTACCCGCCTCGATAAAGTGGCCTTTGCCGCCTGCCCCGACGATTCCATTGATTACGCGGTGATGGAAAAAACCGACAATGCCGTGGTGATTCCCCTCGATGCGGGGTGGAGCGATATCGGCAGCTGGTCGGCGCTGTGGGATATTTCCGCTAAGGACGAGCAGGGTAATACCTGTAAGGGTGATGTCTTGGCGGTCGATACGGAGAATTCCTATCTGCACTCCAATGGCCGTTTACTGGCCACGGTGGGCATTAAAGACTTGGTAGTGGTCGAAACTGATGACGCCGTGCTGGTGGCCGACAAGAGCCGAGTGCAAGATGTTAAAGCGGTGGTGAATCAATTGCAGGCTCAGGGCCGCAGCGAGCGCGAGTCCCATCGCAAGGTCTATCGGCCCTGGGGATTTTACGATTCGATTGCCGCCAATGGTCGCTATCAGGCAAAGCGCATAGTGGTCAATCCGGGCGCACGTCTGTCGCTGCAAAAACACTACCACCGCGCCGAGCACTGGGTGGTGGTACAGGGCACGGGGCTGGTAACTCGTGGTGAGGAGGAGGTGATACTGGCGGTCAATGAGTCGATCTATATACCGCTTGGCATGAAGCATCGTTTAGAAAATCCGGGCCTTATTCCCCTGGAAATTATCGAAGTGCAGACCGGTGATTATCTCGGCGAGGACGATATCGTGCGCTTTGACGACCAGTACGGGCGGGCCGAGGAAAAGTAAGCGCTGCTGTGGCGGGGCGGGCTTGACTGGTGGTGCGGGTCGTTCCAGCACGGGTGTCGGTGCCTTGATTTAGCGTCCGTACTTAGCACTGCGTTGCCGGTGGTGCTTCTGTACAATGTCGCCTTTCACGCGAATCGTTCGTTGTCTGTTGGCCATCGTCAGTCAATCTTTGTCCGCAAAAAATTAAGCAACTGTAGTTAATTTAATGAACTCTTTTGAAGTCCGCGCACTACTGGCTCTGGCCTTTTTGTACGCCAGCCGCATGCTCGGTTTATTTATGGTGCTGCCGGTTTTTGCCCTCTATGCAGAGGGTTATCCGGGCAGTTCGGCACTGCTGGTGGGTGTCGGTTTAGGCATTTATGGTCTCAGTCAGGGGCTGCTGCAAATTCCCTTTGGCCTGTTGTCCGACCGCATCGGCCGCAAGCCGCTGATCTTCGCGGGTATGTTGTTGTTTTTGGCGGGTAGCCTACTGGCGGCCTCGGCGGATTCCATGGCGGGCTTGATTATCGCTCGCGCCCTACAGGGTGCGGGGGCGGTGGCGAGTGTGATTATGGCGCTGTTGTCGGATCTCACCAAAGAACAAAACCGCACCCGGGCGATGGCCTCCATTGGCGGTAGCATTGGCTTGTCTTTTGGCGTGGCAATGGTACTGGGGCCGATCGTTGCCAATCACTGGGGCTTGCCCGGGGTGTTTTGGCTGACCTCCGCGCTCGCGGCTGTGGGTCTCCTGGTGCTGGTATTTGCGGTGCCGAGCCCGATGGCGCGCCACGGCGGCCACGAGGTGCTGCCGCTGCCTTCAATGCTGGGTCGGGTCTTGCGTGATGGCGAGTTGCGACGACTCAATGTCGGTATTTTCGCTCTGCACTTTGCGCAAATGGCGACCTGGGTAGCGCTGCCCTTGATGCTTGAGCAAACCTTCGATTTTTCCCGCGAGCGCCATTGGCTGCTGTATTTGGGCACCATGGGCGGTGGCTTTGTGCTGATGGTGCCGTTTATCTGGTATGGCGAGTCGCAGCGTAAAATGAAGCCGGTGTTTATTATTGCCGTCGCCCTTCTGGCCTTGGCAGAGTTACTGATGGCCTCTGCGGGTACGGCCTTCCCTATGATGGTTGGTGGCCTGCTGGTGTTCTTTATGGCCTTTAATTTATTGGAGGCCTCACTGCCGTCACTGGTCAGCAAGCTGAGCCCGGCGGGTATCAAGGGCACCGCGCTGGGGGTTTACTCCACCAGTCAGTTTCTCGGCACCTTTTGTGGCGGCGTGGTGGGTGGCATTGTCGCCCAGCAATTTGGCCACGCTGCGGTTTTTTGGGCTTCGCTGATGGCGGCCTTGGTGTGGCTCGGTTTTGCCCTGACCATGGCGCCGCCGCGCTACCTGCGCAGCGTCGAGGTTAGCCTTGAGGGGCGAGGTCAGCTCGATGCCAAGGGTTTGATGACACAGGTCGCCGGTGTGGTCGATGTGGTGGTAATTCCCGGGCAGAACATGGCCTATGTCAAGGTCGATGATGAGCACTTTGAGCAGGCGCAGATGGATGCTTTGCTGGCTGTGGCGAACCCGGTTTAATTTGGCGTCACCGCAGGTCGTGCGCCGATGGTATTTAGCCACGCTGAAGGGGTAAACTTCAGCCCGAGAGTGACTGTAACTAACGTAATGAGCAATAAGTAGGAGGCAAGTATGGCCAGAGGCATCAACAAGGTTATTTTGATTGGCAACCTGGGACAGAACCCGGAAACACGGCACATGCCCTCGGGCGGAGCGGTCACCAACCTGACCATTGCCACCAGTGAGAGCTGGAAAGACAAGCAAACCGGCCAACCTCAGGAGCGCACGGAGTGGCACCGGGTGGTGTTCTTTAATCGCCTAGCGGAAATCGCCGCTGAATACCTGAAAAAGGGCAGCAAGGTGTATATTGAAGGCTCGCTGCGCACTCGCAAATGGCAGGATAAAAATACCGGTGCCGATCGCTACACCACCGAGATTGTCGCCAGTGAAATGCAAATGCTCGATAGCCGTGGTGGTGGTGAAGGCATGGGCGGTGGCCAGGGTTATGCTCAACAGCAGGGTGGCGGTCAGGGCTATGGCCAGCAGCAGGGTGGCGCGCCAGCGGCTCAGCCCCAGCGCGCTCAGCAAGCGCCAGCTCAGGCACCAGCTCAGGCGGCACCGGCGCAAAATGCGCCAGCGGGCTTTGATAATTTTGATGATGACATTCCGTTCTAGACTGAAAGGTTTAAAACGCTTTAGACCATTATTTTTTTAAACTCAGGAGCCGCTGACTTGTGCAGAGGCTCCCTGCAATAGGGAAGCGATTAGTGAGCACCAATTTAACCTGGCACGAAACCATTGTTAGCAAAACAGAACGAGCGGGGCAAAAGCAGCAAAAGCCTTGTGTGATCTGGTTTACCGGCCTCAGTGGCGCGGGTAAATCGACCCTCGCCAATGCCTTGGAGCGCGTGTTGTTTGAACGCGGTCACCACTGTTACTTACTCGACGGCGACAATGTACGCCAGGGTTTAAACAGTGATTTGGGCTTTAGTGATGAAGCGCGGGTCGAAAATATTCGCCGCATTGGCGAGACCGCAAAGTTGTTTGTCGACGCGGGCTTGATTGTGATGACGGCCTTTATCTCGCCCTTTCGCACCGAGCGCGAGATGGCACGCAAGCTGGTAGCCGATGATGAGTTTATCGAGGTTCACGTTTCGGCTTCATTGGATGTTTGCGAGGAGCGCGACCCCAAGGGCCTGTATAAAAAGGCGCGCGCGGGTGAGATCCCCAACTTTACCGGTATTGACTCGGCCTACGAGGCGCCTGAAAACCCTGAGATTTTGATCGATACCGGCAATAACGATGTTGCCACCTGTGCCGAGCAGTTGGCCGACTACTTGGTGAAAAAAGGTGTTATTTAAGCCGAGATAGGCCCCGTAGAGCACCTTATGCGGTGCTGATGGCGAGCCACAAAAAAGCCCCGGGACAGTGTTGTCACGGGGCTTTTTTGTGTCGCGTGTTTAGCGTGAGGGCTTTAGTCCTCGAACTTTTCTAGCACTAAGGTGGCATTGGTGCCGCCAAAGCCAAAGCTGTTGGACATAATGCGCTTCAGCTTCACGCTCTCGACCTTGTCGGTCACGATGGGCATATCGGCAACGGCGGGGTCGAGGTTTTCGATATTGGCCGAGACCGCGATAAAGTCATTTTCCATCATCAGCAGGCTGTAGATGGCTTCGTGTACGCCAGCCGCGCCCAATGAGTGACCGGAGAGCGATTTGGTGGAGCCAATCGGTGGCCCGTCGGTGCCGAACACTTCGCGGATGGCGGCGATTTCCTGTACGTCGCCGACCGGGGTGCTGGTGCCGTGGGTGTTGATGTAGTCAATGTCGCCCTCGGTAGTGGCTAGGGCTTGCTGCATGCAGCGAATCGCGCCTTCACCGGAGGGGGCAACCATGTCGTAGCCGTCGGAGGTGGCGCCATAGCCAACAATTTCGGCGTAGATTTTTGCACCGCGTGCTTTTGCGTGTTCGAGTTCTTCGACTACGAAGCAACCACCGCCACAGGACATCACAAAGCCGTCTCGGTCGGCGTCGTAGGCCCGTGAGGCCTTTTCGGGGGTGTCGTTGTACTTCGATGACAGCGCGCCCATGGCGTCAAACATACTGACCATCGACCAGTGCTCTTCCTCGGCACCACCGGCAAAAAGAATATCTTGCTTACCGAGTTGGATCTGCTCAACCGCTGCGCCAATACAGTGGGCGCTGGTGGCACAGGCCGAGGAGATGCTCATGTTCAGGCCCTTGATCTTAAAGGGTGTGGCCAGACAGGCGGAGACCGAGCTGCTCATGATTTGAGTCACTCGGTAGGGGCCCATTTTGCGCACGCTTTTGTTGCGCAGGATATCGACGGATTCGACAAACTTGTCGCCGGAAATACCGCCGGCACCCATGATCAGGCCGGTGCGAGGGTTGGAAACGTCGCTGTCGCTAAGCTGGGCGTCATCGATGGCCTGTTGCATAGCGATGTAGGCATAGACGGCGGGGGTGCTCATAAAGCGCAGGTGCTTTCTGTCGATGTGCTCTTTGGGGTCGATGTGGATCTGGCCGGCGACCTGGCTTTTTAGGCCCATTTCCCGGTAATCATCCTTGGTGCTAATGCCGGATTTACCCTGTTGCAGGGAGTCCAGCACTTCTGCCGCGTTGTTGCCGAGGCACGATATAACCCCCATTCCAGTGATAACTGCACGTCTCATGAATAATCCCTGGCCCCGTAGAGCAATTGACTCGGTGTTAGAAGATTGGCGATTGTAACCAATTGTTTAGAAATTGTCAGTGGAGGTAAAGAGGCCAACGCGCAGGCCCTTGGCGCTGTAAATTTCCTTATCGTCGACCAGCATGGTGCCGTCGGCAATAGCCATCACCAGCTTGCGCTCAATCACGCGGCTGATATCCAGACGGTAGGTGACCTTTTTGTGGGTCGGTAGCACCTGTCCGGTAAATTTCACTTCGCTGGAACCCAGCGCGCGGCCGTGGCCCTCGTTACCGCGCCAGGTGAGGAAGAAACCGGTCAACTGCCACATGGCGTCGAGGCCAAGGCAGCCGGGCATCACCGGGTCGCCGGGGAAGTGGCAGTTGAAAAACCACAGGTCGGGTTTGATATCGAGCTCGGCGATCACTTCGCCTTTGCCATAGGCGCCGCCCTCTTTGCTGATATGGGTGATGCGGTCGGCCATCAACATGTTGGGTGCGGGCAGTTGCGCGGCCTTGGGGCCAAACAGTCGGCCCTCGGAGCAGGCGATTAAATCGTCGTAGTCAAAACTGTTGCGCTGGCGGGCGTCGGAATCGTTCAAAAGTAACCTCTTGCGTTGCACAGTGAGGCGCGACATGGCGCCGGGGCGATCAAAAAAGACGCGATATTTTAGCTTAATGGGGGCTTATGTCCAGTCGCCGATAAACAATGTATGGCTGTTATTACTAGTGGCATTGCTGCTGGTTGCGCCTGAGACCCAAAAGAGGTGAGTAAGTCGCACTTACAGGCCAGTTTTTTTTGAAGCAGTTTACCTAATGACTAGGGATTTTAGTTACAGTGCTCTACCTCAATTTGGGGGTGCTAAATTTGTGGTGTCAGTGCGCGACTCCCCGCTAATGAAAAGGATTTGTCTGTGATTAAAAAATGCCTGTTTCCCGTTGCCGGTTATGGCACGCGGTTCCTACCCGCTACCAAGGCGATGCCTAAAGAAATGCTGCCGGTGGTGAATAAGCCTCTGGTGCAATACGGTGTTGAAGAGGCGTTGAGCGCGGGTCTCGATGAAATTTGTTTTGTTACCGGTCGTGGCAAGCGCGCCATTAACGATTTCTTTGATACCAGCTATGAACTGGAGCATCAGATTGCCGGCACCTCGAAGGATAAATATCTCAGTAGCATCCGGGAGGTCATTGGCGCGGCTAAGTTTACCTCGACTCGCCAGTCGGAAATGAAGGGCCTAGGGCATGCCATCTTGACCGGTGAATTGCTGGTCGGGCAGGAACCCTTTGGCGTGGTGCTGGCCGATGATCTGTGCATTACCGATGGCGACAGCGTGATGGAGCAGCTGGCGAAAATTTATCGTCGCACCGGTTGCAGTGTGATCGCCATTCAGGAAATTAACGATGAGGAAATTTCCAAGTTTGGTGTTATTGCCGGGGTCGAGGAGGAGCCGGGTTTATACCGCGTCACCGACATGGTTGAGAAGCCCGACCTTGCCGATGCGCCGAGTAACTTGGCGATTATTGGTCGCTATATCCTCTCGCCCTTTATTTTTGAGTTGTTGCGCCATACACCGCCGGGTAAGAACGGTGAGGTGCAATTGACCGACGCCTTGTTATCGCTGGCGAAAAGCAGCAAGGTGCTGGCCTATAAATTTAAGGGTCGGCGTTTTGACTGCGGCAGTGTCGACGGTTATGTCGAGGCAACCAACTACGTGTATGAAAATATCTATTTAAAGGGTGGGCAGTAAGCCATGTCAGAAAGTTACTCGTGTTTTAAGGCCTACGACATTCGCGGACGCGTGCCGACTGAATTGAACGAGGGCATTGCCTATCGCATCGGTCGCGCCTTTGCCCAGTACCTGGGTGCTGGGCGCATCGTGGTCGGCCACGATATTCGCCTCACCAGTCCCTCACTCTGCGATGCGGTGGTGGAGGGTATTCGCGATGCCGGTTGCGATGTGGTGCATATTGGCGAGTGCGGCACCGAGGAAATTTATTTTGCCACCTTTGATGGCGGCTATGATGGCGGCCTAGTGGTGACGGCCAGCCACAATCCGATGGACTTTAACGGCATGAAATTTGTGCGAGAGGGTTCGCGGCCGATCAGCGGTGACGATGGTTTACCCGAGATTAAGTCCCTGGCAGAGCGGGGCGAATTTAGTGATGCGCCGCGCCGGGGTGGCTTGCGCCACTCTGTCGACAAGCAAGCCTATATCGAACACTTGCTCTCCTATATTGATGTTGATGCCCTGCCGCCCTTAAAAATCGTGGTGAATGCCGGCAACGGTGGTGCCGGTTCGGTGGTCGATTTACTCGAGCCTCACTTGCCCTTTGAATTTATTAAGGTCCACCACCAGCCCGACGGTAATTTCCCGAATGGCATTCCCAACCCTCTACTAGAAGAAAATCGTGCCGCCACGGCCGATGTTGTGAAGCGGGAAGGGGCCGATCTGGGCATCGCTTGGGATGGCGACTTCGACCGCTGTTTCTTCTTCGATAGCTCGGGGAATTTTGTCGAGGGCTATTATTTGGTGGGCTTGCTGGCTACCGCATTTCTAAAGAAAAATGGCGGCGGCAAGGTGATTCACGATCCGCGTTTAACCTGGAACACCATCGAGCTGGCCGCGCAGTGTGGCGGTGAGGCGATTCAGAGTAAAACGGGGCACTCCTTCATTAAGCAGGTGATGCGCGATGAAAACGCCCTCTACGGCGGCGAGATGAGCGCCCACCACTATTTCCGTGATTTCGCCTATTGCGACAGCGGCATGATTCCGTGGTTGTTAGTGGCCGAACTGGTATCTAGCTCCGCCAGCACCTTGCTTGAGCTGATAGCGGAGAGTCAGGCGCGCTATCCGGTGAGTGGTGAAATTAATCGCGAGGTCGATGATGCGGCGGCGATGTTGGCGCGCATTGAAAAGCATTATGCGGCCAGTGCCGAGGTGCTGGATAAGACCGATGGCGTCAGTATGTCGTTTGGCGACTGGCGCTTTAATGTGCGGATGTCGAACACCGAACCGCTGGTGCGTTTAAATGTCGAGTCTCGCGGTGATGAGGTCTTAATGGAGCAGAAAACGGCGGAGTTATTGGCTTTTCTCGATGCTTAGGCTTTGCTGATATTCCGTTAGGTGGTTATTGCCAGCCATAAAAAAACCCCGCAGTGCGGGGTTTTTTTATGGGCGCTTATGTAACGAGTGCTTAAGCGCTAACCAATGCGGCGGTGATGTCGACCACTGCCTTTTTACCATCGCCGTAGACCATCAGCGTGTTGTCCATGGCAAACAGCGGATTGGGCAGGCCGGCAAAGCCGGGGCTCAATGAACGCTTGATCACGACCACGGTTTGCGCCTTGTCGACGTGGAGGATGGGCATGCCGTAGATCGGGCTGCCCTTGTCTTCCCGCGCCATGGGGTTGGTGACGTCGTTGGCGCCGATCACGATGGCGACATCGGTTTGCTCAAAGGTGGGGTTGATGCGATCCATCTCGACCAGCTGATCGTAGGGCACTTCAGCCTCGGCCAGTAGCACGTTCATGTGACCGGGCATGCGACCGGCAACGGGGTGGATAGCAAACTCGACCTCGGTACCGTTTTCCTGCAAGACATCAGACAGTTCACGTACCGCGTGCTGAGCCTGGGCCATGGCCATACCAAAGCCGGGGACGATGACCACGCGGCGGGCGGTTTCGAGGATCATGGCGATCTCTTCCGCTTGCGCACTCTTCACCTTACCGGCGTAGATTTCGTCAGCATCAATCGCTTCACTGCCTTCGGCCATGACACCGAACAGGACATTGGTCAGTGAGCGGTTCATTGCGACACACATAATCTGTGTCAAAATGAGACCCGAGGCGCCAACCAGTGAACCGGACACGATCAATACCGTGTTACCCATAATGAAGCCAGCGGCCGCTGCGGCAATACCCGAATAGGAGTTCAGCAGGGCGATAACAACGGGCATATCGGCGCCACCAATGGGTAGCACGATGGTGATACCGAGGGTGCACGATACGGCAATCAAGGCCCAGAACAACGCTGTGTTGGTGGGATCAAAGCAGAGCATGCCGAGCAGGGTAATGGCAGAGATAAACAGCGCCGCATTGAGGAACTTAATGCCGGCAAAACCGATGGATTGGCCGGAAATCAGTTCCTGCAGTTTGGCAAAGGCCACTAAGCTACCGGTTAGGGTTACCGAGCCAATCAGCACGGTAATCATCACAAAGCCAACGGCCATAATGCCCAAGGCACCGCTTTCGTAACCGCCAGAACCGGAGGTGAGCAGATAGCTCGCCGCCGCCAGGCCCAGAGAGGCACCACCACCACAGCCGTTGAGCATGGCAATCATTTGCGGCATGGAGGTCATCTGTATCTTGGTGGCGACAAGGCCGCCAACGACACCGCCGACCAAAACGCCGGCAATGATGTACTCGTAGCTGACAATACTCTTATCCAGCAGGGTAATGACCACGGCGATCAGCATACCGATGGCCGATAGCATGTTGCCGCGCACGGCGGTTTTCGGTTTGGTTAGGCCCTTAATGCCGAGCACAAAGAAGACTGCCGAGATGAGGTAAATTAGATCCACTAAGTTAGTATTCATGATCTAGTTTTTCCTCTTGAACATGGCGAGCATGCGGTTGGTCACCAGGTAGCCACCAATCACATTAACGGTGGCCATCACCACGGCGATAAACCCGAGGCCGTGAACCAGTCCGGAGGCACTATCGCCAGCACCGGCGGCGATCAATGCGCCGACCAGCGTGATACCCGAAATGGCGTTGGTACCCGACATCAGTGGGGTGTGTAGAGTGGGTGGTACCTTGGTGATCAATTCGACACCGAGGAATAGTGACAGCACGAAAAGTGCCAGTTGCATAACGATCATTTCCATCAGGAAGCTCCCCCTTCTTTTTGCTCGGTAGTGGCGTCGTCATCTGCGTCGAGGTCGATGGATCCACCCAGATCTATGGACGGGTAACCGAGTAGTTCGCGCATGCGCTTGTGTGGTACATCGCCACTGTGGGCAACGACGGTTTCATAAACAATCTCGTCTTCGAAGTCGAGATTTAAGTTGTTGTCATCATCGAGTAGATGCTCGAGCAGGGTTTCGATGTTTTTGCCAAACATCTGACTGCCGTGGAGGGGAATGGTCGAGGCCAGGTTGTCGGGGCCAATAATCGTGACGCCGTGGGCAACGACAGTTTCACCGAGTTGGGTGAGTTCACAGTTACCGCCACGCTCAGCGGCGAGATCGACAATCACGGCGCCGGGCTTCATGGCTTTGACCATGTCGGCGGTGACCAGTATCGGCGACTTGGCACCGGGGATGGCGGCTGTAGTAATCACCAGGTCTTGCTCGGCGAGTACCGCAGTCATTAGCTCCTGCTGGCGGCGAATAAAGTCTTCGCCCTGGGCTTTAGCGTAGCCGCCCTTGTCTTCCGAACTCTCTGTTTCTAGGTCGAGTTCAATAGGCTTGGCGCCAACCGAGATGATTTGATCGCGGGCGGCGGGGCGTACATCGTAGGCCTCGACCACACCACCGAGGCGTTTAGCCGTGGCACAGGCCTGCAGGCCTGCAACACCGACACCCATAATAAAGGTGCGCATCGGTTGTAAGGTGCCAGCTGCGGTCATTAACATGGGCATAATGCGCGGTGACAGGCTGGCACCCATTAGCACGGCTTTATAGCCGGCCAAGGTGGCCATTGACGACAGCACGTCCATGCTTTGTGCCCGACTGATGCGCGGCACCAGTTCCATGGCGATGGCGGTGGCACCCGTTTTAGCGAGGAGCTCGGCGGTGGCGGGGGAGCCCAGAGGGTCCATCATGCCGGCAACTAATTGGCCGGGCCTAAGTAGTGCCAGGTCGGCTTCGCTGTTGACGTTGTTAGCGCCAAAGGATTGCACCTGGACAATAATGTCGGCCTTGGCAAACACGTCGGAGCGCTCGCTGCAGATGGAAGCACCGGCGGCTTTATAAAGCTCATCGGAAAACCCTGCGGCTTCACCGGCACTAGTCTCGACGATGCACTCAACGCCTTTCTTTGACCACGCCTGAATATTGGCGGGGGTCATAGCCACCCTATCTTCTCCGGGTTTTATTTCCCGGGGTATGCCTACTATCACAATATACGCCTCACTATGGGTCGGTCGCGCACCAAACTAGTGCCGATTAATAAAAGGTGAAGCACCTTACATTAATTGAGCAAAAAAAAATAGTTCGTTGGTCAGCGTGGGGCTGTCAGTCCTTACAGGAGGGGTGCGGGCCTTTTTGAACGTGATCGATGAGGGCTTGGCTGGAACTGTCGAGTGCGACGTCATGGGGTGCTTGCTGGAGCGCTTCAAATAGGGAGGTGCTCATGGTTTTGCCGAGTTCTACCGCCCATTGGTCGAAGGCATTAATTTGCCAGATAACACTCTGCACGTAGACGCTGTGTTCGTAGAAGGCGAGCAGTGCGCCGAGGGTTCGGGGGGTGAATTCATCGAGCAGCAGGGTGTTGCTGACCCGGTTGCCGGGGATGGCTTTGTGCATGGCGAGCTGAGCTGCTGCATCTTCGTTTAGCCCTGAGGCGCGGGTTTCTTCTAACGCTTGTGTGTAGCTCTTACCCAGCATTAAAGCGCGGCTTTGTGCAAAACAGTTGGCCAGTAGGTATTGGTGCTGCAGTGTTTGGCAGTGGGACTTAGTGGTGGCAATAAAATCGACGGGCACGGCACCGATACCCTGCAATAACAGCTGATGGCAGGAGTGTTGGCCGTTGGTGCCCTCGCTACCCCAAATCACCGGGCCGGTAGCGTAGGTGCAGGGCTGGCCGGTTTTGGTGACGCGCTTGCCGAGGCTCTCCATGGTCAGTTGTTGCAAATAATTTGGCAGCTCACCGAGACGGTGAATATAGGGCAATACGGCGCGGCTGTGGTGATCGTTGAAATTGATCGACCAGATGGACAGCAAGCCGTGCAATACCGGTAGGTTGTCACTGAAGTCGGCACTGCGAAAATGCTGGTCCATGGCGCCGGCGCCGTCGAGCAATTGACTGAAGGCCTCGGAGCCCAGGGCGATGGCGATAGGCAGGCCAATGCTCGACCACAGGCTGAAGCGGCCTCCGACACCTTCATCTATAGGGAAAATCCGTTCGGCCTTGATACCCCATGAGCGGGCCTTTTCAATTTGGCTGGTCATGGCGGTAAAGTGACAGGCAATTTGCGCCGCGTCGAAACCGGCATCGCAGAGCCATTGCCGGGCTAGGCCGGCATTACTCAGGGTTTCCAGGGTGGAAAAGCTTTTCGATGAGATCAGAAAGAGAGTGGTTTCGGGATGGCATTGACTGAGAATGCCTTTTAAGACGTCACTATCGACATTGGCGGCGAAGTGGCTGCGCAAGCCCTCGGCTTGTAGTTCGGGAAAAGCGGCAACGATCATGCGGGGGCCGAGGTCTGAGCCCCCGATGCCGAGGTTGATAACATCGCGAATGACTTTACCGCTCGCGCCACACTCGCGACCTTGGCGCAGCTTGTCGGCAAAGGTATTCATGCGGCTGCGCATTTGTGTCACGGCTGGGGATTGCTCTCCATCGCCTGGGGCAGGGTTGCGCAGTGCGGTGTGCAGGGCGGGGCGGTGCTCGGTATTGTTAACGGCGGCGCCGCTGAATAGCTCCTCGATAGCGTCGGCCAGTTGTGCGTGGTTGGCGAGCTCCCCGAGTAGGTCGAGGGTTTCGCCAGTGAGCAGGTTTTTGGAATAGTCCAAATAAAGTCCGGCGGCGCAGGCTTTAAACTGCTGGCCGCGCTGGGCGTGTTGCTCGAAGAGTTGCGCTAAGGTGGTGTCGGCGAGTGCTTGCCGGTGTTTGAGTAGGGCTTGCCAGGCTGGACTTTGGTTGATTAACCGAGGGTCGGTCATGGGTGGTGGCTTGTCATGGTGAAATCCTTTTACAGTATCCTAAGTCAAGTGCCTCGCGAGTGGAAGCGTTGCGCGGCGGAATGACCGTGGGCTTGCCCGCATGTGACGGGCACTTGATCCTTGAGTGAGGGCGTCGCCCACTGGGTTAGTGCGGTAGTGCGGTAGTGCGGTAGTGCAGTTGTCTTGTGGTTATTGGGCGGGGTGCTTTAGTGATTCCTGCTCACGGCGAAGTCGGCCAGTTGTACCAGGGCCTGCTTGTGGGCTGAATCGTCGAGGTGTGCCAGGCAGTGTTTGGCCTTGTTGGCGTAATCGCGGGCGGTCTCTAGGGTGTAGTCGATACCGCCGGTGGCGTCGATGATTTGGATAATGCGCTCTAGGTGCTCAGAGCTGCCTGCGCAGATGGCTTTGCGCACGAATTCGGCGTCGTCCGCACTGCCACTGCGCATGGCGTGTATTAAAGGTAGGGTGGCCTTGCCTTCGGCTAGATCATCGCCAACATTTTTGCCGAGCTTTTGCGCGTCACCACGGTAGTCGAGCGCGTCGTCAACCAGCTGAAAGGCCATGCCAATGTGGTAGCCGTAGTCTTTCATGGCTGTGCACTGCGCGGGATCGGCTCCCGCCAGCACGGCTGCAGAGGAGGCGGCACCTTCAAACAATTGTGCGGTCTTGCCGCGAATAACCTCGAGATAGGCCTGCTCGGTAACACCTGGGTCCTTGGCGTTGATCAGCTGTTGAACTTCACCTTCGGAAATAATATTGGTGGTGTCGGCGAGAATGCTCATGATCTTCATGTCGCCCAGTCCGACGAGCATTTGGAAGGCGCGGGAGTAGAGGAAGTCGCCGACCAGCACGCTGGGTGGATTGCCCCATTGGGCGTTGGCTGTAAACCGGCCGCGACGCATCTCCGAGGTGTCGACGACATCGTCGTGGAGCAGGGTGGCGCTGTGAATAAACTCAATAATAACGGCGAGGTTAATATGCTCTTTGCCCTTATAAGAGCAGGCTTGAGCGACGAGTAATACCAGTAGCGGGCGCAGGCGCTTGCCGCCGGCATCGATTAAGTAGTGGCCTATCTGCTCTACAAGGCCGACATCCGAGCGCAATTCCGCAATAATGAGTTGATTGACGGCGTCAAAGTCGGTGGCGACAATTTGTCTAAATGGCTGCATTACAGGTCAGATAAAAGGCAATGAGAAGCGCGGCATCCTAGGGTTCTGTAGAGCGAGTGTCAAGATTAGAGCAGGCTCCTGTTATGGCACTCTACTATATCTTTAAATATCCCATCGAGGGCTTGCTAGCAACGACGCTTTGCCTTAGAATTGCCGCCCTCTCGCACCCAGCCCCATAATTGCACGTAAGAGCAAGTGGCCGGGGCAGTAGTCTTCTCTCTTTATTAATAAAGAGAAATAGTAGAAGGCACTACAGATTAGTTAGTCTTGGTTTCAGTAGGAGCAAAACATGTACGCGGTAATAGAAAGTGGCGGCAAGCAGCATCGAGTTGAGCCGGGTGAAGTATTACACCTCGAGCTTCTTGAGGCGGCAACGGGCGATACCATTGATTTTGATAAGGTATTGATGGTTGCAGATGGCGACAGTATCAAGGTCGGCGCTCCCTTCGTCGATGGCGGAAAAGTCAGTGCTGAGATTCTCAGCCACGGGCGTGCCAAGAAGGTGCGCATTGTTAAATTTCGTCGCCGTAAGCATTCACGCTCACAGATGGGCCACCGTCAGTGGTTCACCGAAGTTAAAATTACCAACATCAACGCCGGTTGATCAGCAGGAGATAGCTCATGGCACACAAGAAAGCTGGTGGTAGTACTAGAAACGGACGCGATTCGGAAAGCAAACGCCTAGGTGTTAAGCGTTACGGTGGCGAGCAAGTAGACGCAGGTAATATCATTGTACGTCAGCGCGGCACGCGCTTTCACCCGGGCAGTAATGTCGGTATCGGTAAAGACCATACCTTATTTGCTAAGGCCGATGGCGAAGTGAAGTTCGTGGTGCGCGGCCCGCATAATCGCAAGTTTGTTGAAGTGATTTGCGCTTAATGTGAAGCGAAGCTAAGCGGTCATATTTGTTAAAGAGCCCCGCACGCGGGGCTTTTTTATGGGCGTATGATAGTGCGATATTTATTCTTACTGAATAGCGTCGCTGTAATAGTGGGTAATAAGTTGATAGTTAGAGCATGCAGATGCAACAACTACGGAGAGCTGTAAGATGAAATTTGTCGACGAGGCACCGATCATCGTTAAGGCGGGGGATGGCGGCCGGGGTTGTTTGAGTTTCCGGCGCGAAAAATACATTCCCAAGGGCGGTCCCGATGGCGGCGATGGCGGTGATGGCGGCAGTGTTATTCTGCGCGCCGAGGTCGATCTCAATACCTTGATCGACTTCCGTTATCAGCGTCATCACCGGGCGAAAAATGGTGAGTCGGGTCGTGGCCGCAATTGCCGTGGCAAGGGCGGTGATGATCTCGTGCTTGGCGTACCTGTTGGCACCACGATTATCGATACCGACAGTGACGAAATACTGGGCGACTTGACCACGGCGGGGCAGGAACTCATCGTCGCCAAGGGTGGTTTTCACGGCCTCGGCAATGCGCGCTATAAGTCGAGTACCAACCGTGCACCGCGCCAAACTAGCCCGGGGACGGAAGGCGAGCTGCGCAACTTGCGTCTCGAGCTTAAACTGCTTGCCGACGTTGGCCTGCTGGGTTTACCGAATGCCGGTAAATCGACATTGATTCGCTCGGTGTCGGCGGCGACGCCGAAGGTTGCCGATTACCCCTTTACCACCCTGGTGCCCAACCTTGGCGTGGTGACCCTGCAAAAATACCGCAGCTTTGTGATAGCCGATGTACCGGGACTGGTCGAAGGTGCCTCAGAGGGTGCGGGCTTAGGTATTCGCTTTCTGAAGCATTTAACGCGCACTCGATTTTTGTTGCACATGGTCGACATGCTGCCGGTTGATGGCTCCGACCCACTGGAAAATGCCCGGACTATTCAGAATGAATTGTCGCGTTTCAGCACCACTTTGGCGGATCGACCACGCTGGTTGGTATTGAACAAAATGGACTTGCTGCCAGAGGACAGTCGCGAGGCAGTCTGTCAAAAGCTGATCGATGACCTGCAGTGGCAGGGGCCGGTGTTTTTTGTTTCGGCGCTGACGAAAGAGGGTACGAATAAGCTCTGTAATGATATTTGTGACTACCTTGAGGATTGCCGTCGTCGCGAGGCCGAGTTGCCCGAGGTGGCGCAAGCCGAGCGCGATATGCAGACCCGCATGCAGCTCGAAGCACGCGCGCAAATTGAAAAGCTGCGCCTACAGCGCCAGCAGGAAAAAACAGCGGAACAAGAGCTTGATGATGAAGACGACGATGACGACGATGACGATCATGAGGTCGAAGTCGTTTACACCCCTTAGCCTATTGCTGAAATAGGCCCATAGATTAGAGATATTGTGGATAAAACAGTAGAGTCCCCGAGTCGCACCCGACGCTGGGTAGTGAAAATTGGCAGTGCCCTCTTGACCAACAATGGCCAAGGTCTCGATCATCGGGCCATTGCCGATTGGGTGGGGCAAATCGCCAAACTTCAGGGCGAAGATCTCGAGGTGGTACTGGTTTCCTCCGGTGCGGTTGCCGAGGGGGTGAGCCGTCTCGGTTGGCAGCAGCGTCCGAGCCTTATTCATGAGTTACAAGCGGCGGCAGCCGTCGGACAAATGGGCCTCGTGCAGGCCTATGAATCGAAATTCCAAGGCTTCGGCAAGCACACCGCCCAAGTCTTACTCGACCACGACGACCTCTCCAGTCGTGAGCGCTACCTCAATGCCCGCAGTACGCTCAATACTCTGCTGGCCCTCGGGGTGGTGCCGGTGGTCAATGAAAATGACACCGTGGTGACCGACGAGATTCGCTTTGGCGATAACGATACCCTGGCGGCTCTAGTGACCAACCTAGTTGATGCCGAACTACTGGTGATCCTCACCGACCAGTCCGGTTTGTTTGAAGAGGACCCGCGCAAAAACCCCAATACCCCGTTGATTCGCCGTGCCAGTGCTAACGACAGAAGTCTTGATGCGGTGGCCGGTGACAGTACCGGTGGCCTAGGCCGTGGCGGTATGGTAACTAAGCTGCAGGCCGCTCGACTGGCGGCGCGCTCCGGTGCCAATACCGTTATAGCCGGCGGGCGCGATGCCAATGTGCTGCTGAACATATTTGCCGGTGATGACGTGGGAACCCTATTGGTTGCCGATAATGCGCCCCTCGTGGCGCGCAAGCAGTGGCTGGCGGGGCATCTTCAGGTGCGCGGTACCCTGGTGCTGGATGACGGTGCCGTGCGGGTACTCAAAGAGCAGGGCAAAAGCCTGTTACCCGTTGGCGTCAGTGCTTTTCGCGGTGAATTTACGCGTGGTGAAATGGTCTGCTGTGTCGACTCACAGGGTCTTGAAGTTGCACGAGGCTTGGTCAATTATAGTGCCGACGAAGCGCGTAAAATCGTCGGTAAGGCGAGCGCTTGCATTGTCGAAGAGCTGGGCTATTGTCATGCCGAAGAGTTGATTCATCGCGATAACTTGGTGCTCGTTTAAGGCTCAATTCAAAGTCGCTATTCCGGCGCACTAGATTTTATATTTCTCAATATACTTGCCATTTTTAATCGCTGGCATTTCGCTGAAATAAGCTGTGTATACAGTATTTATTGCAATTCCTTACGCCAGAGTCACTGCGATCACTTTCATTAATGTCTTGCATAATAAAAAGTCATGGAGTACAAAGTGGTATGGCTGCTAACAATAATTAAGCATCAGCCTGGCACCAGTGGTTATCGACTTTGGCGATAGTTTGGTGTTTGCATTACATCGGGTTTACCTTCTGAAGTGAGGTTCGCAATGCACATTAAAAAGTATGATTTTGATTACAGTCGTCGTTTCTTTATGGACAAAATGGCTAAGGGAGCCATGGGCGCGGGTGTTCTCACCTCGATGATGCCACTAGTTGGCAACACGGGTGATATCAGCAAGGCCTATCCGGAAGAACTGACCAATATTGAAGCCTTTACTAAAGGTAAGATTAAAGTCGGCGACATTATCGATATTAATAATGTTGAGCATGTTAAGGACATTCTCGATCCCGTCGCGTACATTCAAATTACCCAACAGGGCCGTCGCATTCGCATTGCCCCCACGACTACCGATATCACCGAACTCTACCCTCGAGACTACCTCGAAGCTACCTTGCGCAATCAGGGTATGGGCGAGTTTGACGTCGATGGTAATGTTGTCGTCAAAGGCACGGGTAAGCCTTGGGTTGGTGGCTCACCCTTTCCCGACCCACAGACCGGTCTCGAGGCCTTTGCCAACGTCACCATGAGTTGGGGTCGTCACGACACCTCCGTTTACGCGGTAGAGGATAATGACATCGGTCCCGACGGCGATATCGAATATTCCTACAACCTTGGCTGGTGTGAAAAGAACACCGTTGGCTTGGTGAGTAATCCCGATGGACCCTATTGGGAAGGCCACGAAGATAAGCTGCGCTACCAAGCGGTTTGGTTCACTTCGCCGAACGACGTCAAGGGCACTAGCTTCCTCAATATTTGGAAATACGACCAGCGTGAATTCCCCGATTTGTTCGGTTATTTGCCTGCCTTCAAGCGCGTGCGCCGCTTCCCCACCAACCAGCGCTTTGAGCCGCTAGTACCGGGCATCACCTTCTTCCTCTCCGATGCCTGGGCCGCGGGTGACCCGATGCTGACTTGGGGCAACTATAAAATCGTTGGCCGTGGTCCCTTTCTGGGCTCGCAGTCGGGGAGCTGGCAAGGCGACCAGAAAAACTGGTCGAAAGACAACTTATTGCACGGCGGTAAAAAAGGCCTGAATTTTTACGAGGTCGATTTCCAACTCTGCCCCGAAGTGATAGTGGTTGAAGCCGAGCCCATTGGTTTCCCGCGGGCACCGGTCAGCAAGAAGCGTGTATGGCTCGACGTACGTAACATGGCCGCTATCGGCTATGTGACCTATGACCGTCGGGGCGAATTGTGGCGCTCCTTTGAAATTGGTTTTAGCCAGCAGAAACAGGGTGACCTTCTCAATCCTGATTCCCACGGCAATCCCGAGTGGTCTTGGTCCTATGTACACGCGCAAGATGTACAGACCAATCGCTTTACCCGGTTTAATCACGCGCAGAGCATTAAGGGTGGCCTGAAGACGGCATTTAATACCGAAGATGCCTACGACAAGTATCTGACCATTCAGGCTATTCGTCGTCTCGGCAGTTGATTTTTTAAGTAAATAAAATAATAAAATTAAACGATAAGCAATACAGCTTATTAGCGACGGAATAATAATAATCAACCGCGCTAATAAGTCTGAGTGAGACGTCTCTATGACGTAAAAATACTAGAAAAATAATAAAGCAGTTGGATTAATAGGGGTATTAAATGATAAATAAAAAACAAGCACGGCTAGGTGTATCGATGCTGGCTTTGGCTGGGGCGCCATTTTTGTCGCCTTCGGTTTCAGCCTTTGACTATTCGGTCTCTGGATTTATTCGCCAGGAAATGGCGTATAAATTAAATAATGAAGAAAACCCGAATACCACGGGCGGCAACCATTTCAACGGTAAGGATTATTTGACACAAGGTAAATTATTACCTGTACCCAACGGCACATTACTGACAAGTCGAGAAGATCACTCGACAGATAACGACTGGAATGTGTTTGCCACTAAGGCAGAGGTCGATGTCAGTTTGAAATTTACGAATAATTTGACGGGTTTCGTTAAGTTTCGCGGCTACTACCAGCCCGATGTATTTGATGGCGTTGACAAGAGTGGCTTTGTCGATGGTGTCGATGGCAATCCCGATTTATTCGGCGTGCCCAATCACGGTAAGGAGGCGACCTATTTATCCCTCAGTGATAATGACTACATGTTGGATATTCCTTCACTGTATTTAGACTATGCCAAGGGGCCGTTGTGGGTGCGGCTTGGTCAGCAGCAAATTGCCTGGGGTGAGGCCTTGTTTTTTCGGGTTGCGGATCAGGCCAATGGCCTCGATTTTCGACGCCATGTGATTTTTGATTTTGGTGCAGAGGAGTATGCCGATGAGCGTCTAGCGGCGCCGGGTATTCGCGCCAGTTACCAGATGGATCGGAATTGGGAGGTGGAGGTCTTTGCCCAAATGTTCCAGCCGACCATTTTACCGACCAATTATTCGCCCTATAACTTGATTCAAAGTGGCTTCAACATGAACAAGGGCTATGAGGAGGGCTTTGATAAAGTTGACGACCAGATCAATGGTGGTATTCGTATTCAGGGTCAAAACCTGGGTGAGGATGGCAGCTGGGGTGTACAGCTTTTTGCTATAACGCGGCATAATCCGGACCCGCTTTTCACCCTCTACCCATCTGGAGTGCCCAACGCGGCTTTTGGACACCCGACACTAGACCCCGAGGGTCTGGGTTTTGCCACCCAGCCATTTATTTACGAGCCGGGCGGCCGAGCGGGAACCCACAGTCCTGCCGAATGGTTTTATAATTCGGGTGTCGGCGGTGTCGATGGATTGGATGTGATCAATGGCTTAATCAATGATTTTGCCTGGATTAAGGGCTTTGCAGAAGGTTCTTTAGGTCTAACAGCTGATGCGAACGGTGACTATATAACCGCTCAAGCCGGTGGTGCCCCTACTGAAATTAACGGCATAGACTTCCTGGAATTGTTTTGGGGGGCAGGTTTAGCGGGCGACGGTACGCCAGAGGGTGCTCGAGCGGCTCTAGATAACATCAACGGAGGCACCGGCTTAAGTGGTTTGATGCGGGTCAGTTATGCCTCTGAAAATGTCTTCGGCTTTGGCGTTAACCATATTTTTTATGCCGATGAAGGCTCGCTGCTGGACCAGTTAGTGGTGCGCTTTGAGGCCAGTTATACACCGAATAAAAAATTCACCAATAACCTACGCCGGGAATTCATCGAAGAAGATGAGTTGTTGGCGAGCTTGGTCTTTGAAAAGTACCACCGCTTTAGTGATAGTTTCCCGGCAACCTTCTTTATTTTTGAGTACATGTATCGCAAAGAGAGTGATCTACTTGGCCGCCACTTGAGTGGCCTCGGTGGTACTGTCACCAAACGCCCCGGTGGCGGTGAGCAGGATCGTGGTTGGCACGGTACCGTTCTGGCCTTCCAGCAGCCCTTCCCGGGTCTAAAGTGGCGTCTCGATGGCTCCTTCCTGTACGACTTTGAAGGCGGCTTCCTGTTCCAGCCCGGCGTTCGCTATAAGCCCAATGGCGACTGGACGATAGAGGCCTTTGCCAACATTATCGACGGTAATAACTCCTCCTCCCTGGGAGTGTTTGATTGGTCCGATGACTTTTCAATGCGGATTACCTATCAGTTTTAGAGAGTCTTGGCGCTACCAAAAAGGCATTCCCCGGAGTGCCTTTTTGGTTTTAGCTGGGCCCATTGTGATGCCGGCTACCAGACACCATTTTGAGTAAGCAAAATCGAGGCCAAGTGACTTGGTCGCGGGCCGTAGAATCGAACAATTAGCTTATAAAGTTATGTAAGTGTCTAATATAACGAGTGAATATTTAAATGTTTAGGAATTGCAGCGGGCCAGTCTCGCTGTATTATTTGTGATCACCCTCACGAATATCTTGCATAATCAAAAATCATATAGTACAAAGCCGCATAACAAATTTTGGTTATAGCAGATTGTTAGCTAATCAGTGGCGAATACTCCTCGTAGTAACGCAATTCGATGTTGACATGACAGCGCTAAGGTAACGATAAATGGGGTTCCGCAATGCACATTAAAAAGTATGATTTTGACTACAGCCGTCGCTTCTTTATGGACAAGATGGCCAAGGGTGCCATGGGCGCCGGCGTCCTCACCTCAATGATGCCGCTGGTCGGCAACACGGGTGATATCAGCAAGGCCTATCCGGAAGAGCTGACCAACATCGAAGCCCTCACCAAAGGCAAGATCAAAACCGGCGATATCGTCGACGCCAATAATGTTGAATTTGTCAAAGACATCATCGACCCCGTTGTCTACATTCAGATTACCCAACAGGGCCGTCGCATTCGCATTGCGCCAACCACCACCGATGTCACCGAGCTCTATCCTCGCGACTACCTCGAAGCAACCCTGCGCAACCAGGGCAAGGGCGCGTTTGACGACAATGGCAATGTGGTCGTCAAAGGTACCGGCAAACCCTGGATTGGTGGTTCACCCTTCCCCGATCCACAAACCGGTCTCGAGGCCTTTGCCAACGTCACCATGAGCTGGGGTCGCCACGACACCTCCGTTTACGCGGTGGAAGATAACGACATCGGCCCCGACGGCGACATCGAATACTCCTACAATCTGGGCTGGTGTGAAAAGAACACCGTCGGCCTGGTCAGTAACCCCGATGGCCCCTACTGGGAAGGCCACGAAGACAAGCTGCGCTACCAAGCGGTGTGGTTCACCTCACCGAACGACGTGAAGGGCACCAGCTTCCTGAATATTTGGAAGTACGACCAGCGCGAATTCCCCGATCTGTTCGGTTATTTGCCCGCGTTTAAACGCGTACGACGCTTCCCCACCAACCAGCGCTTTGAGCCGCTGGTACCGGGTATTACCTTCTTTCTCTCCGATGCCTGGGCCGCTGGCGACCCGATGTTGACCTGGGGCAACTACAAAATCATCGGTCGTGGGCCCTTCCTCGGTTCGCAGTCCAACACCTGGCACGGCGATCAGGACAACTGGTCCAAAGACAAAACCCTGCACGGCGGTAAAAAAGGTCTCAACTTCTACGAAGTCGACTTCCAGCTCTGCCCCGAAGTGATTGTCGTTGAAGCCGAGCCGATTGGTTTTCCACGGGCGCCGGTCAGCAAGAAACGTGTCTGGCTCGACGTGCGTAACATGGCTGCGATTGGCTACGTCACCTATGACCGTCGCGGTGAACTGTGGCGCTCCTTTGAAATTGGCTTCAGCCAACAGAAGAAAGATCAGATCATCAATCCGGATTCCCATGGCAATCCCGAGTGGTCCTGGTCCTACGTCCACGCCATGGACGTGCAGACCAACCGTTTTACCCGCTTCAACCACGCTCAGAGTATTAAGGGTGGCCTGAAGACGGCGTTCAATACCGAAGATGCCTACGACAAGTACCTGACCATTCAGGCTATTCGTCGTCTCGGTAGCTAAGGTTTAGCGCCGCCGAATAACGGTGGCGCTAAAATTTACTGATTTAATAATAATAGAGGATTGGCAAAGTACCTTATCCCTTCCGTAGTTCTTATCGCAAAAATAAATTTAACGATAATTGAGTAGTAGAAATATAGGGGTTTTACATGATGAATAAGAAACAAACACGGCTAGGCATGTCCTTGCTAGCCTTAGCGGGGGCGCCATTGTTGTCGTCCACGGTAGCGGCCTTTGACTATTCGGTCTCGGGCTTTATTCGCCAGGAAATGGCTTACAAGCTCAACAATGATGAAAACCCGAGTAACCCGGGTGGCAATAAGTTTGGCGGTAGGGATTATGTCGCCAAGGGTGCTCTGCTCGGGCCGGCTGTAGCAGGTGCCCCGGCCCATGCCACAGATGGCGTGGTACTTAATTCGAGGAACGATTTTTCGACTGACAACGACTGGAATGTTTTTGCGACCAGAGCCGAAGTCGATGTCAGTTTTAATTTCACCAATAACCTCTCGGGTTTGGTGAAATTCCGTGGCTATTATCAGCCCGATGTTTTTGATGCGGTGGACAAAAGTGGTTTTGTCGATGGTGACTACGGCAAGCCCGATTTATTCGGCGTGCCCAACCACGGTAAGGAAGCCTCGCATTTGTCGCTCAGCGATAATGACTACATGATCGACATCCCCTCGCTGTATTTAGACTATGCCAAGGGCCCGCTGTGGGTACGTATTGGTCAACAGCAAATTGCCTGGGGTGAGGCGCTGTTTTTCCGCGTCGCCGATATGGCCAATGGCCTGGATTATCGCCGTCATGTGATTTTTGATTACGGTCCCGAGGAATATTCTGACGAGCGCTTGGCCTCACCGGGTATTCGCGCCAGTTATCAGCTCAATCAAAACTGGGAGTTGGAAGTCTTTGCTCAGATGTTTCAACCGACGGTTATCTCTAATAACTACTCGCCCTATAACTTGATTCAAACCGGTTTTAATATGAACCAGGGCTTTGAAGAGGGCTTTGATCGGGTTGATGATGCCATTAATGGCGGTGTTCGCCTGCAGGGTCAAAACCTCGGTGAAGATGGTAGCTGGGGTGTGCAGTTTTTTGCCGTAGCACGACATAATCCCGATCCTATATTCAGCTTATTGCCAAGCGGTGTGCCTAACGCGGCGTTTGGACACCCGACGCTCGACCCCGAGGGCCAAGGCTTTGCCGGCCAACCCTTTATCTATGAGCCCGGTGGTAATGCGGGTACTAGCAGCCCCGACGAGTGGTTTTACAATTCCGCCATTGCCGCTGTCGACGGCGTGGATGTACTCAATGGCTTGATCGACGACTACGCCTTTATCGGTAGTTTTGCCGCTAGTTTGGGCATGTTGCCGAATGCCAATGGCGAGTACCTGACCAGTATTGATGGCGCTGGCCATAATTACTTGGGCGGTGCAGTGCCTAACGGCATCAATGGCATCGATTTTCTTGAGCTATTTTGGGCGGCCGGTCTTGGTGGCGGTGCCGATGCGGTTGACGCTTTCTATGGCGGCGGTGGGCTAAGCGGTAAAATGGATGTGCATTACGCCTCGGAGAACGTTTTTGGCTTTGGTGTTAATCATATTATCTATGCCGATGAAGATTCCTTTCTCGATCAGTTAGTGATTCGCTTTGAAGCCAGTTATACGCCGGACAAGAAGTTTACTCAAAACCTGCGCCGCACCTTTTTGGAAGAGGATGAAATCTTAGCCAGCCTGGTATTTGAGAAATACCATCGGTTTAGCAATGAATTCCCGGCGACGTTTTTAATCTTTGAATATATGTATCGCAAGGAAACGGATCTGTTGGGACGCCACCTCAGTGGTCTTGGCGGCACGACCTCTAAGCGCCCGGGCGGTGGTGAGCAGGATCGTGGTTGGCACGGCTTTGTTATGGCCTTTCAGCAGCCTTTCCCCGGCCTAAAATGGCGAATTGATGGTTCCATTTTGTACGACATGGAAGGGGGTTACCTGATTCAGCCATCGCTGCGCTACAAGCCCAGTAGTGCTTGGACCGTAGAAGCCTTTGTTAACTTTATTGATGGCACCAATGATACGGCCTTGGCTCCCTTCGATTGGTCGGACGACTTCTCAATGCGGATAACCTATCAGTTCTAATGATGGGAATGAAAAAAAGCACTCTTTTGAGTGCTTTTTTTTACCTTTTTTTTGCTTATTAAGGTCGTAATTGGTGTGAAATTGACGCCGTTCTGCCACGGCTAAAACAGAAATAAAGCGGCCTTACAGCGCTGATAATGGCTTTCAGCTCGGCATGAGCCAGGCTCTCATTGCTTCAATACCACTCGCGATGCCTTCCCCTTGCTACACTGCAAGAGTGCTGTCTTGCGCTCTAAAAGCGAGAGGGGGGCGCTTCTAGCAATAGACCGCCGTGCTGGCCTGTCACGGTTTTCCTTGGGCTATTGCACTGCAGCGACGGGTACTTATACCGGTTGATAGCAGGCGGGTGAGGGCTGGTTCGTGCGCAGGGCGCATTGAAAATGAGGGGCTTACCCATTGGGCGCTATTAATAGCGTATGACGAGTTGGTAACGGGGAAGCATGCATGCAGAGAATGGATATCATAGCCGGAAAGAATAAAGACTTCTTTAGGTCAAGGTATTCGTTTTGGCTATTCCTTGAATGATAAATAATCATAATGGCTGGCTCTTATCTTAGCTATAAGCGCTGATTATGGCTCTAAGCCACTATTAAATAAGCGATATTGTGTTTTTTCATGCGGCCTATAGGGCACGGGAATGTTATTTAAATTGCTTAATTTAAGGAACTTTCCGCGATCCTAATTTATGGTATTAGGAAATACATTGACATAGTTTTGGTGAGCGATTAATTTGTGCCCGCGCTGCGATGATCAAAAAAACAACAGTGGTTATTCGGCGCTTACCAGAACTACTTTGTGGTACCTCGGTATTCCATAGTCTTAATAAAATGGGGGGTGTATTTTGTTCGATAAAAATTCTATAAGTTTCAATTCAAGCACACGTTCAACACCAGTAACAAAACAACGTTTTCAGCTTTCATCACTGCAATCTTCTTTCACTTCACTGAGTTCATCGCTGCTTAAGGTCGGAGCCTGCGCTCTGGCACTAACCGCCAGTCAGGCCCAGGCCTTTGAATTTAAAGTCGGTGAATTTGATGCTTTCGTCGACACGGTTTTTTCTGCCAGTACCGCGATGCGCACCGAAAGTGCCAAGCACCATGGTGCTGCTGATCCTACGGGTCAGTGGTCGGTGTTTAACGATGCCGGTGATATTTACAGTTCACCGCTGTCGCTATTGACCGATGCCGGTATCGGCAACGGTGATTTTGGCTTGTTTACACGTTTTTCCTACCGCTACGATTACACGATCAGAAGTAAAGATTGTACTAATTGCGAGCGCTCAAACCTGTGGCCACTGGCACCAGCAGCCTTTAACCAGGGTGTACCCGAGCAGCAGTTGGTCGACGGCATTGGCAAAGCGGCACAAAATCAGGCGGGTAAAAAATTCACTCTCTACGATCTCTTTGTCTACGGCAACTTTCGTGTCCTAGATCGTCCGGTGAATGTTCGCGTCGGCAAGCAGGTGGTGAGCTGGGGTGAGAGTAATATCATGGGTGGTGGTATCAGTCAGATGCAAAACCCGACTGACCTCAGTAAGGCGACAACACCGGGTACCGGGATTAAGGAAACCTTGCTACCTCAGGAAACGGCCTATTTCAATTTTGGTATTACCGATAATATTAGCCTGGAAGCTTATTACACCTGGAACTGGCGCAACTCGGTCTTTGTCCCCGTCGGGACTTTCTTTAGCCCCTTTGATTTCTTGGGTGAAGGCTATAATCCCGATCTCTTTGTCCGTGGCATAGAGTTCGCTGGTCGTGATGAGCCGAGTGGTGGTCAGTGGGGTGTGAACATGCACTTCATTATAGAATCGCTCAACTTTGCTGATCTGGGTTTGTACTATGTGCGCTCCCATGCTTATACACCCTATATTGGTCTGCGTGATGATTACGCGCCGCGTCCCGACCCAGCTCGCCCTGGACAGGACACGCTCGCTGGTTATGAGTGGAAATACGGTGAAGATCAAAACACCTACGGTATTTCACTAAATGGTGAGGCAATGTTCGGCGCATCTTTTGCGATGGAGCTGAACCTCAAGCAGAACTTCTTTGATACCCGCGAGTGTCGCAACCTGTTTGGTATTAGTGCGGTTCAGGTGCCGGATCTCGGTGGTCTACAAGTTGGTCAGGCCTTTGGTCCGAGTCTCGACTTTGATCCTTCGACCGTCTATGCCGATACCATTGATGGCTGTGATATCAACGCTAGTGACGTGTATACCTATCTGCTGAATTTCACCCGTTCGGGAGGCACTGATTTCTTGGGTGCCGATACCTTGAATCTGGTATTTGATGCCTCTGCAGTGTGGATTACCGAGTTGGAACACGGTGACAAGACGGATCGACTCGATCTTCGCCCCAATCAGTTTGGCACCACTGTTGACCCAGGTATTTTCGAGGGCGTTGATGCCCTGGATCGTCCCATCACCGATTTCTCCTGGGGTTATGCCGCGGTTGCAGGGCTAGTTTATAACAACGTATTCATGAACGTTAACGTTGCGCCCACAGTGATTTTTGTCCACGGCGTGGAAGGTTATACGCCAGTGAACGCGGGCTCTTTGGTGGAAAACCAACGTACCTTGATTGCCAAGCTGGGCTTCACCTATCTGTCGTCGTCGCTGGATCTGCAGTACGTCACCTGGTTGGGTACGGCTGGCACCAATGACGATCACGACAATGTATCCATCGTATTTAAGACAAGTTTTTGAGGAGGTCATAACAATGACTACACGTAGTATCAAAACCAATATATTGAGTAAGGTGCTCATGGGTCGAGCTGCTGTTACTGCTCTCGCCCTAGCGGTAGCGACGACAAGTTACGCCGCTCCCAGTGCCGAAGAGTTGGCCAAGTTGGGTCTGGAAGGCACCGAGTTGACACCGGCAGGTGCGATTCGCGCGGCAAATGCCGAGGGCACGATTCCCGAGTGGAAAAACGAGCCGATTGCGGTACCAGCCGGCTTTAAAGAGGGCACCTTTCACACGGACCCCTTTGCCGACGATGAAATACTGTTCACCATCAATGGCAGTAACTATGAAGAGTACGCCGATAAGTTGACTGAAGGTCAGCAGAGTATGTTCAAAACATACCCTGATCACTACATGAATATTTATCAAACCCGTAGAACGGCGGTGTTTAAGCCCTATATCTATAAGGCCGCTCTGGAAAATGCGCCGCGTGCCGAAGTCGTTGTTACCCCTGAAGGTGTCGTGGGCTTTAAAAATGCCATTATTTCTTGGGCTTTCCCGATTCCCAAGAATGGTAATGAGGCCTTGATGAATCAGGTGACTCGTCCCATTCAGCCCTGGATGGACAGCTGGGATAACGCCGCTGCGGTAACAACGACGGGTAAGTATGTCGTCAATAAGCTCTCTGTACAGCAGCACTGGAAGTGGAGTGAGCCAACCAACACCATTGAAGACTTCGACCCCGCTGTCGACTCGATGTACTACTACCAGACCATTACCGCGCCCGCAAAAATTGGTGGTCAGGTGGTGCTGGCGAACGATCCTGTGCACTTTATGGAGAAGTTCCGCAGTGCTTGGGTCTATAGTCCCGGTCAGCGTCGCGTTAAGCGTGCGCCGCAGATTGTCTATGACAATCCGCTCAGTGCTAGCGATGGTTTGGCGACCACGGATCAGAAGTTTGGCTTTAACGGTCCGAATGATCGCTTTAACTGGAAACTCCTGGGTAGGCGTGAAGTCTACATACCCTATAACTCATACAAGTTGAATTCAGGTGATCTCAAGGTCAGTGAGATGATCACCAAAGATGCGCGTATGAATCAGGATCTAGCTCGTTACGAGTTACACCGTGTCTGGGCTGTTGAAGGTACTCTGCGTGAGGGCACCAAACATGACTACGGTCGTCGCGTGTTCTATCTTGACGAAGATTCCTGGTGGATCATGTTGATGGATGGCTATGATCGTCGCGATCAAAGCTGGCGTCTGCAGGAGCTGCACAGCATTATGTGGTACGACATTGGCTTCATGGGTTCAACGCTGGAAACCTTCTACGATATGCAGGCGGGCCGTATGCTGGCCATCTTGCTCGATAATGAAGACACTGCCCCCGATTTTAGTATTCGCCTGCGCGATGACTACTTTACGGCTTCTTCGATTCGACGTCGCGGTACCCGTTAATAGGGTATCTTAGGGTCGGTGTAGAACCGGACCTATTATTAAGGCCGGCAGTCCGCAAGGGTTGTCGGCCTTTTTTGTGCCTGGGTATTGGCACAGTAATGTCTACTGAAGATTAGTAGACAGTAATACCCCCCCCCTTCGAGAATAGTTCCAAGGCCGTTATCATTTTGACAATGGGCAATCTTTCCTAGATTGCTTACGTCAAGGTCCCAAGGGACATCGGCTAAGCACTTATTGGCGGTAGTGTGGCAGATGGTTAACGCTGTAATGCCACCTCGAGTAGCTGATCCATACGCTGGCAAGGTTTATCAAGGCGATAATCGAAGCCATGTCACGTTATACCCATCGGGTCATCGCTGTTAGCTGGATATTGCCAGCAATGTAGAGCAGTTTCTCGGCGTACACAGAGGGCTGTCAAGGCCTCGGTGCTATCAAGGCGTTATTGCGGGCTAAAAAAGAAGGCTAATGTGGAATGCTCGGTCTGGAATTTTTGCGAGTAATGGATCACATTAACTCGTCAGCCTGTTGTGCATAATAATTCCACATTATAAGTATTGTTTTCGGGTCTTAGAAGTAATAAATGGAATTATGGTTGTGTGTTGGAAAGTTCATATCCCTTCATCTTGAGTTCGATAGGAAGTAAGTTTTTATTGACATGGTGTTGTTAAGTCCAATAAAACGTTTTCAAATATTCAATTCTTTTAAAAACCCCTCTGCTACAGGCAGCCTATTTTATAAATCTAGGCACGTTGTCTGTGTGCTTCGGAACTTTATTTATTAAAAATTCATGAGGTCGCAATACAGTGTGTTTTTAAAGGCGGCGATGGTGCATGTATGAATTTTTTACAGTCTTATTTATTGGTGGAAAGTCATAGGGGTGTTTTTGATGCTGAGTTGTTGGTCCAATGCTAGAGATGTGAGTAAGTCAAAATCTTTTCGTGTGACAGTTGCAGCGCTGACGATGACGCTGGCTGCGTCCAGTTATGCCGTCACGAGTGGTAAAGATATTTCCCGACTTGGCCTAAAAGGCACGGAGTTGACACCCTCGGGTGCGACGCGTGCGGGTAATGCCGAGGGCACAATTCCCGAGTGGAAAAACATCGCGCTGGAAGCCCCGCGTGGGTTTAAAGAGGGCATGTTTCACCTCGATCCGTTTCCCGCAGACAGGCCGCTGTTTACCATTAGTGGCAGTAATTATCAGCAGCACGTCGATAAGTTGAGCGTTGGCCAGGTGAAAATGTTTGAAATGCATCCTGATTATTATATGGATGTTTACAAAACGCGAAGAACGGCGGTTTTTAAACCCTATATTTATAAAGCCGCTCTAGAAAATGCTCGAACAGCGGAGAGTTTTAAAACAAAAGAGGGGCGTCTTGGTTTTAGAAATGCGGTGATCGCATGGGCATTCCCGATCCCAAAAAATGGTGAAGAGGCTTTTTTAAATCAGGTTACGCGCCCGGTGCAACCTTGGGTTGACAGCTGGGACAATGCGGCAGCCGTGACAACAAGGGGTAAATACGAACTCAGTAAAATATCTGTGCAGCAGCATTGGCGCTGGAGTGAGCCGGGTAATACCGTGGAAAATTTTGACCCCGCTGTTGACTCGATGTTTTATTTTCAAACGATTAAGTCGCCAGCTAGTGTGGCAGGTCAGGTGGTAGTGGCCAATGACCCCGTACATTTTGTCGAAAAGTTTCGCAGTGCCTGGGTTTACAATCCCGGGCAGCGTCGGGTTAAGCGTGCACCGCAAATTGTTCACGACAATCCCATGCCGGCGAGTGATGGCCTGGCAACGACGGATCAGAAGTTTGGATTTAATGGGCCAAAAGACCGTTTTAACTATAAATTGTTGGGAAAACGCGAAATATATATTCCCTATAACGCCTACAAGCTTCACTCGGGAGACCTTGTGGCAAAAGATATCATTGCTACAAATGGCCGTTTAAATCAGCGTCATGCGCGTTATGAGTTGCACCGAGTTTGGGTTGTTGAAGCCTCCTTGCGCGATGGTTATAAGCATGACTACTCGAAGCGCGTGTTTTACTTGGATGAGGATTCCTGGTGGATTAGCCTGATGGATGGCTACGACCGCAAGGGTGATATTTGGCGTCTACAGGAAATACATTCTGTGATGTGGTACGACGTTGGTTTTATTGGCTCGACCCTGGAAATTCAATACGACATGAAAGCGAATCGTATGTTGGCCTTGAATCTTGATAATGAAGATGATGCTCCTGACTTTAGTGTGCGACTGAGAAAAAGCTATTTCACACCATCGTCGATCAGACGCCGTGGTATACGCTGATTCAATCATAAGTTTTTTTAAGTTAATCATCTCGTTAGAAAATAAAGGGTTTTTCATGTCTATTAAAAAGATACTCGTGTGCGATGACTCCAAGGCCGATCGGACTAAGCTGGAAACCATTGTTAGTGGTGCTGGCTGCCTGGTGATATCGACAGACTGTGGCAAAGACGCACTGCAACAGGCTGTATCAGAGCAGCCGGATTTAATTTTTCTCGATATCATAATGCCCGATATGGATGGCTTTGAAACCTGTCGAGCACTGCAGAATGACCCCGATACAAAATCTATTCCGATTGTCTTTGTCACCAGTAAGGGGCAAAAGGCTGACCGAGTATGGGCGCAAATGCAGGGTGGTAAAGATTTGGTCGTAAAGCCCTATTCCAGAGAAGATATTGTTGCGCAAATTAATAATAGCGTTTGATAGTTTGTTGCTAAGTAAACAAAGAACAATAAGTCAATAATATTTAGTTGTTTAAGGTTGAACAATATCTATGACAAGTAACGAGGCTTTTAGAGTGCCGGTTTCTCCATCACTGGCCTTGCAAAGAGATTTTAAGACTGCTGATTTAATGGTGAATAATGATTCGTCAGTTGACAACGTTGGTCTGCGCTATGGCTTTAAGGTTTCCAATGTTGGCTTTTTGCTCGATGCCGATACTGTTGCTGAGGTGGTGCCGAGACCGTCCTCGGTGCGCATACCCAGAACACCCTTGTGGTTTTCTGGTTTAACCAATTTGCGTGGCACCCTAGTGCCGATATTTGATCTGAAGTTATTATTGGGCTTGTCTAATGACGATAAAGTTAATGAGAAGTTTGCATTAATTATTGGTCGTGGCGATGAGGCGGTCGGTTTTTTTGTCAAGGAATACCCTGTGGGGCTGGATGATATGGCGGCCGTAGCGGAGCATCCGCCGCTGCCAAAAATACTCGTACCATTTTTGGGGCAGACCTATTTGGCCTCTGATTCCCTCTACGTTGAATTTAATTACCCGCGATTCTTTGCATTGCTATCTGAAAAGATGGCGGTATAAACCTTTTGCTTTGCCTGTTTGCGATATCTTTCTATAGGAACATATGAAATGAAATTTAATCCTCGAGCGTCTTTCAAAAATAATAAGCTGGCACTTAGGAATAGTGTCGGCAAGCGCTTGGTTGCCGCCGTTGCGGTGATGGTGCTGCCGATTGCCCTGCTGACCTTTGCGGTTTACCAAGCACAAGAGGAAAAGGTCTCCCAAGCTGTTGCGGAGGCGAGTGGTATGTCCTACCTGCGGCCGCTGTTGGCGCTGATGGTGACACTGTCCGAACGTCGAGATATTACCGCCTTACAGCTTAGTAGTTATTCCAGTTTTCAGAATTTACTCGAAGAGCAAACCCTCCGCGTTGATGAGAAGGTAGCGGCCGTCGCTGCGCTGCAAGGTCATCATGGCGCGTTGTCGGGTGAGGCCGGAAGTTGGCAAGGGGTTGAGGACAATTGGCAAGCTCTTAGGGAGGACAGCTTGAATTTCTCCCAGGACAGGGGTTTGCCCGAGCACAATTTACTGCTGACTGAGCTTTTTAAACACAGCTCTCTGGTTGCCGATCATGCCGGCCTCAACCTCGATCCGGGTCACGACAGCTCGCGCATGATTGATTTATCCATCAATAAAATGCCGCGTCTACTCGACCACTTGGGTCTATTGCGGCTGCGTGTTACCGAGGTCTCCGAGCGCGGCAGTTTGACGGTCGAGGACAATATTGAATTAACCGGCGCCAAATTTATCGTTGCCGGGCAACTCGCCGAATTGCAAACCAATTTTCATTTGGCATTTACCGAGGGCTCACCATTGCGCGAGCAATTGGCGCCGACATTTATGGCCTTTGTCGAGAGTGTGGCCCGGGTGATTGAAGATGCCAATATTATTGAAGACGATTTCCTGCTGGGACTGGAGTCCAATACCGGGGATGATTATTTGCTAGAGGTTGAGCTCGAAAGCCGCACCGACCACGTCTTTGAAAACGCCACCACGGCGATCGCCCTCGGCAGCGACTTCTTGAATGCTGTCGACCTGCAATTGAAGGCCCACCTACAGGCCCGAGTTGACGCTGCGGTCAGTAGCCAATACCTCTACCTCGGCTCTGCGGCCGTGGCACTACTACTTGCCCTGGTGCTCTCTGTTGTCACTATTCGTTCGGTGACGCGGCCCATTGCGGCGCTTAACGCTGTCGCTCTGGCTGTTGCTCAAGGTGACACCGAGGCGCGTTCGGGGCTCACCAGCAGTGATGAAATCGGTCAGCTGGGCCAGCAGGTGGATCGTATGATCGACACGCAAGTGGCCACGGCGCGGCAAATAACGGAAGAAAACGAACAACTCAACGATTCGATTATTGGTATTTTGCAGGCGGCCAACGCTTTGACCAATAACGACCTGACGGTGAAAGTGCCGGTGGCGGAAGATATTACCGGTGCTATTTCCGACGCTCTGAATACCATTTCCAGCTCCACGTCGACTGTACTCGGTGAGGTGGTGGGCATTGCCGAATTGGTCGCCTCGCGGGCGGACGAGGTACAGAGCCAAGCCACGACGGTGACGGCTCTTTCTGAAGCGGAGCGCATGGTGGTGTCCAGTGCCAAGCAGCGTCTCGATACGGCGTCCAATTCGATGATGAAAATTGCTCAAACCGCACGCCTTTGCAACGAGGCTGCCGGCAAGGCAATTGGTACCACCGAGCAGGCTCAGGCGACGGTGGGCGACACCATCGATGGCATCAACCTGATTCGCGACACCATTCGCGAAACCGAAAAGCGTATTAAGCGTCTCGGTGAGCGTTCACAGGAGATCGGCGGTGTTGTTAGCTTGATTAATAATATTGCCGAGCGCACCCATATTCTCGCTCTTAACGCCAGTATGCACGCCGCATCGGCGGGTGAAGCGGGTCGTGGTTTTGCGGTAGTGGCCAACGAGGTACAGCGCCTCGCCGAAAACTCCCGCGAGGCAACGGCCGATATCGCCAGCCTAGTGAATAATATTCAGGTCGAGACGGCCGACACGGTGGTCACCATGAACGAGGTGATCAGTCGTGTGGTGACGGGTACCACCCTGGCTGAGCAAGCCGGTGATGAGATGAAAGAGACCCGTGAAACCACGGCCAACCTGGTACAGCTGGTTGAACAAATTGCCAGTGATTCACTGGCCCAGGCGAAGCTCAGTAAAGTACTGCGTGAAGATCACGATGCGATTGAAGAGAGCTCGTTGCAAACCTATGACAACCTCGAAGCGCAGATGGGTAACACTAAGAACCTGGTGGGCTTGTCGACCCGTCTGTTGGCGTCTGTTGGTGCCTTTACCCTGCCAAAACAGTCAGGTGATGGCACTGCCCGCCTGAAATCGGCCTAGGCCGGTGGTGCTTACTGAGTGTTTGTGGAGCGAATAACTAATGCTTGAATCGATGGATCAAGAGGCGACTGAATGCCCGCTGCAGTACTTGCCCGAGGCCTTTGTCGAACTGAGTTTGGCAATGCTTACCGAGCCCGACACCGAGTCCCAGAGAGTCGCGGAATTTATCGCTCTGCTGCACCATAGTGCCGAGCTGGCGGAGGCCGAGGCCTACTTGGGCTTACCCGAGATTTGCGCCCTACTCGCTGGGCAGCTGGCACATTTTGCCCTGCAAGCCGAGCCCTTGAGTGATGATCTTGTCGGTGCCTGCGCCGATTGGGCCACGCTATTGCAAGAATACCTGCAACAGCAGCACCTGCAACAGCACCTGCAAGAACCCGGCTTTGGTGCCAGCAATCAAGCCCTGCTCGATTACCTGTGCCAACCCTGTTGGGGGCTGGGGATAGAACCGAGTGAGGCCGGCGAGTTACTGCAGGCCGTGGGTTTTGGCGTCGGTGAGGTGCCAGAACAGCTCAGCCAAGGCACTGACACCGGCGCCGCTACCGAGTACTTGACGTCGCTCTCGGAGCTTCAGGATTTGACCTTAGACTCGACTCACGATGAGCGGGAACTGGCTAGGATGTCGGTCTTTGCCGACGACACCAGTGACGAAGTATTGGCAAAGTTTGGGGTTGCGGACGAGCTCAGTGTCGAGCCTTTTACTGGCGCAATGGATGTTGAGATTGACCCGGCCTGGGCCGAACTTGAGTCCTTGGTCGAGGACAGCGCTCAGTGTGATGATGGCTTGCTGGCCGATGTCGAGCCGGCGGCTCTTGCGGAGGCATTGGCATCGATGGCGGGCGATGCCGCGTTCGCGGCGGCAGATTCCCCCACTGCCCGAATCGGCCTGGAGGATGGCGAAGCCACTAGCGCGGCGGGTGATGTTTCGCTGTCTCAGCTGGAGGGTTTGCTAAGTGCGGAAGAGAAGGGGGCCGATAGCCTGGAGGCCTTTGCCGATGCCCTGGTCGCCGAAGAGTTAGCGCCGGTAACAGCGCCGGTAATAGCCGATGACAATGCCAGCGGGCTCTCAGACGCTGTCACGCAATTGCTCGCTATATTGCTCGCAGAATTGCCACAGATCGAGGTTGCCCTGCATGAGTGGCTGGGCTTGCTGGCCGCGCCGGAGGTGGAAAAAGACATTCAGGCGGAGGCCTGCGGGTCTACCCGGGCCTTGTTTGGCCGTCTGCAAATGGCTTCCGAGTCAATGGGCCTGACGGGCCTGTGCCGGGTCTGTGAAGGCACCATGGCCAACTTGGCCGCGCTTGATGCTGAGCAGGATCAGTCCTACTGGGTGGAAATTTTGCCCCTACTGCGCAGCTACTTGAGCGAGCCTTTATGTCGCAATGTGGCAGAGCAGCTGGTGATGTTTTTAAGTCATCAGCGCCTACCCGTGCCGCTAACAGCGTCGCAGGCAGGGCAGTTGCTGAGGGCGCTCAGCGAACCCGATTTTTCCCAGTTTGAAGAGGAATTTGTCGAGCGTCTTCAGCAGGCGAGTACCGAGCATGTCAGTCTCGTGGTCGGTGATGATGTCAGCCCCGAATTGCTCGATGGCCTGCTACAAGAGTTACCGCAATACAGCGAAGAGTTTTCCCTCGCGCTACAGCGTTTGATTAACGATGGCGCTATCGACGCGGTCAATGATGCCCAGCGAATTGCCCACACCATCAAGGGTGCTGGCAACGTGGTGGGTATTCGTGGCGTGGCAGAATTAACTCACCACCTCGAAGATATCCTTATCGTGCTGGCGAAGAGTGAGGCCTTACCCTGTAGTGCCCTCGCCGACAGTTTGCTGAAGGCAGCGGATTGCCTGGAGGCGATGTCCGATACCTTGCAGGGCTTTAGTTCGGCCCCCGACAACGCCCAACAAGTTCTTCAGGAGGTCCTCGACTGGGCGAATTTGATCGATAGGGATGGCCCGTCTGCGCTGCATACACCGGCAGTTGCTGTGGCGACAGCGGATATTGGGGCCGCGGCCAAGGCAAGTACCCGCGTTGCGCCTGTGGTGCCGCTCCCAGCCCCCGTTGAAGCTGTGGCCGCCGATACGCCAACGCTGCCCGCGTCAACCGGCACCGCTGAGAGTCATAGTGAAGGGGCTACAGCCACTTTGCGGGTCTCCGCTGAGTTGGTTGACGACCTACTGCGTCTCGTTGGCGAGGCGACCATCCTCAATGCCCAGTTACGTGAGCGCGTGCAGAAGACCCAAGACCGGGCGCTGCTGCTCGAAGCCCAATTCGACAGTATTCACCAACTCGGCACGGAGCTTGAAGAATTAGTCGATATCAAAGACTTCTCCAGGCATCGCGATGTCGACGATGATTTTGATGCCCTGGAAATGGATCAGTACAACGAGCTTCACAGTTACTCCCGACGCATGATTGAAGCGGCCGTCGACGCCAAGGAGATGGGGCGGGAAATTCTTGGCGAGCTGGATAGCCTCGACGATATGATCGTCAGCCAGGGCCAGCTCAACAGCGAAACCCACGAAGGTGTTTTGAAGACGCGCATGGTGCCGGTTGATTCGGTGTTTGCGCGCCTGCAGCGCTGTGTTCGCCAGACTTGTCGCACCACGGGCAAGCCGGTGGATTTAGTCTTGAGCGGTGGCGATACCCTGATGGACAGCGAAGTTCTGCGCGATGTGGTCGACCCCGTGATGCACTTGCTGCGCAATGCTATCGACCATGGCATTGAAGCGGCGGAGAGCCGCAGCCTCGCTGGCAAGCATCTCAAGGGCAAACTGGAGCTAAGTTTTACTCGCGACGGCAACCATATTCGGGTGCGCTGCAAAGATGATGGCGCGGGCTTGGATTACGCGGCGATTCGCCTCGCTGCGGTGCGCGATGGCCTGCTCGATGAAGGCGACGATGTCGCCGACGACGAACTTAAACGCATGGTACTGCGGCCCAATTTCACCACGCGTAGCACGGTAACTCAGGTCTCGGGGCGCGGTATTGGCTTGAATGCCGTCTACGGACAGGTGCTCGGTCTCAAGGGCTCGCTGCAGCTCGACTCGGTGAGGGGCGAGGGTTGCACCATGGATATTCGCCTCCCCGTTACCCTACTGTCGACCCACGCTCTGTTGGTGCAGGTTGATGGGCAAACCTATGCCCTGGCCAGTCGCGGTATTGAACGCATTGTCCATGTCGACGATGGCGCGTTTGCCGACTTCGGGGGTGCCAGGGTCTACCAGCTGGACCAGCAACCCTATCGTGTAAGCCGTCTCGCCAATGTCCTTGGCCTCGAGGCGAGCGCTGTCGATGTCGATGCGCCAGGGGGCATGGTGATCTTAATGGAGGTCGACGATAGAACTGAAGCCGTGGTCGTCGACGAGGTGGTGGGCAGCCGGGAGCTGGTAGTGAAACCCCTGGGCCGCTATATGCCCAAACTGAATGGTATTGTCGGTGCCACCATCCTTGGCGATGGACAGGTGTCGCCGGTCTTGGATCTGGTGGAAATGCTGCGCCAGCCCATTGCCTACGAACAGGTATCCAGTCAAGCCTACAGTTTGGCGAGCAGTGACGCTGGCGGCAGCCAGCCGGTGGCGTTTGTTGTCGATGACTCCCTCAGTGCGCGCCGCGCTCTGGCTCAGTTATTGGGCGACGCCGGCTACACGGTGCAGACCGCACGCGATGGTCTCGAGGCGGTGGATTTACTGAGTGCGGGGCGCCCCGATATTATTTTTGTCGATATGGAAATGCCGCGCATGAACGGCATTGAATTGACCAGCCACATCCGCTCGCGGGGCGGCTTAGAACAATTGCCGGTGGTGATGATTACCTCCCGCAGCACCGAGAAACACCGCCGACAGGCAGCAGATGCCGGGGTCGACCTCTATCTCACGAAGCCCTTCTCCGATGATCAGTTGATAGAGCAAATTGAAACGCTGACGGCGAACGTGGCGTGAATCGTCAAATTTCCCCAGGGCTTGGCGAATCGCTCGTGGCGGTGATGCATTTTGCCGATGTCAGCCTCGCCGTACCGCTCGCCGAGGTGCACTCTCTGGCCTCGGTGCTCGACCTGCGAGCCAACTCTGGCAATGGCGGGGCGGTATTGGCCGAGGTCGATGTCGATGAGCAGGCCTTATCGGTCTTCGCTTTCGATAGCGAGCTGGCCACTTTGTCCGCCTTGCCCGATCTTTACCGAGTGTGCGTCAATCTCGGGGCTGGCTATCCCGAGCTGGGTATTCTTTGTCAGAGCATTGATATGCATGAACAAGCTATCTCGGCAGAGGCTCTGCCCGCGTGTATGGCGAGCAAGGGCTCGATACTGACCGGACTGGCAGTAAAAGGCGAGGAGGTGTTGCTGTGTAGCAATTTGGCAGCCTTGCGTGAGTACTGCTGCCTGGCTGCGCTGCCCGCCGATCAGCGTCCTAACGCACATTCGGAGCGCGCTTGAAATGAATGACCTTCGCATTGGCGCATCAACGGTATCAACGCTTGCAGAATTTTCCGATCACGGCCTCAAGGGAAGGGGTTCCGAGCCCTCCCTGTTGGCGGAGCCGACGTCGCCAGCATGGCTACTGACGATAGCGACGGGTGTGAAAGTGTCGGTGGCCGCGTCGGACGTTATTTATATCTACCCCGAGCTGCCACCGGTGTTCGCCATTCCGCAGACACCGGCCCATGTTCTGGGGGTGCTGAATTGGCAGCAGAGTCTGGTGCCGGTGATCGACCTAGGTCGGCATTGGGGGCTCCAGTCCGAGCCGAACTGTGCGGCATCGCAGTCGGTGATGGTACTACTGATGCTGGCCGATACACGCTTGGGGGCAATGGCGCTTGAGCAAATCCCCGAGCGGGTGATGGTTGCCGATAGCAGCCAATGTGAGCTGCCGGCTAGCCTCGAGCCTTGGCAGGCCCTGACGGCCTCCTGTTTTATGGACGCAAGCCATGGCGCGGTGCCAATACTGGATTTGAATGCGGTTTTTGGCGGTGGGTGATAGCGTGAAGGCAGCGACGGAATACGAGCAAGAGTGTGGCCGAGAGGGCCGTGTAAAAGACACGTGTATGGATTCTATTCAACAATAAATAAAGGGAGGTGACGTGGACAATATTCTTCGCGTATCGCAAATAGGTTTGTCTACACGGGAAGTGACGGTGTTGAGAAGTATGTTTGGGGTGCTGCCAAAATTGAAAAATGACCATGTGTTTATCGACTTGGATGAGGGCATTAAGCCCCATGTGGTGCTACTGAATGCCGATTCCCACCAGGCCATTGGCGAGTGGAAGGCCTTTGCCGCAAAACACAAGGGTGTGGTACCGGTGCTGACCTCGGCCACTAAGTCGAGTGACAGCGTCAAACATTTGAAGTTAATTTTTATGCCGCGCCCGATTACGGTGAAGCGTTTATTGTCGATGCTGGAGCAGGTGGTTGCGGCCAGTTTATCCGCGCGCAACGCCCGAGCCAACAGCCTAAAGGCTACGGAGAAAGAGGATGCGCTGCGTATTTTGGTGGTCGATGACAGTCTCTCCGTACGTAAATATATGGAGCTAAAACTGCCGGAAGTGATTGCCGGGCCGCTGAGTATTGATTTTGCCAGCAATGGCCGGGATGCGATGGAGTATATCTGGGAGAAGGATGTGCACCTGGTGTTTCTCGATGTGATTATGCCGGGCATGGACGGTTACAATGTCTGCAAGGCCATTAAGGCCGAGAAATTGTCGGATGTGATTATGCTGACCGGCAAAAAATCCCCCATCGACAGAGTGCGGGGTTCCCTTTCGGGTTGTGATGCCTATTTAACCAAGCCCCCTCAAGATAAGAAGTTGCGCGAAGTCCTACAGCAAAGTTTAAAGCGTTTGGGGCGGGAAGGACTCAATGCGGTGCGTGAACCGAGCCCCGCACCGAGCCGAATACGGCGGGTGGTTGGGCGACCTCTCAGTAGTTAGGGCGTCTCCGCTCAAACCATGAGCTGGTATTCTACGATGCTTCGCGCAAGCTAGGGGGATATCGTCTGAGCGGGCAGAATTCTAGCGACAAGGGCGTGTCGCAAGCTATTCTGCCCGGCCCTTGCCGTGTTTGGCTTCAGCCCATAAATAAGACGTCTTCGGCAATATTGGCGCGGGGCACGATCGTGCGGTTGGCGGGTATGGCGCTGTCTTCATAGCCGAAGGAGATGCCAATCAGCACCGCAAGGCTGTCGTCGAGCCCGAAGTGCTGGCGAATGATATCGGGGTAGCGGCTGACGCTGGCCTGGGCACAGGAGCCAATGCCGTGGGCGGTCATCGCTAACATCAGTGTTTGGGCGTACATGCCGACATCGATGGCGACCGATTCGTTAAAGATTTTCGGCATCGAAATAAAGGCAATATGGGGCGCGTCAAAGAGTTCAAAGTTGCGCATCATCGCCCATTGGCGGCCCTCTTTGTCGTCCCGGCCAATGTTCATGTTGTTGTAGAGCTCCACGGCGGTGTCGACCTGGCGCTGGCGGAAGACCCCCTCGAAACGCTCGGTGCGCGAGTAGTCGGGGTTGGGCGTTACCTGCTGCTCAACGGCACTCACCAATTTGTCGCGCAGGACTTTGCAGGACTCACCCGAGGCGACGGCTACATTCCAGGGCTGGATATTACAGTTTGAGGGCGCCTGTTGGGCGAGGGCGAAAATCTTGTGCAGTAGTGCTTCGGGAATGGCTTGGGGCAGAAAGCCGCGTACGGATTTACGTTGTGCTATCACTTCATCAAAACTGAGGGCGGGTGCTTTTTTGGCATTTGTCATGGTTGGGCTCTATTTATTGTCGATGGGTTATGGCCAGTTGGTGTGAATACTTGGCTGGGGTCGCTAGTTTACTATCCCATTCTACGGTAGGGCAGGGCGTATCGACAGCGGGGCAGAGGCGAGTCGTATCCTCGGCGCTCTGGGTGATACAATTTCAGCTCAACATTCACCCGTAAGTATAAAAGGAAGAGAGATGGCTGGTTATTATTTTGAAGATTTTGAAGAGGGCGCAGTTTTTGATCACCAGGTGCGACGTACCGTGAGCGAGTACGACAATACCCTGTTTAGCTGCTTGACCATGAATACCCAGCCCTTGCATCTCGATGCCGAGTTCTCCAAGGACAGTATTTATGGCGAGCGCATCGTGAATAGTATGTTTACCTTGGCACTAGTGGTTGGTGTCCAGGTAACGGAGCTGACCTTGGGTACGACTCTGGGCAACCTGGGTATGAATGACATTTCCTTCCCACGACCCACCTTCCACGGCGACACTATTCGCGCACGCACCACCGTTTTGGACAAGCGCATCAGCAAGTCGCGCAATGATTCGGGCATCGTTAACTTTCTCCACGAGGGCTTTAATCAGCGTGATGAGTTGGTCGCCACCGTTAAGCGTACCGCCTTGATGGCCACGCGCCCCAAAGACTAAATAGCGGAGAATAGTCATGAGATCCATGCTTTTTTTACCCGCCGACAGCGAGAAGAAGATCGCTAAAGGCTCGGGCACCAATGCCGACGGTTTGATTCTCGATTTGGAAGATTCCGTCGCCCTAAGTCGTAAGAGTGAGGGTCGCCGCTTAGCGCGGGAATACCTCGATGCCAACCCGCTGGGTTCGCGTACTAAGAAGCTGCTGGTCAGGGTTAATCCCCTGTGTGGCGATATGACCCTGGGTGACCTCGCTGCCGTTGTCGGTGGTGCGCCGGACTATATCTTGCTGCCTAAATACCGTACCCGCGAGGATGTGATTCGTTTCGACCACTATATTAGTGCGCTTGAAACGCGCGATGGCGTGCCCGCTGGTCATATCAAAATCTTGGTCATTGGCACAGAAACCGGCCAGGGCGTCCTCAATATGGGTGGCTTGACCGATTGTAGTGAGCGTTTGGCCTACGTTAGCTGGGGCGAGTTCGATCTCTCCGCCGATGTCGGTGCCGAAACGCACCGCCTACCCGACGGTAACTGGGATGATCTGTTCCGCACCGCACGCAGCCTGTGCCTAGCGGCGGCGGCTTCAGCAGAAATCGAGCCCTGTAACACCGTGTTTACCGATTTTAAAGATGACGACGGTTTGCGGGAGGCTTGCCTGGGTGCACGCCGAGCGGGTTTTACCTGCATGATGGCGATACACCCGAACCAGGTCGATATCATCAATGAGTCGTTCTCGTTTACGGCCGAGCAGCTGGAGTGGTCGCGCCGGGTGGTCGAGGTGTTTGAAGCCAATCCCGATATGGGGGTCGTCGGCCTCGACGGTATTATGCTCGACAAGCCCCACTATACTCAGGCACAGCGCATGATCGCTCGCTCCAAGGCTTATGGATAAGCCTGTTTAGCGGTGCTTGACGTTTACCGACGGTACGCTAAGTAATGGCTCAATAAGGTTTTTTATGGAGAGCACTTACTTAGCGTCCACAAGGCCGGCGAGTTTCTTGATTTCGCGGCGAATTCGGTTTTTTGCTGCTAGAGTGTTAGAACCACTTTGCATATAAAGGACGTGTAATGTCGGATCTGATCTATGTAGGTCGCCAGTCAATTTATGATCGGGACTTCAATGTCGCCGCTTATGAATTATTGTATCGCTCCGATAGTAAAAATAGTGTCGACGTTGACGACCAAAGTATGGCGACGGCAGCACTGTTGAATAATGTCTTTACCAATATAGGCTTTGACGACCTCGTCGGTGGCAAACCGGCTTTTATTAACATGCCCCGCGAATTCTTGGTGGGGCATTATCCAATACCGGAGATTAACTCCAGTATTGTGGTCGAAATTCTTGAGCACGTGGAGCCCGACGAAGAGGTCATCGCCGCGCTTCTGGTCTTAAAAAAACGTGGCTACACGCTGGCTCTGGATGACTATGTTTTTGCACCCGAGCATGAACCCTTCCTGAAGATAGTCGATATTATTAAAATCGATGTCGCCGATATAGGGCTTGAAACTCTGGGCCATAGAATTGCTGAACTGCAGCAATATGATGCCAGGTTATTGGCGGAAAAAGTTGAGACAAAGCGTGAAGTTGAGCAGTGCCTAGCCATGGGGTTTGAGCTTTTCCAAGGCTATTATTTTTCTCGACCAAAAGTGGTTAGCGGTAAGAAAATGAGTGCGAATCACATAGCCCTGGTTGAGCTAGCGGCTAAATTGAGTAATAAGAATGTCGATGTAGACAGTTTATTTGACACTATTTCTCGTGATGTCTCGCTCAGTTATAAGCTATTGCGCTACGTGAATTCGGCGATGTACAGTTTTAAGCGAGAAATCACCTCGATTGATGAGGCGCTGACTATCCTCGGTCTCAACACCCTGACTCGCCTGGTGCAAGTGGTCATGGCGGGTAGTTTTCGTCAAGATAATGGCGATATTCTCGAGTCGGCTCTGGTGCGGGCGCTGATGTGTGAAGCCCTAGCGCTGGAGCTTTACCCAAGGTCGGAAAGGGGCACTTATTTTATGGTCGGCCTTTTCTCTCGGCTCGATGCGCTGTTGGGTATGCCACTGGCCGACGCCCTTGCGGAGCTACCTCTGGGAGACGCCGTCAAATACGCTTTACTGGATGGCTCCGGTGAGTTGGGTGAAGTGCTGACTACGGTGGTTGATTATTGCGAGGGTCGTATCGCTAATTTAACGGCTGTACCTGTGGCCCCAAAGCGCTTGATGGATCTCTATCTGGAAGTGGTTCCTATGGCGCGTCAATATATCGAGTTTAGTGGCTGATACGCCCTGACCTCTTATGCCGGTTCGGTCTTCCGTTCGTCGTCTATTTACTGTCTCTTGAATGTCTTTGCTATGCAAAGGTATCGATGGTGCTACCAGGGGCTGGGTTAGCGCCGATTTTCTGCGCCTTGAGCAATAGAGCCGTGAGCTCTGTTCTGGCCTCGATAGCCAGCTGTCCGGCCTTTGCGGCAACTCTACGGTCTTGCTGTGAAGGCTGAGCCGGCGCTAGCGCGGCGCGTTTAAGCTGCTGAGCCTTTTGCAATGTTGCCCTGGGGTCGCCGACTATTGCACTGCTGTCGACACTGACATGCCCTGAGCTAGCATATTGCTGGCCGTCTGGCCCGCGAGTGAATTGGTAGTTGGGCGCCCCCGTATAGGCGCCTCCTGCATTGGCATGGGCTTGTTCGTGGGCCCTGACCTCTCGATCCCTATGTTGCAGCTGGCGTACCAGTTTTAAATCAGCGCTGCTGAGCTGTTGGATAACAGCGGCTTTGCGGGAACTGGCGACGGGCTTTAATAGCTCGTCACTTGTGGGCTGGGATAGTGTTTTTTTTTGCTCGTCGTTGGCGGCCGTTAGGGGCTCGACAGTGTGCTTAGCCGGCTGAGTTCGGTTAATGGCGGGGGGCAGTACACCGTTGGTAGAAGTTACTTGCACCGTTAGTTACCTTGCAGATAGTGTCGGGCTCAGTAAGTAGTTTAGCCGCTGCAGGCGCGAGCACAGTGGCGCTGGCGTTTAATTGCTCTCGATAATACGGTTGATAAATTCGCGCAGTTCACGCTGGGCGTCATCATCGATAAAGGTAAATTCTAGTTGGCAGTAAAATTGCTTGTCGAGCTCCTGTACGTGGAGCACTTTGGCATACACTTCGCTGGTTTGGTTGGACATCATCGACAGCGCAAAGTGGATTTTAATTTCGGCGCTGGGCTGAATGGGCATCGGCAATACGGCCATCATACCGTTGTAGCTAATGTTGTTAATATGCCCTTCATACTCCTCGGCTTGCACGGTCTTACCGGCCACCGTTTGAAAATTGAGGGGCATGTTGACGGCGATGCGCGGGCTTTTTCGAATTTCTCGCTGTGGAACCTCGAGCTGTTTGGGGCGAGCGGTCGATAGCAGCTCGTAGAGACGCACGCTCTTGGAGCGGCCTTTAACGAGAACATCGTTGACGGTGCCGGTGGTGACATAGTCGGCCGCCAGGTCATAGGTGCTCTCACTGAGCATGATTTGCCCGCGCAAGCTGTGGGCTTCAATGCGCGAGGTCAGATTGACTTCGTTGCCGATCACGGTGTATTCACTGTGCAGTTTGGAGCCGAGATTACCGGCCACTACGGTGCCGGTATTGAGGCCGATGCCCATGTAAATATTGGGCAGGCCGAGGGCATTGTTAGTGTTGTTGACATCGTTCATCGCCAACTGCATTTCAACGGCACAGGCGAGAGCTCTTTCCAGGTCGTCCTCACTACTGCTGGGCGCGCCAAACAGGGCCATCACCGAATCGCCCATGAACTTATCGATGGTGCCACCGTAGTGGAGAATGATCTCACTCATCTTGTGAAAATAGCGATTCAACAGATCGATCAGTTCTTCCGCAGTGTGTTTTTCCGACATGGCGCTGAAGCCGCGTAAATCGGCGAGCAGGATCGTGACTTGCTTTTGTTCCGACTTGTGGTTATCCCCGGTGGCCTCGTTAATGAGCTCATAGAACTCCTGGGCCAGGGCACTCTCATCGAGGGATACCGCCAAGCTGCCCGTCGCAACGGGAGTGGGGCGATTGCGAATACTGTGCAGTAGGTTGGCAATCAGAACCTGCTTCTCATTTTCTTGCATAGGTGCTTGTCTGTTCGATGAAAAATTGATAGAGGCGCTAGTGTAATCCTCCCGCGCCCAATTTAATACCATGGCCGACAAGGGGTGTCAGTGAGGGCTTTACTGGCGTTCTACTGATCACCTTGGGCAAGGCGTTGCGGTCGTAGAATCTACAGTTCCCTGAGGCCTGTCCCAGCCTAGTTTACAAGGCCATAGGCACTACTAGAAAGATTGAGGCCACAAAAATTCTGGTCACAAAAAGGCCTTATTAGACCTAATAAAGAGCCGAGACTGTTTGACACTGCACCTGTCCGCTTGAAAGAATGTCAATACCTTTACAGGGTGTGCGCCTTGCTCACTTACTCGGGCCGGCAAACAAGAATGATTAACTTAAAAAAGGATGGAAGTTACATGGCTACTCGTAAACCTGGTATTTCAGCGGACTCTCATATTGTTGAGCCGCCCAACACATATATTGACTTTATTGACCCCAAATTCCGCGATCGTGCGCCAACGGTAATTGACGGCCCAACCGGTGGTTCTATTTTCAACATTCCCGGTCTCGATGACGTTATCCCCTTGGCTTTGTTAGGTGCTGCCGGCGTTCCCGCCGCAGAACTACCCAAGTACCGTGATGCTAAATTTGACGAACTGCCGAATGCTGCCTGGAACCCCGATTTTCGCGCTGAAGTGCAGGATCAAGATGGCGTTTGTGCAGAAGTCATCTATGCCTCTGTGGGTATGATCATCTGTAGCCACCCCGACCTCGAGTATAAGAATGCCTGCATGCAGGCCTATAACCGTTGGTTGGAGACCTTCTGCGGCACTCAGCCGAATCGCCTCTTTGGTTTGGCGCAATCTGCGGTGATGTCAGTGGATTCCGCGATTGCCGATGTCAAGCGAGCCAAAGCCCAGGGCCATGTTGGCATGATGATGCCTGGTCGCCCCGGTTATGCCGATTACGATCACGCCGATTACGACGCCCTGTGGGAATGCGCTGTCGATCTTGATATGCCTATGTGCTTCCACATCCTCACGTCTGATGACTGTGGTGTTAAAGAAATACTGGCACCTAAGCGTGGCCATGCAGCGAACGGCTTTATGAACATTATTCGTGGTGTCCAGGACGTACTGGGTGTCTTCCTATTTAGCGGTATTTTTGAGCGTCACCCGAAGCTGAAAATGGTTGTTGCCGAGGGTGATGCCGGTTGGATCCCCCACTACAAGTATCGAGCCGATCACGCTATTGCTCGTCTCGGGCCAACGACGGAGTGTCAGTTGACGCGTCCACCGAGTGAGTACATCGACCAGAATATTTCCTTTACTTTCCAGGACGACGAAACGGCTTATCGCAATCCAGATGTTATCGACAGCGGTTGCCTGATGTGGGCCAATGACTACCCGCACACCGATGCTTGCTGGCCCATTTCACAGCAAATTCTCGACGAGCAGATGGGGCACCTGACCCTCGAGCAGCAGAATGCCTGTGTACACGACAACGTTAAGAAGCTCTTTAACTTGAATGTGAATGTGTAATGTAAGTTAAACCTTTATAGTTTGAATAAACCCTGTGGCAGCTTTCTGCTACGGGGTTTTTTTTGCCTTCTGCTTGGCCGCGCGGCATGATTGATGATTTATGCGAGGTGCAGTAAGTGTCAATAATAATGAATAATCGTTTCGCGGTATTACACGGCGAACAAGCCGTAGAACCCCGTTTGATAGAGGGCTGGCAGTGCAGTCGCATGACCCCAGCCAGCGCCTTATTTGGTGCCAACGGCATGCAGTTTGGCAGCGATGGCCGGCTGTATGTCGCCCAGGCTATGGGTAGTCAGGTGACGGCCATCGATACCACGACGGGTGAGCTGGAAGTGATTGCCGAGAATGGTGGGCTTATTACCGGGCCGGATGATGTCGCCTTCGATTCACAGGGCAATATGTATTCGACCGAGGTGATGAGTGCCCAAGTGACCATGCGCAAGCCCGATGGTGAAGTCACGGTGGTCTCCGCTGAGCTGCCCTCCGCCAACGGTGTCACCGTATTTAATGATCGCCTGTTTATTGATGAACACCGACCCAAAGGCCGCTTGTTTGAACTTTACCCCAACGATGACAGGCCGCCGCGCTTAATCGCCAAAGACCTCGACAGTCCCAATGCCCTGGCGGGTGGCCCCGATGGCAAGCTCTACTATCCCCTGGTGCCGAAGGGTGAAATCTGGCGTGCCGACCCCGAGAGCGGTGAGTTGGAGCAAGTCACTACGGGGCTGTTTCATCCCACAGCGGCTAAGTTTTCGCCCTCTGGTGAGCTACTCGTGCCCCAGGCGGGCAATGGCGAGGTGGTGAAAATTGATATCGATACGGGTGAGCAAAGCGTGGTCGCGAAGGTGCGTCCGGGCATCGATAACCTGGCCATCGATGCCGAGGGCAAGCTCTACCTTTCCCACTTTGTCGATGGTGGCGTCGCTGAAGTGGCGATGGACGGCAGTAATGCAGCGCGAGTGCTGGTTGAGGCCGGTTGGGTGGGCCCCTGGGGCATCGCCTG